>JGI24723J26617_10004074_pt1 | contig 10201 bp, 8 predicted proteins | sample Cruoilmetagenom6_FD_26617 | JGI IMG/M metagenome (IMG submission 26617) | reverse complement strand
AACATTTTCTTCAGCTTTAAAACACGGCCCATGCCGGTAAGCTCCTGGAAAATTTTATGCACGTCTTCGCATAAATCCACATCGCTACTCAGCAGGCTATAGTCTGTATAGAGGCGGGCATTACCGGCGTGGTAATTGCCGGTGCCGAGGTGGACATAACGTTTCAGCTCACCGGCTTCGCGGCGAACGATGAGGATCATTTTTGCATGGGTTTTGTAGCCCACGATGCCATATACCAGTACCGCGCCTGCCTCCTGTAAGCGGTTAGCCACCTCGATATTTTGTGCCTCATCGAATCGTGCGCGTAGTTCGATGACAGCCGTGACTTCTTTACCGTTTCGTGCGGCTTCCACCAGGTGATTGACAATATCCGAGTTGGCGCCGGTACGATAAAGTGTTTGTTTAATGGCGAGTACTTGAGGGTCTTTCGCCGCTTGGGCGAGGAGATCCGATACGGGTTTAAATGATTCAAAAGGATGGTTCAGCAGGATGTCTTTTTTTCGAATGGCCTCAAAAAAATCTTCCTGCTTTTTTAATATGGATGGCATGCCGGGGACGAACGGTTCGTATTTAAGGCGAGGTCGGTTTACATTGTAGGCGGCGCGAAGCCGGGTAAGGTTGACAGGCCCGTTAACCAGGTAGAGATCCCGCTCGGTCAATTCGAATTCTTTTAGTAGAAAGGTATAAAGTTCCTCAGGGCAACTGTCCACCACTTCCAAACGCACGGCGTCACCAAAGCGGCGGGATATTAATCCGCCCTTCAGGGCGCCCGCCAGATCTTCCAGTTCATCCTCATCGATAACGAGGTCGGCATTTCGAGTTAGGCGAAATTGGTGGCAACTTTTGGCCTTCATGCCTGGAAATAAACTGCTGGCGTACTCGTGGATAATGGAGGACAAAAAGACAAAGTTATCGCCTTCATCGCTGAGTTCATCGGGCAGGCGAATAATGCGTGGCAGGGAGCGTGGTGCAGGAATAATGGCCAGGCCAGATTGTCGGCCAAAGGCATCTTTACCATCCAGGGAAACAATAAAATTAAGGCTTTTATTAACCAGTTTTGGAAAAGGGTGTGCGGGGTCCAGCCCAATGGGTGTTAATACCGGTGCAACCATATCTTTAAAGTATTGCTTGACCCACTCGGCTTGTTTTTCAGACCATTGTTCTCTTTTAAAAATTTAATGTTTTCTTTTTCTAGTTCGGGCAATAGCCGATTATTGAGAATTTCATACTGCTTGACGACGGCCTGGTGACAGGTGTCGCTGATTTGATCTAGCACCTCCGAGGGAAGCAGGCCATCTGGCCCAGGGTTCGCCTCATGCAAGACCGCTTGTTGTAGCAAACCTGAGACGCGAATTTCAAAAAACTCATCGAGGTTACTACTGAATATCAGTAAAAAATTTAGACGATCAAGCAGAGGATGGCTGTCATTCAAGGCCTGTTCCAGCACCCTTAGATGAAAGCGTAATAGACTGATTTCGCGGTTAATATAAAATTCACGTTTGCTGAGGTCTATGTTGCTTTCTTCCGTCGGAGGGTTTTCGGTAGGGGTGTTTGGTGTATCCATAATTAAGGCTTCTGTAATAGTTGGGCGGCGTATTTTGCGAAATAAGTCAGAATGCCATTGGCGCCAGCGCGCTTAAAAGCCAGCAAGGATTCAAGAACGACTTTATCTTTATCTAACCAGCCGTTTTGGAAGGCCGCTTGATGCATGGCATATTCGCCACTTACTTGATAAACGAAGGTGGGCACCTGGAATTCATCTTGCGCGCGCCGCACAATATCGAGGTAGGGCATACCCGGTTTTACCATAATCATGTCTGCACCTTCGGCAATATCCAGTGCGATTTCATGCAGCGCTTCGTTGCTATTGGCGGGATCCATTTGATAGTTTTCTTTGCTGCCGCCCTTTAAATTTCCGGCTGAACCTACGGCATCACGAAAAGGGCCGTAATACGCCGAAGCATACTTTGCCGAGTATGCCAAAATGCGCGTATTGTGGAATTGCTGCGCCTCAAGATGCTGCCGGATTTTACCAATGCGTCCATCCATCATGTCGGAGGGGGCGACCACATCTGCCCCCGCTTCTGCATGGGAAAGCGCCTGTTTGATTAAGGTCTCGATGGTTCGATCATTTAATACATAGCCCTCTTTATCGATGATGCCGTCTTGACCATGAATGGTAAAAGGATCCAGGGCTACATCGGTAATCACCCCCATGTCTGGGCAGGTTTCCTTTACTGCTTTTACCGCTCTCTGAGCCAGGCCCTTGGGGTTAAAGGCTTCCTTGGCTTCGTTATCTTTATATTCTGTTGGCACCACTGGAAAGAGGGCAATGGCCGGAATACCCAGTGAATGCAGCTCTTTCACTTCCTTGCAAAGCTCATCCAGGCTAAGGCGTTCAATATCCGGCATGGAGGGGATAGCTTCCCGATCTCCAGAGCCTTCACGTACAAAAATAGGGCAGATGAGGTCGCTGGGGCTGAGGGTGTTTTCTCGCATCAAATGGCGCGAAAAGGAATCTTTACGCATTCGACGCATGCGAGTGGCAGGGAAAGGGGGGCGAGGTGAGCTGAAATTGGTCACTGATATTCCTGAAAAGTATTTTCTGATTGGCTGGCAATATTATGTTCAGTCGTGCCCTTAAGTTATTACATATAACACAGAGCAGTAAAGACTGTATGACAGTCTAACGTTTGAGTATAGCGAAGCGCAGGGGAAGGAGAAACCACTAAGGCAGTGTTTTGCCTTCGTGGTATTAAGGAGGGGGTTTTAATGTGGGTTAAGCGGAGGTTTTGTTTAGGCGACGGCTAAGCACCAAGCCAAAGAGTCCAAGTACCATAAACAGATTCAAACCACCAAGTCCGTCGTCATCATCGTCCCCACCGGTATTGATGCTTGGCAGCTCGATGCTTACGGTGGCAATATTGCTGCGCTGCCCCTCTTGGGTGGCGATGGAATAAGTAAAACTGTCCACGCCGCTGGAGCCGCGATCAGGTGTGTAAGCAAAAANNCCGCCCGCGCTATTGAGANCAAGGAAGGCGAGACGTCCATATTTGACGTCACTTTCAATAAGCATGGTGGAGAGGTCATAGTCAGAGCTACCTCTAACATCGTTATCTAGCACATCAAGCTGGATAAACTCTTTCCCTTCAGTTTTGTAGTGGTCATCTACTGCTTCAGGCGTTATTGAGTTAGCATTTCTTAACAAGATGGTGGCTGGGTGACTTTCTCTGCCGTGAATATCGCTGACGGAATAAGTGAAAGAAACTTCCCCGTCAAAGGCATCGCTGCGAAAAAACTTTAGGATGTTGTTGGGGGTGATTTTGAATGTTCCTTCCGCATTTTCGGGCGGGTTTTCTTCATAGTAAAAATTAACCACCAGCGTTTCAGGGTCAATGTCGCTCTCCTTGCGAGAGACGTGACTTAAAATATCAATCTTCTCGACCTTGTGCACTTTCTCAAGTAAAGGCTCTATATCATGTGCTTGTGGAGCACCCTGCATTTCAACTGCGCCGATATCGCACNNGTTATTGATGGGNCGTNAAAAACCNCGNTGATCCGTCTCCGGGCAGTCTTCATTATTGGCGCTATCTAGCAGAGGGCTGCCGGGCAGAGGAACTAATGTTTGGGTGCTTCCTCCCTGGTTGGACAGTTCAAGAAGAGCCAGTTCGGTAGGACTGTTGACGGTAGAGTCGCCGTCACTTGCGATATTGCCACACAAGCTGGGGTCTCCTATCACGTTATAGCCATTACTGCTTATTTGGCTGCTGTCGTCGACGCTGCAGTCGCTTGGGTGGCCGAAGTTATCGCTATTGCCCGCCAGTACGCTGTTGAGGAGTGTAACGCTCGCACCGTTTTCCGCTAATAAGCCGCTGATATAGGTGCTGGCACTGCTAGAGTAATCGGTATTCATGCTGATGGTGCTGTTGCGGATTTCGAGACTGGAGGAATTCACATAAATGCCAGAGCTTCCCTCTTGCTTGGCTATGTTGCCAGCAATAGTGCTGTTAATAAGGCGCCCCTCACTACCGTCTAACAGCCCCAGGGAGCCGGATACGGCTTCGTCTTTTCCAGAGTTCATACTGATTTCTGACTGGTTAATTTCAAAGTCTGTCACGTTGCTTAGTAACAGTGCTGAGGTGCCAAACTTGTTGTTGCTAAGGCGTGTATTGGTGATTGAAACCGCGCTGCTTCCGGTGGCGGCAATGACACTAGCCGAACCAGCATTATCAGAAAACACACTATTCAAAATAGAGAGGGTGGCTCCATCGATTAAAATAGCGGAGGCCTTTTCGCCAAAACTTCTTGAGATAAACACATGGTTGAGCAAGAGGTTTTCAGTGCTGCTTAGCACTCCTACGTCGGATTTGGAAAGAAGGCCATTTTTCCCGCCATTTATAAAGCTGAGGTTTTCCAGGCTGATAGATCGTTGGCTTGCACTTTGGTCATCGAAAACCAGTACGGTCGAGGAGCGGCTCCCATCAATAGTTGTCAGGCCTACAGACTGGCCTTGTAGCTGCAATGATTGTGTCACATGAAGGGTGTTTTTAAGTTTGTATCTTCCGGCGTCAAGAGTAATGCGATCAACATCACCTTCGATAAGTTCTGCAATACAGTTTGTGGAAGCTTCAAAGGACTGCGAGTTCACCATCGTTACCGCTTCCCGCAAAGAGCAGACGCTGTCGCTCGAGCTTTTGNCTTCATTGCTGGGGCTGGTGCTGATCTGGTAAGCGGCAAANGACATGCTTTGTGTGCCCAGAAGAGAAAGGCAAAGNGCTGTTTGTAAAAAAGGACGGGGGACTTTTTTCATAGTTTTAGGCCTTGCTAAAGCTGATTTTTCAGACACTTAAGCGGTGCCTTAACTGATACTTATTGTTATTAGAAGTCAAATGTCAATGAGATAGTGAACTGCTCTGGATTATTTCATAATTAGAATGATGGAGACTAGCCTTAATTAATAGCGAATAGGCATATAGGCACTGTCTGTATGGGGTTCTTCTCCGCTTTAATGAGGCAATTCATGCGTTAAAACAGAACATAGATTGATCATCAGGCTGGAAGGGTTGCCTGGTTTTTAGCTTGAAGTACTCGCTGTCCTTGATGCCTCGACCGCATTAGTTTCACTCAGCTGACGCAGAATTTTGTACTCCAACTGAGGTTCCTAGGTTCAAACAAGCTCCACAGGCGAGAACTTCTCCCCCAGCATCAATAAAACCCAGAGTCGGCTCCTTTACGCCAAACTGTTCCGTATTCATGCTCTTCGCTTCAACTCCTTTTCTAATAGGAATGTTTGCTCAGTACCCCCTTTTGCCGCGAAAGAACTGAGCCTAAAGGCATTCCACGCTGTTTCCGAGTCTAAGCACAAACCCTTAATCTCAATATTGTCTAAACCCACTGGTATTCAGTATTGATAATCATTATCATTCGTGTTCTTCTGGCTAAAATGAAACCAGGTATAGGTATTTATCAATGTACATATGTATTTGTGAAGGAGTCACCGAAAGGCAGATAAAAAAAGCGATTGTAGAAGGCGCAAGTTCAGTGCGGGATTTACGCAAGGAGCTGGGGGTAGCCAGTCAGTGTGGTCAGTGTGGCCGATGCGCCAAGAACCTGTTGGAAGAACATCGTGGTGAAAGTGCGTGCCAACGACTCTCCAAACAGGTACCAAACTCCGGTCTGGTCAATATTGTTATCCCACCTCAAGAAGCCACTGTATAACACTACACAAGCTGGCTTTACTTGTTTTTTCTACACTTTGTAAAACAAGCGCATTCAAAAGCACAATCTTAATTATTTTTATTTTCATTTATAATTCAATAAATTAGGTTTGACACTTCATTACCTTTCGGTCAATATTTACGGGTATTAATGACCATCTTAACTTTGGCCATCGCCAGTGATTCCGTTCGGACAGCTGGCCTGCTCAACAATAATGTACCAATCGTAATAAGGAGTCCGTCATGAAAGGTGACAAACCGACGGTGAAGATTCTCAATAAAATATTGAAGAACGAACTCACCTCAACCAGCCAGTTTTTCCTCCATGCCCGTATGTATAAAAGCTGGGGCCTAGGTGGCTTGAATGAAATGACTTACAAAGCCTCCATCAAGGCCATGAAGCAGGCCGATGACCTCATTGAGCGCGTATTATTTCTTGAAGGCCTGCCTAATCTGCAGGATCTTGGTAAACTCCGCATTGGCGAAGAACCTAAAGAGATGATCGAAGCCGATCTCACGCTCATAACCGACATTCGCGCTCAACTGGTAGATGGCATCAGTCATTGTGAATCGGCTCAGGATTATGTTAGCCGCGAGTTATTAGAAGCAATATTGGAGCACACAGAAGCATATCTCGATTGGTTAGAGACACAGCTCTCATTGATCAAAGATGTAGGCACTCAAAACTTTCTACAAAAAATGATGTAAGGAGCAGCTACCATGAAAGGTAATCAAACAGTCATCGATACCACAATGAAAGGTAATCAAGCAGTCATCGATACCCTCAATAAACTACTTGCTGGTGAGCTTACCGCCATGGATCAATACTTCATCCACTCACGCATGTTTGACGACTGGGGCTTTAGCAAACTTTACGAGCGCATTGATCATGAAATGGATGATGAAAAACAGCATGCGGATCATCTCATTAAACGTATCTTGTTTTTAGAAGGTATCCCTCAAGTAGGCGAGCGCGCACCACTCAATATTGGTAAAGACGTACCTGAGATGCTAGCCAGCGACCTCGACCTGGAGCGCCAGGTTATCACCAATCTGCGTGCAGCGATTACATTGTGCGAAAAAGAACAGGATTATCAGAGCCGTGAGATCCTTGAAGGTATGTTGGCCGATACGGAAGAAGACCACACGTACTGGCTGGAAAAACAGCTCGGGCTAATCGACAAGATCGGCATTCAGAACTATCTGCAATCACAGATGTAGCACGCAACTCCATCAGGGCTGGGCAATCATTGCCCAGCCGAATAACGCTGACTATTCAATCAAGTGTTCATAACGTTGATCGGTCAGGGTGTTCAAGAAAGCCGCGACAGCATCCACTTCATCATCACTTAAGGCGCTGCCTTCTTCCAGGTCAATAGTCGCTACCGTCGCAGGTACTTCAGGGTCGGCCCAGGCCAAGCCTGTTTCTGGATTGAGGGTACGTGCTGGGTTATTGAATTTATCATAGAATAAGACAACCGTTCTTAAATCTGCAAAAACACCGTTATGCATATAAGGGCCGGTGACGGCGATATTGCGCAGTGAGGGCACCTTGAATTTTCCATCATGAGCTGGGTTGCTAACTTGTGGGTTTTCAAGCAGGCCATGGTCGATATGGCTAGCGCCCTTGCCATTCATGGTTCGCACAGCATCATTCACAGGAATGGCTATATTGAAATAACCATGATTGCTAAACAGTTCTTCTTTACGCCCCGGCAAGGATTTGAGTTGGTGACATAACTGACAGTTGGTGAACTGCTCGGAGAAAAATAGCGTCTCGCCCAACGATTCTTGATCTGTCATGGTGTAAGGGTCATCTCCATCATAACTGCTGCGCGACCGATCATATTTGGAATCAAATGGCGCGAAGGCATCCGTCATTTCAAATGCTGCGATACTCTCAGCCATCGAGGCATAAGCCTGCTCAATATCATTGAAAATATCATCACCAAAAAGCTGTTGAAACGCCGCCACGTAGTTGCTGTTTTCTATGAGACGTTCGACAGTCGCCGCTTTATCGGGCATGCCCATTTCAATCGCATTAGTGGGAGGGCCGCCGGCTTGTCCGGCTAAGTCATCTTCGCGGCCATCGTGAAACTGCCCACCAACGGGTTCTTCGTCACTATTAATGTGAAAGCCGGGAACCAACATCGCATACGCGGCAGTGGGCGCATTGCGATCACCCAGCGATACACCGTCATCACCCAACGACACCGCACCACCCACGCCGTTATCGCGTGGATCAATAAAGGCGTGTTCGGGGTCATGGCACGTCGCGCAAGACTGGCTACGATTTAGAGAAAGATTCACGTCAGAGAAAAGCGACTCGCCCAAGGCTGCTTTGCTCATGGTTTCGTTGTCTTCTCCGGCGTTATTAGACGGACCACCACAAGCAATAAGTAAGGAAACAACAAGGGCCATCCCAATACGTAGAAGTAACATTTTGTTTTATCCTATGAGCGCAAGACTGAGGTGGTTATCGCAACGGGTATCGCTCAACAGCAGAGGGGATTTATCCAGCGAAAGTGACGTAGCAGAAATACGATGAATCTCCCCACGCCCCGTTGTCACCATAAACTGGCCATTACGGGCGAGTGTAATCCCTCCGGCGTCTTTAATCTTCAGTGCTTTGATGAACTGGCGTGACCGTGTATCCCAGAACGTCACCAAATTCCCACGTGGGCAGGTCACACCGGCAACACCGGTGCTGGAGTCAATACAGGTGCTGGCGGTGTATTGATTCATCGCAGGCTGTGTTGTTGCATCAGCCATTAGGGCGTGCAATTGCTCTTCACCTTGATGCACCGCTACCAGCGGCACGTTATCTGTTTTTGCGCCCTGGTACTGCATAATCGCGATTACCTGATCATGCTCACTGACATCGAGATGACGAATGCTGAGTTTGTGGTTATCTAAACGATATTCACCCATTAGCTGGCCGGTCTGCGCATCGATATACGCCAAAGAGGGCTGCATAGTGGGAATGTTCAATTTTTTTCGCGGCGTGTCCGGGTGCGTTTGAATACCACCATTGGCTACTACCAATGTTTTGCCATCGCTGAGTATTTTTATTTCGTGCGGCCCAATACCATAAGAAGAAAACTCATTCACGATACGGTAATCAAACGTATCGCGCACCACGACAAGCCCTCGGCCATTTATAAAATCGTTCTCGGTGGTGTAGAGATAACGCCCCTCGGGGGAAAAGCAACCATGGCCAAAAAAGTGACGCCCTTTTGCGCTTTCAACCTGTTGTCCCAGCACGCCTTGCTGCAAATTCACTTCAAATAAAACCGTGCCAGGGCGACGGGCAAACATCAGCGCCTTGTGCTGATGGGCTGGGTTCGCCATCACTCCGTGTCCCCTTAATTCGGTGGGCAACTGGAATCGTTTTTCTCCCCGGGCATTAAACCCACTCACGTAGTGATTGCCGGCCTTGTCATCACTGGCGGTGAGAAAGAGGGCGCTTGCTTGAGCACCCTTTGGCCAAAACCCTTTAGCTACAAATGGCGCTGCTGTTACACTCAAGCCCAAGGTCATTAAGAACTGGCGACGTGAAAATCTTGTCTGTTTCATTGCTTAGTCCCCATCATTGGCGTTAAACCCAAGGTTGGCATCCATCGCCGTGGCAAAATCGTTTTCTATATATGCCGTTAAAGTAAGGACCTGCTGTTCCAATACTTGGACGAGTGCTTTTTGATCTGAGTCGGAGACCGCCAGCGTTAAGGGTATTGATATACTTTGCGCGGCGCTGATGCTTTGTTGAATCAGGTCCTCCATTCCCGCATCTACAATGGCTTGATCCGAGGCAATACGAAGATAGTCATCAAAGCCGTAACCCGAACCACCTCGGTAAATCTCTCTCAACCCTTCAAGGTTTTTTATGATGTTGTTTAAAGAGTGTTGGCTTCGATATGACTCAGCGGCTTCAGGGTTTGGGGTGGTCTCGCCCAGCGGGTCGGCCAGCTTGTTGTTTTGAATAACTTGTAATAGTTCCACCATGCTATTGACGAGCTCATCGATCGCCTCTTGTTCATCGGCAAACTCACCGCTATTTCCGGGGTTTGTTACCTCAGATGCGTAGCTATCTGTCCAGCGTTGATGCAATGTAGTCGCTGTTGTATGCAGATAGCTATTCACAGCGCTTAACAGGTCACAACGACGTGTGCCATCAATACTATTCAAGTCCGCCAAGGGGTCATCAACCGTTCCTGCGAACAATAAATACTCCATCAGCGGCAAGCCCTGTGATTGCACAGTGCTTGCCGCAATGAATATTTCATCAATGGTCGCGGTGCTGGCGACGATCTGCTCAGCGGCAACGGAAACTTTGTTGCCAGGGTCTGGCCAGAATTGAACGCTGAGCTGACGATTGCTTTCTTTCACAGGGCCAAAGCGTACGACTTGCAAAGTTGTCCAAGCGTCCATCGCCAACATCCAGCTTGTTTGCAAGGTAGAAAGTTCCTCTGCGGTACGGCTGCCAG
>JGI24723J26617_10004071_pt1 | contig 10213 bp, 9 predicted proteins | sample Cruoilmetagenom6_FD_26617 | JGI IMG/M metagenome (IMG submission 26617) | reverse complement strand
GATCATAATTTTTTTTAAAAAGCGCCGCGCACCAGTCACCCTCATGAAAACGGATTCGTTGCGCCAGGTCTAGTTGATCGGCATTGTGGCGAGCCATGTCCAGTGCTGGTGAGCTGATGTCGGTCGCATCAATCACGCATTGGGGCCGCTCATGAGCCAAGGCTAATGCAATGGCGCCAGAGCCGGTGCCAAGATCGGCTGCTAGCGCTGGCTGATTGGGTTCCAGTAGCATCAGCGCTTGTTCAACCAGTAGTTCGGTTTCAGGACGCGGAATCAAAGTTTCAGGATTGACCTTCACAGGTAAGGACCAAAATTCACAGTTGCCGGTTAAATAAGCCAGAGGGACGCTATTGCGCCGGGCATCAAGCCAGGCCATGATGCGCTGCTCCATGCTGCGCGGCAGCGGAAGCTCGGGATGTGCGTATAAAGTGGAGACTGGAAAACTACAGGCGGCGCTGACAAGTTGCTCCGATTCGGTGGCTGAAACATTAGGCATGGACCGAATCGAACGCCGTACCTGCGTTAATATATCGCCAAGGGATACAGCATCTTTTTTTGCGCCGGGCTTGGGCGCGGCGCTGGTTTGTTGATGCCGGGTTTTCAAGATGCCATTTCCATCAGCTGATCCAGTTGATGTTCCCGAGCAAGGGCATCGAGAATGGTATCAAGCCCACCTTCGAGAATTTCCGGAAGATGGTACAGGGTCAGATTGATGCGATGATCTGTCACCCTGCCCTGAGGGAAATTATACGTTCGGATACGCTCGGAGCGATCGCCGCTGCCAACCAGATTGCGCCGTTGTTGCTGCTGTTCTTCAATCTGTTTGCTGCGCTGTATTTCAAATATCCTGGCTTGGAGCAATGCCATGGCGCGCGCGCGGTTTTTATGTTGGGAACGTTCATCCTGGCATTCAACGACGATGCCGCTGGGTAAATGGGTGAGGCGTACCGCCGAATCGGTTTTATTGATGTGTTGACCACCCGCGCCTGAGGCCCGGTAAGTATCAACCCGAATGTCCGAAGGCGCGATCTGTACTGCTTCAGTATCCTTAACCTCGGGTAGAACGGCGACGGTGCAGGCCGAGGTATGGATTCGCCCCTGCGATTCGGTGGCTGGAACACGCTGCACCCGGTGGGCGCCGGATTCAAACTTGAGGCGCGAATATACGCCTCGCCCACTGATGCGTGTGATCACTTCACGAAAACCGCCATGTTCGCCTTCGGACTGGCTGATTATTTCACAATCCCAGCGTTGGCGTTCCGCGTAACGTAGATACATGCGCAGAAGATCACCTGCAAACAGGGCGGCTTCATCACCCCCGGTGCCGGCCCGAATTTCCAGAAACACATCGCAACGATCCAGAGGATCCTGCGGTAACATAAGCGTCTGCAATTGCTCTTCCTGCTGAACGAGACGGGTTTGCAGGGTATGAAGCTCTTCTTTCGCCATCTGGCGCAATTCTTCATCCTGTTCATCCGCCACCATTTGCTCGGCCTGCTGAAGCTGGCTTCTGGTTTTCTCCAGCTCGCTCCAAGATTGGGCGATGGGTTCGAGATGCGCATATTCCTGGGACAGCGTAGCGAAAACGCGGGGATCATTCATGGTTTGCGCTTGGCTTAGAAGCGCATTGATATCTTCGAGACGCAATAATATTTTATTTAGTCTTGTAACGAGGGAGGTGTTCATCAGCAAGGGATTCTTGTGTCTCTTCGAGATCGGGTTCCAGGTTGTCAGGGAGGTTAAACAGGATGCGGGCGGCTTCGAGGATTTTGGAGTCGCCGCTTGTGCCTGCCTGGCGCAGGCGGGCGCTGGGTTCGTGCAGCAGGCGTTTGGTAAGGTGATGTGCAAGGTAATTCATGACCTGCTCAGGATCACGACCGCGGGCTATCAATTGTCTGGCCCGCGCCAGACTGGCCTGCTGGTGACAGGACGCTCTGTGGTGTAACTGGCGCACAATTTCGATGGATTCCTGTGCCTGTATCCAGCCCAAAAAAAACTCTACCTGTTCTGAGATAATGGTGGCAGCAACCGTGGATTCCTGGTGGCGTAATTGCTGATTGCGGTCAATGACCTGCCGCAGATCATCGGTGGTATATAAAAATATATCAGACAGTTGCGCAATGGTGGGATCAATATTGCGCGGCACAGCGAGATCGAACACCAGCATGGGTTTGTGACGCCGTTTCAACAGCGCCTGCTGAAACTCGTTAAAATGAAGCAGATATTTGGGGTGGCCGGTACTGGCGATAATGATATCCGCATCTGCCAGATGCGTGGCGATTTCATCGAGTGTTATGGCGAAACCACTATGGCGGCTTGCCAGTCGGTGGGCTCGTTCCAGGGTTCGATTGGCAATGATCAAGTGACCAATTCCGGATGAAACCATATGCTGGGTAGCCAATGCGATGAGTTCTCCAGCTCCGATCATAAGAACCGTATGATTGGGGAAGTCGGAAAAAACTCTGCGCGCCAGAGTAACCGCTGCGGAGGCGATAGAAATCTGATGTTGACCTATTCCGGTACGGGTACGTACCGACTTGGAGGCTGAAAAGCCATGTTCAAACAGTCGATTCAGGACGCGGCCACTGGTATTGAGATCCTGAGCAGCCTGGAATGCGCGCTTGACCTGGCCCGCAATTTGCGTTTCACCTATGATCATAGAATCCAGACCGCTAATGACCGCAAACAAATGGTGAGCCGTTCTGCGTCCATGATAGATATACAAAGAATTTCTAAAGCCATCCGGTTTGATCCCAGCATATTGCGCAAACCAGGCTATGACATTGTTGGTGCTGTGTTCGAGGCTGTGAAAATAGATCTCCGTTCGATTACAGGTGGATATAATGACATATTCTTCAATGTTCGGGAGGTGGAATCTGAATGAGGTCAAGGCATCTGGCAACATCTCCCATGATATCGCAAGCTTTTCACGAACTTCGATATTGGCGGTAGAATGATTAATGCCGATTACGGTCAGATGCATACAAAGGACCAGTTTGAATTACAATATAAGCAAACATGGATTTCCTGATTAAAGCCATGATTATTATGCCAGAGAAACCAATACACATGATTTATTTGAATACATACAAGAGAATTATACCAATTCTTGGTATATTTATCTGCGCCGGATGCACCATGATGCCGCAAACTGCATCGGTTATGCCCATTGAAAACGCAGAATCCGTAAAAAAACCCGCGCAAGAAACGCAAGAAAGCAAGCCTGTGGCGCCATCTAAAGCCAGACGGGAAAAGCCAGATCGAATAAACATGGCAGAACCTTTATCGGCGGAAGAGCAACCATTATACTGGATTTTGCAGGCCGGTTTGGCCAGGCAGCGCGACATGCCGGAGCTTTCAGCCCAAGCTTATTTGAAAGCGCTCCATCTGAAGGCGGATCCGGAGCTTGCCAAAGAGGCAACGATTGCCGCTCTCGATGCAGGTAATATGGAATTGGCGGGTCAGGCGGCGGAAAAATGGCTGCGGCTTGATCCAAAGGCGACCGATGCCTATCGTGTGCGCGCCATGATTCTGTTACACCAGAATAATCCTGATGCGGCGGCTGTTGCATTGAAAAGTGCATTTAATCTGGATGAAACGCCTGGAAAAAGCATGCTTGAGCTTGAATCGTCACTTCTGGCCGAATCCGGAAAATCTCCGCAGCAGGTTCTCCAACTCACTCGCAATCTCAGAAAATTTTATCCGAAAATGCCCGAGGCGCATTACCTGCATGCACGGATTGCCTTGAATGTGGGTAACGATGAGGAAGCGGCGCAGGCGGCAGAGATAGCGGCAAGTCTCAACCCCGAATGGTTGCAGGCATACTTGCTGCAGACGGACGCCTTGTTTTCCGCTGGTAATATCGATGCGGCGCTGGCTGTTTTTGATAAGCTGATCGAATTGCGAGGCGAGACGCCACAAATCTTGATGTCCAAGGGGCGGATGCTGAAGGAAGCGGGTTTGAACGAACAGGCTGAGGAGTTATGGGTTCAAATCCTCACGCAACAACCCGATACCTTCGAAGCCCATTACGAAATAGCTATGCTGGCGTGGGAACAAGGCGATCTGGACAAGATGCGAGATCATCTGGAGCCGCTCATCACTAACGAAAAAACACGGAATACCGGGTTGTATTTTCTGGGACGGCTCGCCGAGAAGGAAGAAGATCAGCAGAGAGCGCTGAAATACTATCAGGAAATCAACAGGGGCCGTTATTTTGTTGATGCTCAATTGCGTATCGCCAAAACATGGATGAAACTGAACGAGACGCCTAAGGCGCGTCAACATCTGTCCGAGCTTCGCGCGCGATTCCCTCAATTAGCCATGAATCTTTATCTGGTTGAAGGGCAATTGCTGGAACAGGATGGAGAACTCGATGAGGCTTATTCAATCTATACTGAGGCATTGTCTGAACCTTCGGGAGATATCGCTCCGATACTATACGCTCGAGCGTTGTTGGCCGAACGCATCGGAAATATCAGTCAGGCGGCGGCGGATTTCGAGGCTTTGCTGGATCAGGAGCCTGAAAACCCCGTGTTGCTCAACGCGTATGGCTATACTCTGGCCGAAAACAATCTAAAATTGGATAAAGCGCTCGAATATATCCTGAAAGCCTATGCTCTGGAGCCCGATAATCCGGCTATTCACGATAGTCTGGGCTGGGTCTATTATCGTCTCGGTCGTATGGATGAAGCCGAAAAATGGTTGCGCAAGGCTTTTTCGTCTTTCGAGGATCCGGAAGTTGCGGCTCACTTCGGCGAAGTGTTGTGGGTTCAGGGTAAAAGGGATGAGGCGAGGGAAGTCTGGCAAAAAGCGATGGAACTATCATCCGGTAACGATATCTTGCGTAAGACGATGGAACGCCTGGCGCCTTGAAATATGCCCGCTGGTGTTTTCTGGCATGTGCTGTAACGATTGTGACCGCATGTTCTCGCCCACTATTATCGCCTCCGGAAGGCCGCGCATGTCTGGATCATTGGCAGATCCGCGCCCGCGTGGCACTAAAAACAGCGGATCATGGAAGCAGCTTTGATTTACGCTGGTACCAGAAAAATGATGTTTTCAGTATTGAGGTGTCGGGTCCATTTGGTGCGGGATTGACGCGGCTCAATGGTAATATGCAAGGAACCCGGCTGGAAACACAGGGACATGAAGATTTTTATGAGGGTGCGCCAAGCCAGGTGATGCAGCAATTATTGAATGTCAACTATCCTGTGGATTCGCTACGATACTGGGTTACAGGAATGCCTGTACCGCATCAAGCGGCGCGGATCACGNCCGATACCTATGGGAGGNTCGGGCTTCTTGAGCAATTTGGATGGAAAGTTCAATTATCTCGGCATCGATGGCAGCAGGGCCGCTGGTGGCCGACTTCGATCTGGATCAGCAATGGTCGGGATAACTTGAGGCTGCGGATTCTGGATTGGGATTTCGAGGAATGTATTGTTTCCCCTCATGGAAGTTGATATGGAATGTCTTTCACCCGCCAAACTGAATCTATTTCTGCGGGTGCTGCAACAGCGCGAAGACGGTTATCATGAGTTGCAAACGGTTTTCCAGTTCCTGGACTGGTGTGATCGTTTGTATTTTTCGCGGCGCGATGATGGTGATATCCGGTGTCATACCCCAATGGCCGGGGTTGACGACAGAAATAACCTGATATTTCGGGCCGCGCGAATTCTATCGCGGATCACGGGCACGCATTTTGGCGTTGATATCTGGATTCATAAGGATATTCCCGTCGGCGCCGGTCTGGGGGGTGGCAGCTCTAATGCGGCTACGACGCTGGTGGCTTTGAATCGCTTATGGAATATCGGATTTACCATGGAAAAGCTGGAACAGATCGGTCTTAAACTGGGCGCTGATGTGCCTGTTTTCATTCGGGGACGATCAAGCTGGGCCGAAGGCATCGGTGAAAAACTCACGCCGCTTGAACCACTGGAATCTTGGTATGTGTTATTGGTGCCGCCATGCAGCGTCTCTACCGCAAGAGTGTTCTCGAACGAGCGCCTGACGCGGCACGAGACGAAAATAAGCATGTCAGATTATTCGGGGTCTTACACTCAAAATGATTGTGCTCCTGTAACCCTTCGGCTTTATAGTCACGTTAATAAGGCCTGGACAGCAATGGCTCAATGGCTGGAACCCAGGATGACTGGAACGGGTTCATGCTTGTTTTCCGTTTGCCGGGATCGCATGGAAGCAGAAAACATCGCTTTGAAGCTGGAACCATGGGGGGAGGCGAAAGTTGCGCGCGGATTGAACCAATCACCGTTATACACACGGACGACAGGCTGGCTTTAGCCATATAGATTGTAGATTGCTTGTTATCTGCTGATACTGGAAGTGCGCGCTTATCCGAGCAGTATAGCGCAAGCTGGCCTGGATCTTCATAGGGAAGCTCTGAACAAGTCATGAACTCGATTCTTGCGTTCCTACTGGGCCCAGATGCTTTGTGGACAGTCTTCGCAATGGCTCCGCTAACTCGCGCAATTGTCGCCTCGAACCTGTACATAATGAACCACGCCTGAGCTTCGTCCAGACTTGATCAGGGGTTCCATAGAGCCCTTTGCATGAAAACCATAAGATTCTCATGCTGCGTTAAACCTGTGCTCGGTCGGTTATTGTCTCCAGTAAACTCCCTCTTTAGCGCGCACTTTGGCCTTGCCTGAAAATCTTATCATCTCTCGCGCAAAGATCTCTCATAATATATCAAGTCCAGTCGGAATGTGGTATAGTTCTGCCGAACGCTAGCGGTTGATTTCTGTTCTGAAATTGCAGTTAGTTTATCAAATGCTGAGACGTTTGGGGTGTAGCCAAGTGGTAAGGCACGGGGTTTTGATCCCCGCATGCGTAGGTTCGAATCCTACCACCCCAGCCATTCCTTATATTATATTGGGCCATTCCTTTATTGGTATGCCTCTTAATATTCAGGGTTACAGATAGGGTCGGCGCCGTTTCTATGGGGTTGATCAGTGTATTTATAGATTGAAACCGCTTATGGATCAAAAACACGGAGTATGTTTTGCTTGCTCAAGGACTGGTTCAGCATCAACTAACGCTTTTCACAGGTAATGCCAATCCGGAATTAGCGCGGGGTGTCGCTTATCATCTCGGGCTGCCGTTGGGTAAAGTACAGGCAGGTCGATTCAGTGATGGTGAGGTGATGGTTGAAATCCAGGAAAACGTCCGCGGAAGAGATGTGTTCCTGATTCAATCTACTTGCTCGCCGAGCAACGATTCGCTGATGGAACTGTTGGTGATGGTTGATGCCTGTCGCCGATCTTCCGCCGGCAGAATTACTGCGGTAATCCCTTATTATGGATATGCGAGGCAGGACAGGCGGGTGCGTTTCTCCCGCGTTCCTATAACGGCGAAACTGGTCGCCAATCTGATTGTGACGTCGGGAGTGGACAGGGTTCTGACCGTGGATTTGCACGCCGATCAGATTCAGGCATACTTTGACATCCCTGTGGATAATATTTACGCTTCGCCGGTTCTGCTGAAAGATATATGGGAGCGGTGTTACGAAAATAAGGTCGTGGTCTCACCTGATGTCGGCGGTGTCGTTCGCGCACGCGCCATAGCCAAACAGATGGATGATACTGATCTTGCTATTATCGATAAAAGGCGGCCTCGCCCGAATGAGGCGCAAGTGATGAATATTATCGGCAATGTCGAAGGTAAAACATGTCTGCTGATTGACGATCTGGTTGATACCGCCGGAACGCTGCGTATGGGCGCTATCGCATTGAAAGAACAGGGGGCGGCGCATGTTTACGCCTATTGTACCCATCCCGTATTATCCGGCGCTGCGCTGAATAATATAAACGATCCTGCTCTTGATGAACTGATAATAACCGATACTATTCCCCTCAAGCCCGAACATCTCGGTTCCGGGAAGATTCGGCAGCTCAGTGTTGCTAAAACCCTGGCTGAGACCATTCGCCGGATCGCTATGGACGAGTCGGTCAGTTCCATGTATATAGAGGAACGATAAGTTGAGACCATCTCAACTTATTTCAACGGATTATTAGGAGTAACACTATGGAGAATTTGTTCAATATTGAAGCAACCCAAAGGAGTGCGAGAGGCACTGCGTATGCAAGGCAACTGCGGCGTCAGGGTAAAATCCCCGGGGTTATTTATGGAGGGGGCCAGCTTCCCGCAGACATCGAGATGCCGATGAATAAGCTGGAACAACATTTGAATCATGAAGCGTTTTATTCTCATATACTTGATATCAGTGTAGACGGCAAAAGAGAGCAGGTGATACTCAAGGCGCTGCAGCGCCATCCAGCAAAATCGTTGTTGATGCACGTTGATTTTTTACGCGTGCGCCAGAATCAGGAAATCACCGTCCATGTTCCGATTCATATTACGGGCCAGGAAGTCTGCCCCGGTATCAAGAAAGGCGGTATGCTTTCGACGACCCATAACGAACTTGAGGTCCATTGTCTGCCATCGCGCCTCCCGGAATATCTTGCAATCGATATTTCATCTCTTGAAATGGGTGACACGATCCATTTAAGTCAATTGGAATTGCCGGATGGTGTTTCATTGTCCGCTTTGAGTGTCGGATCAACCCACGATTCAGACGATGCTGTCATCACCATCGCCAACCCGCATGTGAGGCAGGAAGTAAGCGATGAAACGGGCACCGATGAATCAGGTGCCGATGCATCGGAATTCTGAGCGCATTCACTATTTCACGCGGACATTCATCCTTTCCTGATGATTCAAACATCTTGGCGCGAAGGTCGAAACACGGAGTGTTTGCGTGATCAAGCTAATGGCCGGGTTGGGCAACCCGGGAAAAGAATACGCCGAAACGCGGCACAATGTTGGTTTCTGGTGGAGCGATGCAGTCGCCAGACATGATCAAAGCACTTTTCATTTCGAGCGGCGTTTTCATGCTGATGTCTGCGCATTACAGCGGCAGGACGGTGCATCATGGTTGATCAAGCCCCACACTTATGTCAATCGATCCGGTCAGGCGGTAGCCGCGCTCGCTGCCTATTATAAGCTGACGCCACAAGATATCATGGTTGCGCATGATGACATGGATCTTCCGGTTGGTTGTGTGCGATTCAAGGAAGGTGGCGGGCATGGCGGACACAATGGATTGCGGGATATTATCCGTCATATTGGTGATCAGTTCTGCCGTTTGAGATTCGGTATTGGGCACCCGGGTTCGCGTGAACGTGTCGTTTCTTATGTGCTGGAGTCTGCCAGATCTGTTGAAAGACAAGCCATCGAGTTGGCTATAGAGAGAACCATCTCCGTATTGCCGGATTTGTCAGGTCCAGGGCGTAGCAAAGCCGTCCAATATTTGCACACCGATGTATAAGAAACATTCTACGATCAGTTGTACCTGCAAAGGAAGGAAATGAGTCTACGCTGCGGTATTGTGGGGTTACCCAATGTGGGAAAATCAACATTATTTAATGCGCTGACTGCATCGACGGTGGCAGCCGAGAATTATCCTTTTTGTACTATTGATCCGAATATAGGCACAGTTGCGGTGCCGGATGAGCGTTTGCAACGCATTGAGACCATCGTGCAGCCGGAAAAAGTGTTGCCCACTACGCTTGAGTTTGTGGATATCGCTGGTCTGGTCGCCGGTGCATCTAAGGGCGAAGGGCTGGGCAATCAGTTCCTTGCTCATATACGGGAAACAGATGCCATTGTTCATATTGTGCGTTGTTTCCCCGATGAAAATACTGTGCATGTCAACGGCACGCTTGATTCCTCTGCCGATATGGAAATCATCCAAACGGAGCTGGCGCTTGCTGATCTGGCGACGATTCAGAAAATGCTGACACGCCTGGAAAAGAGGCGCAAATCAGGTGACAAGGATGCTGCCAGTCTGGTTCAAGTTTATGAAAGAGCCTTCACCACGCTTGATAGCGGTTTGGCGCTTCGATCGGCGCAATGGAATTCTGAAGAACTGAAATATTTGGCTGAGGCTCATTTCCTCACCCTGAAACCCGTTCTTTATGTCGCCAATACCGACGAAACAGGTGCAAGCACCGAAGCGGTTGAGCAAGTGAACACGCTGGCAAGCCTTGAAGGCGCCGAAGTCGTGAGTTTATGTGCAACGCTGGAGCAGGAAGTCGCCTTGCTTGATGATGAGAGCAGAGCTGAATTTCTCAATGCTTACGGTTATACCCAAACCGGTTTGATGCGCATGATTCAGTCAGCCTATCGCTTG
>JGI24723J26617_10004067_pt1 | contig 10223 bp, 8 predicted proteins | sample Cruoilmetagenom6_FD_26617 | JGI IMG/M metagenome (IMG submission 26617) | reverse complement strand
GCCGAGACTGTGGCCGCCCTGGTCGACGAATTGCGCGCCCGCGAAGAGCGATACGAGGTCGCCTTCGCCGATCTCAGCGCATTGCGGGTGGCGGTTGACCAAGAGCTTGCCGATTTCGACGCGCCTTTGGCGGGGGTGCGTGAAATCGCGTTTTTTCCGCCGATGACCGGGGGATAGACCCCTGCGGATTACAGTACAGAATGCCGCGTTTGACCCCGGCGACGAACTGAACCGGTTCAGCGCATCCTGCGCGGGCATGGGGGCAATCGTGACCTTCACCGGCGTTGTCCGCGACATTGCCTCCGGGAATCTTGATGTGATGGAGATCGAACATTACCCCGGTATGACCGAGGCTGCTCTGACCAAGATCGCGGCCCAGGCACAAGAGCGTTGGGCACTGGGCGATGTTCTGGTGATCCACCGCTTCGGGCGGCTGTCACCGGGGGATCAGATCATGATGGTTGCCACCTCGGCCCCACACCGCCTGGATGCGTTCGAGGCGGCGCAGTACCTGATGGACTATCTGAAATCCCGCGCGCCGTTCTGGAAGAAAGAGATCACCAAAGACGGGGCTATCTGGGTCGATGCCAAGGACGAAGACGAGGACGCCCTGAAGCGCTGGTAANTCCGCGCTCAGTCTCCACCAACTCAGGCCCCTCCGGCGCTTGCCTTCTCGATATGTGCGCGCATTTCCTCGGCCTCAAGGCGTGCNGCNCGCAGGCCGTCCATGGCGGCGTTCAGTTCGGCCTCGGTCTGGATCAACTGATTGCTCAGCTCTGCCTCGCGTTGTTGCAGATAGGTGATCGCCTGATCTCGGGTTTCCTCTGCCTCGTGCAGCTCCTGGCTCATCCGGTCAAGTTCGCCCACGTCCTTCTGGTTTACCCTTGTAAACCGATGCACCAGCCAATGCGTAAACCAACCCGTCACAAAGGCGACGAACAGGATAATGGCGGTGGCGATTATGAACTCAGTTCTGTTCATTGCTGCTGTTCTCCCCGTCGGCCTTGGCCGTTGTGTTTTCCGGCTCGGATTGCGCGGCGCTGTCTGTTTTCTCGTCCTGGGCTTCTGGCGTGGCACCCTCGGTGGAAGGCTCTGCCGCTTTTGCCTCGTCTGGTTTGGCGCTCATATCCTGCGCTATCCCGTCCAGCGTCGTTTCGGTCTCTTCTTCAAACTCCGGCCGGATCAGGCGAAACTCGATCCGGCGGTTGTCCTCACGTCCGCTTTGCGTGTCATTATCGGCAATTGGCTGGCTCTCGCCATAGCCCACGGCCACATAGGACGAGGTCAGCACACGGCGGGCGCGCAATTCGTTCAGCACCGATTGCGCCCTTGCCTGGCTAAGCTGCTGGTTCATCACTTCGCGCCCCTGACTGTCCGTGTGGCCCTGAATTTCCAACCGGATTTCACCACATTTGTTCAGAATTTCGGCAATGTCGTTCATCGTATCCAGCGCATCCGCCGCAATCGTCGCCGAACCCGGCTCGAACGAAATCTTCGAAACCGCCTGCACCGAGGCCAGATCAGCCTCGCAGGTTTCCGGGTCCGGGATGGCATCGGTTGGATCCGGCGGCTTTCGGTACGTGATGTCCAGCGCGAAAGTACCCGCCCCGCCCAGCTTGTCGGCCAACAGACCAGCAATTTCGGCGCTGGCATCTTCGCGCTCGGAAATCCCGCTCAGGATCAGTGTATCCGGGGTCACCGTCAGCGCCCCATTAACCAGCAGCGACAGCGCCTCCAGCCCGCTTAGAACACGCACCGACCAGTCGGGCGGCAGACCTTCAACGATGCGCGTGGCGGTATAAACCGTACTCGATCCGAACCTTGCCCTGGCATAGCTGTCAGCCATATGCCGCAGGTTTTCGTCACTGAGCCGCCCGCGCAGCTGCACCAGACCTTCAGGGCTGAGCGTAGCGGTGAACTCGGACGGGCCGATTGAATGGGGGGTGTCCGCCGGTTGCGGCAAAACCGCGTGCAGAACAAAGACCCGTGGCAGGGCAGTGTGCAATTCACCCACCACCCGATCAAACAGGACGCTGTCGCTGCCGGCCTCGGCCACCAGAGTAATATCGGCATCCGATATGGTCACCGATCCGGCCCCCAACTTGGCAATCGCACCAATGGTCAGCCCTGCCGCTTTGGCCCAATTGGGGCTTGGTGTCCCCATGCCGACAACGCAATTTGGTGCCCCCTCCAGCCCCGCATCGCGCGCGACAGCGANAATCTGCGACCGTGCGGCATCCGTATCCGCCGAGCANGCGTCAAACCGCGCGCCACTCGCGTCAACGACAAACCGCAGTGTGAAGGGCGTGATAACCGGGCGCGGGGCCGAGATGTTCAGCGCCAGCCGCAGCCCCGCCGGCGCGGCAAGGTTCAGCCTCTTCTCAAGTTCCTGCTTGGCCTCCCGACTGTCGGAAATGGCAGTGATGACCACTTGCCCAGCCGAAACCGAGATCTTGGAGCGGGGCAGCCGGTGCAGCGCCGTCACCGCAAAGCCCATCGCGTCATTCCAGCCACGTGGCACCGGATAGCGGGCCTCTTGCAGAAGGTCGCTGACTTGCCTTGCGTCATCGATCTTTCTCAGGTCGTCAATCAGCGATTCGCGATCAGAGCCGGTGGGGATCAGGCCGATAATCGAAATGCCACTGTCGTTGCGCAGGATTTCGGCGGAAAAACGCGGCGCAACGATACCCTCGCTTGGGGCAATCTGCATCGCATCTATGACCCGCGCCGCGTCCACCTCCTTGCCCGCCAGACTCAGCACGACGAACCGGGCGGCCTCGTCCGGGGCGGTGCCTGACAGGATCACCTTCAGCCCGTCCGCCTGAACTTCGGCCCAGTCATAGGCCGCGTCGTCCAGCGTGGTGCGCACTTCGATTTCAGTCCTGGTTTCAATGGCGGAGACGGAAAACCCGGCGGCCACAAGACACAGGCCGGCGGCCAGAACAAGCGCGGCGGCAGGGATGAACAAAGATGACAGGCGCATGGGTGGGATCAATATTCCTTTGGTCTTGCCTGCCTTCTAGCGCCCCTCGCGCCGGGGTTCAATCAGGCCAGAAGTGCAACGCAAAAGAAGATAAGCGGAATAAGGCCGGTATCGCGGTTGGCCCGGAACAATTGCAGCATCTTGGCGCTGTTTTCAGGATCAAACCCGCGCAATTGCCAGGCCATATGCCACCCCATCGCCCATGGCCCCGACAGCGCCAGCACCATGGCCAGAACCGACCCGCTCGGCAAGACCGCCCGGATCACCGCCAGCCCCATGCACGCAACCGTCAGCACCANNAAATACTTCAGCCAATAGGCAGAGTTGCTGCCAAACAGACGCGCCGTGGATTTCACCCCGATCATCGCGTCATCCTCGGTGTCCTGATGCGCATAGATCGTGTCATAGAATAACGTCCAGAAAATGCCGGCAACATACAGAATCACCGCCGGCCAGTGCAACGCGCCCGCGTGCGCGGTCCAGGCCAGCAACGCGCCCCAGTTGAACGCCAGCCCCAGAAACACCTGCGGCCACCAAGTGAACCGCTTGGCAAACGGGTAAATCGCCACCAAAAACAGCGATAGCACGCCCAGGGCAATCGCCGCCCGGTTGAGCGTCAGCAATATCACCAGCGCAAGTAACGCCTGAAGCACCATCCAGACAGCCGCCTGCGCCACGCTCACCTGCCCGGATGGAATGGGGCGCGAACGGGTGCGTTCGACCTGTGCGTCGAATTTGCGGTCCGATATGTCATTCCAGGTGCAACCAGCCCCGCGCATCAGCCAGGCCCCGGCGAAACAAGCCAGCGCAATCCAGGCATCTTGCAGGCGTGGCGACTGATCCCACAGCATCGCCAGCGCCAGCCCCCACCAGCAGGGGATCAGCAACAGCCAGGTGCCAATGGGCCGGTCGGCGCGGCTTAGCCGCAGAAAGGGGCGGGTGAAGGCGGGCGCATACTTGTCGACCCAGTTGCCGGAAACCGCATCCTGTACCTGACCGTCTGGCATCTGCGCATCGCCTTGCATATGTACATGTCCATGAGAGCAAAGATCAGGCTTTATGTAGAGCACCCTCTGGGGGCAGGGCAATCGGTTCCTTTGAACCGCGATCAGGCGCATTACCTGTTCGGGGTGATGCGACTGGCGGTCGGCGGGCATGTAGCTCTGTTCAACGGGCACGACGGCGAATGGCTGGCCGAGGTGGCCGAGGCCGGCAAACGTGGCGGCACACTGCTGGCGGTGGAACAATCCGCGCCGATGCAATTGCCGCCCGACCTGTGGTTGCTGTTCGCGCCAATCAAAAAGGCCCGCACCGATTTCATCGTCGAAAAGGCGGCGGAAATGGGTGCGGCGCGTATCATGCCGGTCGGGACCGAGTTCACCAATGCCGACCGGGTGCGTCAGGACCGGCTTCAGGCGCACGCGGTCGAGGCAGCAGAGCAATGCGGCGGCACCTTCGTGCCCGAAGTGACTGAATTGCAGAAACTCGACCGCCTGCTGACCGACTGGCCCGAAGGACGTCAGTTGCTGTTCTGCGACGAAGCTCTGGCGGGCCGCTCCTCCACCCTGACGGGTGCCATCGCAGCACACAGCACCGATCCCTGGGCCATTCTGATCGGCCCCGAAGGCGGCTTCTCCGACAAGGAACGCGCCCGGCTGCATGCCTTGTCCTTCTCCCATGCAATCAGCCTCGGCCCCCGCATCCTGCGCGCCGATACGGCGGCGGTGGCNGCACTGACGTGGTGGCAGCTAAACATGGGGGACTGGCAATGAGCTTTGTCCGCCCCGAAGCAGGTGCCGCCCTCTGGCGCTGGCGCGAAGTGCTGATCGGCGGGGGCATCGCCGCGCTGGGCCTCAGTTGGGTGCTCGGCCCCGGTGGTTTGCTTGGCTGGGTCGGCTGGCCGCTGATCGCCGCCGGGCTGGCGCTGATGGTGGTTGGCCTGCAACGCGCGCGGTTCCGGGCCGGGTCGGACGGGCCGGGCATTGTCACGGTGGTTGAGGCCCAGATCACCTATTTTGGCCCGCTTACCGGCGGTGCCGTGGCCCTGTCCGACCTGGAACGCCTGAGGCTGGACCCGACCGCCAAACCACCCCATTGGGTGCTGCACCAACCCGGCCAGCCGCCGCTGCATATCCCCGTCAATGCCAAGGGGGCCGAGGCGCTGTTCGACGTGTTCGCCACCCTGCCGGGGTTGCGTACCGAACACATGCTGGGCGCGCTGAACACACCCGGCGATCACCCGGTCGTGATCTGGCAACGCAACACCGAACGCATGATGTTGCCTCCGCTGCATTGACAGCCGGGCGAATTGACCCCACTTCTGGCCGACAGAGATTTCAGCCAGTATCGGAGCGCGCCCATGTCAATCCCTCAGTCCGGTGGCGGACCGATCGAACACCACAGCCAACTTGCCGAATACATGGCCGAGGGCTGTAAGCCCAAGACGGACTGGCGCATCGGCACCGAACACGAAAAGTTTGGCTATTGCGTCGATACCCACAAACCGCTGCCCTACGCTGGCGAACGTTCGATCCTGGCTGTGCTGCAAGGCCTGCGTGACCTGCACGGCTGGTCCCCCGTCACCGAAGGCGGCAACCTGATCGGCCTTGAAAAGGACGGGGCCAATGTCAGCCTTGAACCGGGCGGGCAACTGGAACTTTCCGGCGCGCCGCTGGAAACCATCCACGAAACCTGTGACGAGGTGAACGCCCACCTCAAGGATGTGAAAGATATCGCCGACAAGATCGGCGTCGGGTTTATCGGCCTTGGGGCCGCGCCCGAATGGACCCACGATCAGATGCCCCTGATGCCCAAGGGCCGCTACAAGCTGATGGACGCCTATATGGGCAAGGTCGGCACCATGGGCCGGGTGATGATGCGCCGTACCTGCACGGTGCAGGTCAACATTGATTTCGGCTCCGAAGCCGACATGGTGCAAAAACTGCGCGTGGCACTGGCGCTGCAACCGGTCGCCACCGCCCTGTTTGCCAATTCACCGTTCCTTGAAGGCAAGGTAAACGGCCAGAAAAGCTGGCGCAGCCGGGTCTGGCGCGATCTTGATGCGGCGCGCACCGGTACGCTGCCATTTGTGTTCGAGGATGGNTTCGGCTTTGAACGCTATGCGGACTATGCGCTCGATGTGCCGATGTATTTCGTTTACCGCGACGGGAAATACATCGACGCGCTGGGCCAGTCGTTTCGTGATTTCCTGCGCGGTGAACTGCCTGCGCTGCCGGGTGAAAAACCCACCCTTTCCGACTGGGCCGACCACCTGACCACCATTTTCCCCGAAGCCCGGATCAAGCAGTACATGGAAATGCGCGGGGCCGATGGCGGCCCGTGGCGCCGCCTGTGCGCGCTGCCGGCCTTCTGGGTCGGGATGATGTATGATCAGGGATCGCTGGATGCGGCCTGGGATCTGGTCAAGGACTGGGATCTGGAAACCCGCGACGCCCTGCGCGTTGCCGCGGCCCGGGACGGGTTGCAGGCCGAGGTCGGCGGGATCAAGATGCACGATCTGGCGCGCGAGACCGTGGCCCTGGCGGAAGCCGGACTAAAGGCCCGCGCCAGACCCGGTGTTGGCGGTCTGGTGCCGGATGAAACCCATTTCCTTTCCGCGCTCAAGGACAGTCTGGACAGCGGCAAAGTCCCGGCCGACGAGTTACTGGAACAGTATCACGGCGACTGGGATGGTGATCTAAGCCGGATCTACGAGGCTTATAAATACTGACGACTGCGACCTCTCGGTAGGGCGGCGCATTCACGCCCGCCCCGCCGACACTCTTGCGCCAACCATCACCGCCACCAGATAAACCACCAGAACAATCCCCAGTGCTCCGGCGACAAACAATACCAACCCCGCGCGCATCGCTCCCATATCGGCAAGCTGCGGAACAAGACTCAGCACCCGCTCCGGCAACCCGCCGGTCACGACCGCCCAGCCCAGCGTCACCCCCATCCAGCCCAGCAGCAGCACACCCGTGGCCCCCACCAGCCAGCGCATGCCCGCATGCGACCCTGCCACCGCGCGGCGCAGCGCCGTCATGGGCCGCGCCACGTCACGCTGTACCGCAATCAGCGCCGGCACCACCAGCAACACGAGTATCAACCCAAACCCCAGCCCGTAAACCAGCGTGATCACCGTCGGCATAAGGAACTGCGCCTGCTGCGAGCGCTCGAACAACAGCGGGGTCAGCCCCAGCACCGTGGTCATCGTGGTCAGCATCACCGGCCTTAACCGGTCCGTCGCCCCGTCAATGACCGACGGGATCAGGCCCCGGTCGCGGGCGTATTCATCAATCGTCGTGACCAGCACGATTGCATCGTTGATGATGATCCCGGTCATGCCCAGCAGGCCGACAACCGTGAACATGCTCAGCGGCACACCCCAGGCATTATGCCCCCAAATGGTTCCGACCAGCCCAAACGGAATAATCGCCATCACCACCAGCGGCCTGGTCCAGCTGGCAAACACCCAGGCCAGCACCAGATAAATACCCGTCAGACACAGGATCAGCCCGGTGCGCGCATCGTTCAGAAAATCGTTTTCCTGTTCGCTAAGACCTTTCACGCGCCATTCCACCTGCCGTTCGCTGGCGATTTTCGGCAGGATCTCCTGTTCCAGCGCGCGGGCCACCTCGTCTGCCCGTTCCGGGTCATCTTCGGATATATCCCCGGTCACGCTGATCAGCCTGATACCGTTCTCACGACGCACCGTGGAAAACCCGGTACGTTGCGTGACGCTGACAATATCGGCCAGCGGCACATAGGCCCCTTTGGGAGTGCGCATATAGATCCGCTCAAGGAAATCCGCCGTCAGTTCGTCATCCGGCAACTCGACCCGGATCGCCGCACTTCGCGGCCCGTCCGGATAGGTGGCCGCCTCGATCCCGTTCAGCCGGGCGCGCAACGCCGTTCCCAAAGCGTCAATGGTAAAACCCAGCGCCTGACCCTGCGCCGTCAGATCAAGGATCAGCTCTTGCTTGTCATAAGCCAGATTGTCCTGCACCGCCGAAACTTCCGGATAGCGCAGCAGCGCGGTCTGCAAATCCTCTGACGCCGCCTTCAACGTCTGCACATCCGCGCCATAGAATTGCACATCCAGCGCATCGCCCCCCGGACCCGACCGCCAGCCGCGAAACGATATGATCTCGGTCTGCGGGTGGCGGCGTACCTTGTCCTGCAACTCAGCCACAAAGGCAAAACTGGAATAAGGGCGCAGATCCGCCTCAACCAGTTCGATGGAAATACCGCCCAGCAGATCCTTGTCCTTGGTATCGACCCCCGCAAGCCCGTACCCGGCATTGCCGCCGATCTCGGCCATCACATAGACCAGCGGGTTCAGACCGTACCGCGCCTCGTACTCGGCCCCCAGCGCCTGGGTTACGCGCTGCATCTCGCGCATCATCTCCAAAGTGTCGGTGCGGGTCGCCCCCTCGGCCATGGCGAAATTGCCGGTCACCGATCCGCGTTCGGGCGCGTTGAAAAACCGCCATTTCACGTCGCCCTGAATGAACAACGCCAACTGGCTGGCCAGAACAACCGTAACCCCGGCCAGCACCACATAGCGTCCCCAGACCACCCATGCCATCAACCGGCGGAACAGGTGATCGCGCACCCAGCGGAACCCGGCATTAACCAAGCGGTTGGGCAGGTCGTACCAGTGGTTCTTTGCCGTATGGGCAATCGCGTGGGCCATGTGGTTTGGCAGGATCAGGAAACACTCGACCAACGAGGCCACCAACACCACGATCACCGTAAACGGAATGTCCTTGATCAGATCGCCAAACCGCCCGCCAATCNCCGTCAGGCCAAAGAACGCGATCACCGTGGTCAGGGTCGCGGCAAACACCGGCATGGCCATGCGCCTTGCGGCGTTTTCGGCAGCCTGTACCGGGTGTTCCCCCAACCGGCGCACCCGGAAATCGGCGTGTTCACCCACCACAATCGCGTCATCCACCACGATCCCCAGGGTGATTATCAGACCAAACAGGCTGATCATGTTGATGGTCAGCCCGGCGGCATACATCAGTGCAATGGCGGCAAACATCGCCGCCGGAATACCTGCGGCCACCCAAAAGGCAACGCGGGCGTTAAGGAACAGGAACAACAGCAGAACCACCAGCCCCAGCCCCATCAGCCCATTGTCGATCAAAATATCCAGCCGGTTGGTAATCGCCTCGGCCCGGGTCCGGATCAGCTCGATCGTCACGCCCTGCGGCAGGCTGGCCTGCATCGCTTCGGCCACCTCTTCGACGGTCGCCTGAATCCTGATCGCATCCCCCCCGTCCGAGCGGTCGATGCGGATCGAGATGGCCGGATTGTCACCGACAAAATAGCTGCGCTTGCGATCCACCCCTTCGACGCGCACATTGGCCACTTCGCCAATCGTCAGCTTCGACCCATCGGGGTTCGATCTGAGTACGATGCCGGCAATGTCGTCCGGCTTGCGTTTTTCGACACCGGTGCGGATCCTTGCATTGGCACTGTTCACATCACCGGCCGGATCGGCGTCCACTTCGGCGGCAATGGCAGCGGCGATCTCGGCCATGCCAATATCATTTGCCACCAGACTGGCCGAGGGCACTTCGACAACGGTCTCGGGTGCCGCGACACCGCGAATGGTGGTCCGCGTAACCCCGACGGTGAACAGCCTGTTGATGAATTCATCGGCAAACAAACCCAACTGCTGCGGTCCGACCGGCCCGGTAATCACCACATCGGTTACCCGGTCGCGCCAGCGCCCGCGCCGGACTTCCGGGTCATCCGCCTCGTCGGGCAGCGAGGTGATCGAATCAACCGCTACCTGCACATCATCGGCGGCCCGGGCCATGTCCCAGCCCGGCTCAAACTCCAGCTTGATGCGCGCCTTGCCCTCTCGCGACACGGATGACGAACTTTCGACCCCGTCAACCCCCAGCAAGGCCGGTTCGAGAATCTGCACGACCGAGCCGTCCACGTCCTCGGGGCCCGCTCCGTCCCAACTGACGTTGACGTGCACATAGTCGACAATCACATCGGGAAAGAACTGCGCGCGCATGTTCGGCATTGCCGCCGCCCCCAGCACCAACAGTACCAACAGCAACAGGTTGGCCGCCGTCCGGTGCCGGGTGAAGTAGGACAGCAGCCCACCGGCCGCGCGGGGAATGTCCCGCATCATCGCGCCACCAACTTGCCGCGCGCCCGGACCGGATCCGGACCACTCACCGGGCCATTCAGGGACAGAACAGCGCCGGACACC
>JGI24723J26617_10004062_pt1 | contig 10233 bp, 9 predicted proteins | sample Cruoilmetagenom6_FD_26617 | JGI IMG/M metagenome (IMG submission 26617) | reverse complement strand
GCTTCAAATTCCATCGTGGCTTTGTCTGTTTCGATCTCAGCCAATAAATCACCCGAATTGACGGTGTCGCCTTCTTTTACAAGCCATTTCGCAAGTGTGCCTTCCTCCATTGTAGGGGAAAGTGCAGGCATAAGGATTTGGATTGCCATATCAGTATTCTCCTAGCGGTAAGTAACGGTTTTAACGGCGGCCATAACTTCGTCAGTGGTGACAAGTGCAAGCTTTTCAAGGTTGGCAGCATAGGGCATTGGTACGTCTTTACCCGTGCAGTTGATCACAGGGGCATCGAGGTAATCGAAAGCCCGTTCCATGATAGTGGCGGACAAATGATTGCCGATAGAAGCGACAGGGAAACCTTCTTCGATTGTCACACAACGATTTGTTTTCTTTACGGAATTTATCAGTGTATCGTAGTCGATCGGACGCAAGCTGCGTAGATCGATGACTTCGGCCGAAATGCCTTCGGCCGCTAACCTGTCGGCGGCTTCCAATGCGTATTTCATGCCGATACCAAAGCTAACAAGGGTGACATCGTCGCCCGCCCGCCAGATTTTAGCCTTGCCAATAGGGACGGTGAAATCTTCCAGATCCGGTACATCAAAACTGGCGCCGTAGATCATTTCATTTTCCAAGAAAATTACCGGATTGGGGTCGCGGATCGCGGATTTCAACAGGCCTTTGGCGTCTGCTGCCGAATAGGGCATGACCACTTTCAGGCCCGGGATTTGGGCGTACCATGCGGCGTAACATTGACTGTGTTGTGCGCCTACGCGGCTGGCAGCACCGTTGGTGCCGCGAAACACAATNGGNCAACCCATCTGGCCACCTGACATATACAGTGTCTTTGCCGCAGAGTTGATTATGTGGTCGATGGCTTGCATGGCAAAATTGAAGGTCATNAACTCGACGATCGGGTTCAGACCACCAAAAGCNGCACCGACAGCAAGGCCGGTGAAGCCNTGTTCGGTAATCGGTGTGTCGATCACGCGTTTTTCGCCGAACTCATCCAATAAGCCCTGTGAAACTTTGTAGGCCCCTTGGTATTGGCCAACTTCTTCACCCATCAGAAATACTTTTTCGTTGGTACGCATTTCTTCTGCCATGGCATCACGCAAGGCTTCGCGCACGGTGGTTTTGGTAAATGTAGTACCTTCGGGGATATTTTCCATGGGGATGTTAACAGAGGCAATCGCCTGTGCCGGCGTTGATGCTGTAGGGGTTTCTTCAATTGGGGCTTGTTCAACAGGTGCAGCTGTAGGTGCTGCATCTGCGACAGCATTAGCATCTTCACCGTCTTCCAACAGNACTGCAATGGCAGTGTTAACAGTCACGCCTTCTGTGCCTTCCGCGACTAGGATTTTACCGATGACACCTTCGTCAACCGCTTCAAATTCCATTGTTGCTTTGTCCGTTTCGATTTCAGCCATGATGTCACCGCTTTGAACAGTATCACCTTCTTTAACCAACCATTTTGCCAATGTGCCTTCTTCCATGGTTGGGGATAGGGCAGGCATAAGGATTTGTATTGCCATGATTATTTCTCCTTAGCGCAAAATATCGGTGTAAAGCTCGTCTAACGACGGCTCTGGGCTGGTCTGGGCAAAATCGGCAGCTTCGGACACGACTTTTTTAATTTCCTTGTCGATCGCTTTCAGTTGATCCGTCGTTGCATGTTTACCTTGTTCCAACATTTCACGGACGTGATCGATCGGATCGCGTTCGTCCTTCATTTTCTGAACCTCTTCACGGGTACGATATTTTGCAGGGTCGGACATTGAATGACCACGATAACGGTAGGTTTTGACACCGAGAATATAGGGGCCATTGCCGGCGCGGCAGTGGGCGACAGCCCGCTTGCCTGCCTCTTTTACGGCCATAACATCCATACCGTCGACAGCTTCGCTTTCAATCATGAAGGCTTGGCCGCGGGTGTGAAGTTCTGGCGAGGATGAGGCGCGTTGTAATGACGTACCCATTGCGTACTGGTTGTTTTCAATGACAAAAACCACCGGTAACTTCCACAGGCTGGCCATGTTGAAGGCTTCATAAACTTGGCCCTGATTGGCTGCACCATCACCGAAATAGGTGAAGCTGACATTGTCGGTGCCGTTGTATTTTTCCGCAAATGCCAAGCCTGCCCCGATGGGGACCTGCGCTGCAACGATACCGTGACCGCCATAGAATTTTTTCTCGGTCGAGAACATGTGCATGGAGCCACCTTTGCCGCGTGAATAACCACCTTCACGGCCAGTCAGTTCGGCCATAACACCCTTGGGGTCCATGCCGCAGGCCAACATATGTGCGTGGTCGCGGTAAGAGGTTAAGCGACTGTCGCCTTCTTTGGCCGCCGCTTCAAGGCCGACAACGACGGCTTCCTGACCGATATAGAGATGGCAAAAACCGCCTATAACACCCATGCCATATAGTTGGCCGGCTTTTTCTTCAAAGCGGCGGATCATCAGCATGCTTTTATAGTGTTCCAGCAATTCTTCGCCTGACGTATTCGTCTTGCGCGCCTGTTTTTTGGCAGCCATGCGTTCCTCCAAAGTCAAGATGGTTTAATGTTAAACTATATTATAATGAAGTTAGTTGGAAAAAGCACGCACTTTTTCACAAAAGTAAGCCGTCAAGGATAAATTTCCTTAACGACTTACTTCCAGCCTTGGGATAACTGGTCTTATCTTATTATTATTTCATCTTCTCGGGCCATGCCCAGAACTTTACGTGCCTGTTCATCCAGAAGGTCCAAATCCAGATATTTGTCTGATAATCTATGCGTTTTGTTTTCCAAATATGCCCGACGGGTTTGCAGTTGTGTCAGTTCCTGTTGCAGTAAATTTCCTTCTGCATTCACCTGATTGCGACGAAAATGTCCAAAATCACCCTGTATTGCGGCAAAACCGAAATATGCCATCAACATCAATGCTGTTAGCAAAAACATGCTCGTACTCAGAGCGCCGGAATATCCACGTTGTTTATCCATACTGCCTCACGGTTTGATCTTTTGCCAAACTCATACCGAATCATCGCACAAGTGATTCGATTTGTGAATCCCTTAAATGCACATGATTCTATTTTTTTTGCTTTTTACGCGTTAATCAATGAAACCGGCAGCATTTAGCGTAAGTGCCACGTGTAATAGCACTACCCTGCGTTGGATGCCGCGCAAATACTGTCGATGGTTCCTGAAATGGTCGCATTGAAGATGTCATCGCTTTGATCTGCACTTAACCCTTCGCTTAATGCGCGTGAAAAGCTTGCGATCATGCCTGTGTTTTGCGCCAGCATTGCGTTGGCCTCATCCCGGTTAAAGCCACCGGAAAGTGCGACTACACGCATGACGCGTGGGTGGTCAACAAGTGGTTTGTAGATATTGGCTTTGGCCGGCAAGCTTAGTTTCAGCATGATTTGCTGATCTGCAGGCAGGGCATCCAGTTGTTTGGTAATTTCCGCCAATAGCAATTCTTCTGCTTCTGCTTTATCGGCGATGGATATGGTTACTTCCGGTTCGATGATCGGAATAAGACCGTGGGACAGTACCTGTTGACCAACTTCGAACTGCTGCGCCACAATAGCGGCAATACCGGTGGGGGAGGCCGCGTCAATAACAGAGCGCATTTTCGTGCCGAAAATACCTGCACCGACCGCGCGTTTCAGCGTAGCATCCAATCCGTCGATCGGTTTCATCAGTCGCACGCCGTCCAGTTCATCCGCCAGACCTTTATCGATTTTCAGAAAAGGGACGACACCGCGTTCTTCCCATAAATATGTAGCGGTTGGTTGGCCGTTGATTTCACGATCCATTGTCATTTCAAACAGGATTGCGCCGATTACTTTATCACCCGTGAATGCAGGTGCGGTTGCAATCCGTGCCCGCATGGCGTGGATTAAGTTATACATTTCCGCGTCGGTTTCATATGCGTCTTCAGATACACCGTAAAGCTGCAATGCTTTTGGTGTAGAGCCGCCACTTTGATCTAAAGCGGCGACAAAGCCTGCACCGGATTGCATTTGTTGTGTTTGAGAAGTTTTCGGCATGTTCGGTCCTGTTATGGCTTTTGTTAATATATGCATTTACCGCGCTTTAGGTGGATGCGGCACTGTCGATAAGTACGGCAACACCGGGCAAAGTTTTGCCTTCCATCCATTCAAGGAAAGCACCGCCTGCGGTAGATATATAGGAAAAACTATCGGCTGCACCTGATTTTTTCAAGGCCGCAACGGTATCACCGCCGCCGGCAACCGAGAGTATCTTTCCATCTTCCGTCAATTCGGCCACTTTTAGGGCAACTGCATCGGTTGCTATGTTAAAGGGCGGGATTTCAAAGGCACCCAAGGGGCCGTTCCAGATAACGGTTTTCACCTGATCCAGATGGTTGCAGATGTTTTCGATGGATTTTTGCCCCGCATCCAAAATCATCGAGTCGCGTGGGCAGGCATTTGCGGCAACGGTTTGATTTTCTGCGAACTCTTTGAATTCGCGGGCCGTGACAACATCCAATGGCAGGATAATCTCGCAATTATCGGCTTTGGCTTCTTCCAATATGGCCCGTGCGGTATCTTGCATTTCATGTTCGCAAAGAGATTGACCTACGTTATAGCCAAGGGCTGCCAAAAACGTATTGGCCATACCGCCGCCGATCACGATTTGATCCATCGGGCCGATCAAATGGCGTAATAGTTCCAGCTTTGAGGATACTTTCGAGCCGCCNATAACTGCCAAAACCGGACGTTCCGGTTTTGAGAGGGCAGCTGTCAAAGCCCTTAGTTCTTCTTCCATCAACCGCCCTGCACANCTGGGTAGAAGTTCGGCAATGGCGGCAACTGAAGCATGTGCGCGGTGTGCGGTGGAAAATGTGTCGTTGATGTATATATCCCCAAGAGCCGCCAAATCCTTGGCAAAACCGCGATCATTGCGGGTTTCACCGGCATGGAAGCGCGTATTCTCCAGCAATAAAATATCACCATCGGGTAGTGTTTCCACACTGTCACGTGCTACCTGCCCAATGCAGGAACTGGCAAAGTGTACACGGCGGTTCAGGACATGTGCCAAAGCGGGAACGACCTGTTGTGTGCTTAATGCCAGATCAAAACCGCGTGTCGGACGCCCGAAATGCGATAGCAAAATCGGTTTCCCGCCCTTGGCCAGAACTTCCAGAACGGTGGGGGCAATTCGATCCAGACGTGTGGCATCCAAGACTTTGCCGTTTTCGCACGGTACGTTTACATCCACGCGGATCAGAACGTTTTTGCCGTTCATATCCAAATCATCAAGTGTATTCCAAGCCATCAGCTTACCTCCAGAAGGCGATCCATCCGATCAATCGCAGCCCTTGTTGTGCCAGAAACACAAGATTGGTGCTGTCGTTTATCTTCACGTCATACATAATTGCAGCGATAACACAGAGACCAAAGACGATTGCGGTTTTATTTGTCATTTAAATACGGCCCGCAAATTTGCGGGCCGTCCCGTTTTAGATAAGCTTGCCCATAGCTACGGCAGTATCGGCCATACGGCAAGAGAAGCCCCATTCGTTGTCGTACCATGCCATGATGCGCACCATATTGCCGCCCAAAACTTTGGTCTGCTCACAGGCAAAGTTTGAGGAATAGGTGCTGTGGTTGAAATCCACTGATACAAGTGGCTCGTCCGAATATTCCAAGATACCTTTCATGGAACCGTTTGCAGCGGCTTCCATTGCGGCGTTTACCTCTTCAACAGTGGTATCTTTTGGTGTGGTAAAAGTTAGATCCACAGCTGATACGTTCGGTGTCGGTACCCGAATGGCAGAGCCATCCAAGCGGCCTTTGAGCTCGGGCAACACCAAGCCAACGGCGGCGGCGGCCCCTGTAGAGGTTGGGATCAACGACATGGCAGCCGCACGCGCACGGTACAGATCTTTGTGCCGGCGATCCAAAGTCGGCTGGTCTCCTGTATAGGCGTGGATCGTGGTCATGATGCCTTTTTCTATCCCGATGGCATCGTTCAAAACTTTGGCCACAGGGGCCAAGCAGTTGGTGGTGCATGATGCGTTTGAAACGATCAGATCGTCAGATGTCAGCGTGTCGTGATTAACACCGTAGACCACGGTTTTGTCGGCATTCTTGCCGGGGGCAGAGATCAGAACGCGCTTGGCACCACGATCAAGGTGCACCTGACAGGCATCTTTGGAATTAAATTTACCCGAACATTCCAGCACGACATCGATACCGTCCCAATCCAGCTCATTAGGGTCGTAAGTGGAAAACATTCGCAATGGGCCTTTGCCCACGTTCAACGCGCCGTTTTCAATGCTGATGTCACCTGCAAAACGGCCATGCACACTGTCGTATTTCAGCAAATGTGCGGCACTTTCAACAGGGCCGGTGGCGTTCAGGGCGACAACTTCAATGTCCGTGCGTCCGCTTTCGATAATAGCAGAAAGCGTGGAACGCCCGATGCGTCCAAACCCGTTAATGGCGACTTTTAGTGTCATGGGGTATCTCCGTTTAGCAGGTCTACTGCATGATTTTCATTTGCATTACAGATAAAGGCATAAGAGCTTCATAAAAAGCATAACGCCCAAGGTTTTATCCTTGGGCGTCAAAATGGCGCGATATGTTAGCGATAAAGTAGTCTAAAGCAGTGCCTTTGCTGCCTCTGCCACCTTATCTGCAGTGATGCCGAAACGTTCATACAGCTCATCAATGGGGGCAGACGCCCCGAATGATTCCATGCCAACAAAGGCAGATTTCTTCCATGAACCGCGCTCGCCGCACAGCCAGCGATCCCAGCCATGACGGGCGGCAGCCTCTACAGCCACACGCACTGGGCCGGGGGGCAGGATACGACGACGGTAAGCTTCATCTTGTGCTTCAAACAGTTCCCAGCATGGCATGGATACGACGCGGGCNCCAATGCCTTCGGCTTCCAGTTTGNCTTTGGCTTCCATTGCAATTTCCACCTCGGAACCGGTTGCCAGCAGGATAACCTTACGTTTGTTTTCTGCCTCTGCCAGAACATAAGCGCCCATTGCGGTCATGTTTTTGTTGGTGTGTTTGGTACGTACTGTCGGCAAGCCCTGACGGGTCAGCGACAAAACGGATGGGGTTTTGGTAGAGGTCACGGCCAATTCCCAAGCCTCTGCGGTTTCAACACTATCCGCTGGACGGAAAACGTATGTATTCGGTGTTGCGCGGCTGATCGCCAGATGCTCAACCGGTTGATGGGTCGGGCCGTCTTCGCCCAGACCGATACTGTCGTGGGTCATCACAAAAACGGTCGGAATTTCCATCAGAGCGGCAAGACGCATGGAAGGGCGCGCATAGTCGGTAAAGCACATGAAAGTGCCACCATAGGGGCGAATACCACCGTGCAAAGCCATGCCGTTCATTGCAGCTGCCATGCCATGTTCACGGATACCCCAATAGACATGACGACCACCGCGATTGCCTGGCTCAAACGTACCCAGATCAGCAGTAAGCGTGTTGTTGGACCCCGTCAGATCGGCTGAGCCGCCTATCATTTCGGGCATGATCGGGTTGATTACTTCCAATGCCATCTGGCTGGATTGGCGGGTAGCTTTTTTGGGCTGTGTTTCGGAAATCTCACGCTTCAGGCGCTTGATTGCCGCAGATAANTTTTTGGAAGGCTCGCCTGCAAGACCGCGATTAAACTCGGCCTGTTTAGCCCCTGATAAATTTGCAAATGCAGCTTCCCATTCAGTGCGGGCTGTGGCCCCACGTGATCCAATGGCTTCCCACGCTGATTTGACATCCGCCGGAATTTCAAACGCGGGGTAGGGCCAATCGTAAGCTTCGCGCATTTGTGCAAGCTGCTGGTCTTTGATATTATAGCCATGCCCGCCGGATGTATCCTGAACACCATCAACACCCAAAGCAATATGCGTTTTACATGCGATCATGGATGGTTTCGGGGATTTCTTGGCTTCGGACAAAGCCCGGTCAATAGCGTCGGGGTCATGTCCGTCTACAGCGAAAACAGACCAGCCGGCAGCCTCAAACCGCATTAATTGATCTGTGCGATCAGACAGTTCAGCGGTGCCATCGATCGTGATATTGTTGTCATCCCACATCACGATCAGTTTGGATAGCTCATGGCGGCCTGCAAGGCCAATCGCCTCATGGCTGATACCTTCCATCAAACAACCGTCGCCTGCTATTACGTAAGTGTAGTGATCAACCGCTTTCTTGCCGAAGCGCGCTTGCAGGGCTTGTTCGGCCATTGCAAAGCCAACCGCATTGGAAATACCCTGACCCAACGGCCCTGTTGTGGTTTCCACCCCTGATGCGTGGCCATATTCAGGATGCCCCGCAGTAATTGCACCCGTTTGGCGGAAGTTGCGGATCTGATCAATGGTCATGTCTTTGTAACCTGTCAGATGCAGCAATGCATAAATCAACATAGAGCCATGACCCGCAGACAGAATAAACCGATCTCGATCAGGCCAGTTTGGGTTGCTTGCATCGAATTTCAGGTGTTTTTCAAATAGTACTGTGGCGACATCCGCCATGCCGATGGGCATGCCTTGGTGGCCGGAAGCAGCAGCATGTACAGCGTCAGCCGCCATAATGCGGATGGCGGCGGCTTTTTTGAAATGGTCGGGATGTTGGGTTTGCAGGTCTGATAATTCCACGGCGCGGGCCCTTTATAGCAGCTAAAAGATAAGGCGTTTCATAACCTGTGATAACAAGCATTTTGGGTGGGTCAAGCGGATGTATGCTATTACGCGAAGTTATTGCCGCATTGAATTGTTTTTTATTGGGAAAAATGCATAATTAAGGGAATGAGTTTTCGAATCAAATATAGAATTTGGCGGCGAGGAGTAAGATGCGGGCAGTTAGAAAATTAGAAAAACGTTTTAGATCGGCATTGAATAATTTTGAGAAAGAATCCGGTACACAGACAGACGCGGATGAAAACACCAATCTTTCCAAACAGATATCTATTCTGGAAGCGGCCGGTGTCGAGAAAGATGAAAAAATCAAGACTCTGAACGATGATCTTGCGACTTTAACAAAAAAAGTTGCAACATCGGACAAGCAAGCCACGGATACTAAAGTTGCAAAAGACGAGGTAACGAAACTTCAAATCAAACTTGAGAAAATCCAAACCGCAAAGGCGGATGCTTTGCAAGAAATCACTGCACTTCAGGGTAAATTAGAAGAGGTAGAAGCAGGGGGTGGTGGATCTGCTGACGAAAGTGCTGATGTTGCCGCGCTTAAAACCAAACTTGCCGAATCCGAGGCGAAAGCAGATGCTCATTTCAAGCGTGCGCGCGAATTGCGCGGTGCTTTGCAACAGATACGCAAAGGGCTTAAGGATAATGTGTTGAATGCAGATACAGTAAATACTGCAATGCAGCTTGAACTGGAAGCTTTGCAGGCCCAACGAGACATGGACCTTATGGAAGTAAATGTTATTTTAGAAAAACTAACACCACTTGTGGAGGGCAAATAATATGCCGGAAATTACAATTCACATCGGTAGTCGTAATTTTGAAGTCGTGTGTAAAGAAGGCGAAGAGCCCTTTTTGCATTCTGCTGCTGCCTTGCTGGACATAGAGGCACAGGCTTTGACGGGGGCAATGGGGCGTATTCCCGAAAACAGGATGTTGCTGATGTCCGGCTTGATGCTGGCCGATAAAACCGCAAGTCTGGAAGATCAGTTGGCCGCAGCGGGCCGCGCCAATGAAGGTGGGCCGCTGGCCAATGAAATTACTGCGGAAATTGCCCAGCTGAAGGGTGGTTTAAAAGCGGCACAGGCGAATTTGAAAACTGCAGAAGATGCGCTTGCGGGCAAAGAGAAAGAACTTGAAGACACAAAATCACATCTAACTACGGCCCTAGAGGCAATGCAACGTATGGTTGTCGCTTTGGAAGAAAGGGGCACTGATTAGAGTGCCCTTTAATCAAGCGTTGGATGCGCGGATTTTGTCGGCCGCGTCTTTGTCAAAAGCTACGCCGTTTTCTTCCAGCATGGTGTCTAGCTCACCTGACAGGGTCATTTCCGTGATGATGTCACAACCGCCAATAAATTCGCCTTTGACGTAAAGCTGCGGGATCGTTGGCCAATCGGAAAAATCCTTGATGCCCTGACGAACGCCTTCATCGGCCAGAACATTCACGTCCTTATAGTCAATTCCCATATAATTCAGCACACCTGCCACACGGGATGAAAACCCGCATTGTGGCATCTCTGACGTGCCTTTCATGAACAGAACAACGTCGTTG
>JGI24723J26617_10004061_pt1 | contig 10234 bp, 12 predicted proteins | sample Cruoilmetagenom6_FD_26617 | JGI IMG/M metagenome (IMG submission 26617) | reverse complement strand
ATCCTCAACGGATCCTTGAATCGTGCCGGTGGTGATGGCGTCTACGCCATTCGTTCCAGCCGCACCGGCAGGCCCGGTGTCGCCGGTACAGCCGCCATGTAGAACAAGCGTGAATGCAAGTGCTAGCGTATAGGCAAGAAGGTTCCGACAGTGGATTCTCATGGTGATCCTCGNTGGTTTAAGTCGATGTTGCTACTCATCNCGAGCCGGCGCCCGGGGTGAACGCGTGAGGTTAATTTTCGAAAATATTGAGCCGTCAACCCGCCGCTGGCAAACGATTAATACGGATAGCCTTATGCGTCTTGCGGATATAGAATTCGCCGAATTATGGAGACCCGCTACTACGAAACGCTCATCGCCATCGTGGAGCTCGGAAGCTTCTCGCGAGCGGCAGCCGCCCAACACATCACGCAGTCCACTGCATCCCGCCGAATAAGGGTTTTGGAGCAGTATTGCGGTTGCAGCCTGCTGAATCGGGACGGCCCAACGGTCATTCCAACCGAGTCCGGCCTCTTGGTCATAAAGTGGGCCCGGCGCATCCTCAGCGCCGAGCAGGACCTTCGAGCCCGAGTCGCACAGCTAGGCAATGCGCCGCGTATCACCATCGGTTGCACACCGCTGTTTGCGGCGACGCTCTTGAGTCGATTGCTGCCGCACGTCTCGGGCGTCGACCTGGCCAGCCGCGTTACGGTCTCGACGGGTGTTACCAGCGCGCTGCTTGCCGGCGTCGAGCACGGCGACTACGACGTCGCGTTCGTCGAGCACTGCGGTCACGCCGGAGTGGCCGAACTGGAGAGTTATGAGCTTGGCGAGGACGAGGTGGTCTTCGTCTCGACCGGGGCCGGCCTCGCGCCTGGTGTCGTCGATCTTGAAGAGCTTCTGGCGCACGCGATTCTTACGTGCCAGCGGCAATGCTGCACCCGCATCCTGCTGGAATCCAACCTCCGACGGTCTGGCTATAACATTGAAGACTTTGCCGGCGCCACCGAGGTCGACGACATAGCAACGCTGCGTCGCATGGTGCGCGATCCCGGTCGCCTGACGTTTGTCTCGAACATGTTGGTCGCCGCCGAACTGGCGGCTGGCCAACTCGAGGCGCATACCGTGGATGGATGGCAGCACCGGCGAAGCCGGGTGGTGGTAGCGCGGGACGCGGAGACACTCGCTACCTGGCGCTCGGTGTTCTTCGACGCCGTTGCCCAGGAGCGTATCGGGCATAGAAGCGGCGGCGTCGGCTGATCTCGCACCTTCTGCACCAATGAAAAAGGGCTGCCCAAAAGGGCAACCCCATTTCATGTTGGTGGAGGTGGCGAGAATCGAACTCGCGTCCGCAAGTCCTCCGCTACGAGGTCTACATGCTTATTCCGTCATTAATCTCACTGCAGGCTACCCGACGGGCAGGGAAAACTCACAGCCAGCTCAGTAAGGATTTAACGGTTCGAGCCCTGAACATGCCCTTGCCGCGGTCCTGTGTCGGTGACTCCAGCGATCCGAACGCACAGGCACGATCCGGGCTGAAGGCATTTACTGGTTTTTAAGCAGCTAGTGCGTAGTTGTCGTCGTTGGCAACTATAAGTTTTACAGCTGTATTTACGAGGTAATCTGTCCCTCGGCATGCACTCGGAGTTTCGCGACCCACGTCGAAGCCATGTCACCCCCGTGTGCCGTCTAGTGTAGGGCCTAATTCAACAAAAACAATGCGATAGCGTCATGTTTCTGCGGTAATTTTACTATAGTTTACTTTAATAATAGTGTTTAACATATTGATAATAAATCAATGTTTAAGGATTCGTTCTTTCTGGCGTTGCCAGTCACGGTCCTTCTTGTCAGTGCGTTTGTCGTGCTGCTTCTTGCCCTTGGCCAACCCGATATTCAGCTTCGCCCGACCCTTGAACCAATGCAGGTCGAGGGGTACAAGCGCATAGCCCTTGCGTTCGACGGCGCCGGTCAGACGGTCGAGCTCATTGCGATGCAATAGCAACTTGCGTGCCCGGGTTGGATCCGCGGTGATGTGCGTCGATACTGTCTTGAGCGGCGCGAAATGGGCGCCGACGAGGAAGGCTTCGCCTTGCCGGAGGTTTACATAAGCCTCGGTTATCTGGGCATTGCCCTCGCGCAGGCTCTTCACCTCCCACCCCTCTAGCGCCAGGCCGGCCTCGAAGCGGTCCTCGATGAAATAGTCGTGACGTGCGCGCCGATTGACCGCAATCACGTCTCCTGCTGGTTTCTTTGTCTTTTTCTTGCCCATAGCCTGGTGGTTGAAGCCCTTGTGTGCGAGCGGATTATACGGGCAAAGCGTTGTATGGCAGCGGTATTTATATAAGAATCGCCGGATGCTACGGGGGAAGGAAAAATAAGCATGCTCAGCAATAAGGCCGACGACGGCAAGCGCAGTTCACTTCACGGCCATTGGTCATCGAGGATGGCATTCATTCTCGCAGTGACCGGATCGGCTGTTGGCCTTGGCAATATCTGGAAGTTCCCTTACATCGCCGGACAAAATGGTGGCGGTGCATTCGTTCTCGTCTATCTTGCCTGTGTCATCCTGATCGGCATGCCCGTCATGATGTCGGAGATACTCATCGGCCGGCGCGGTCGGCGCAATCCTGTGCGGACGATGCAGATTCTCGGTGAGGAAGAAGGCAGCTCACGAAAATGGGGCTGGGTCGGTGGCATGGGCGTCGTCGCTGGCATTCTCATTCTCTCTTACTACAGCGTCATTGCTGGCTGGACACTGGCCTATATCGTCAAGAGTGCGACGGGCGTATTTGCCGGGGCGAGCGCTGAGGCCGTCGGTGCTGAGTTTGACGGATTTGTAGGTGACTGGCGCAAAGTGGGCCTGACCCATACGATCTTCATGGCGCTGGCAATCTTTGTCGTCGCCCGCGGCGTCGAGCGCGGCCTGGAGCAGGCGGTTCGGTTCATGGTTCCGGCCCTGTTGGTGCTGTTACTTGTCCTGCTGGTCTATTCAATCAATTCAGGCTATTTCGGTCAGGGCGTGTCGTTCATGTTCACGCCAGACTTCGAAAAGCTGACCGCTGACAGTGTGTTGAAGGCCCTCGGACAAGCCTTCTTCACATTGAGCATCGGTATGGGCGCCGTCATGGCCTACGGTGCTTATCTCCCGGAGGAGACCTCGATCACGGGCGCATCTGCTGCCGTCGTGACAGCGGATACCTCGATCGCGATTCTCGCAGGACTCGCCATATTCCCGCTGGTTTTCGCCAACGGATTGACGCCGGCAGACGGCCCGGGGCTCGTCTTCAATACCTTGCCGCTGGCCTTCGGCCAGATGCAGGGTGGCGTGTTCCTCTCAACGATCTTCTTCCTGCTCCTGTCATTTGCGGCCTGGACGTCTGCTATCGGTCTCATGGAACCGGCCGTCGCCTGGATCGTCGAGCGATTCAGCAAGACCCGCGGCCAGGCGACCGTCATGGTCGGGTTGCTGATCTGGCTGCTCGGTTTTGGGACGGTCTTGTCGTTCAATGTCCTGTCCGACACGACATTCCTTGCCGGTACGGTATTCGAGAACGTCGACTACCTGACCAGTAACATCATGTTGCCGCTTGGCGGACTGTTGATTGTCTGGTTTGCAGGCTGGGTTATGTGCCGCAATTCCACATCCGACGAACTGGGCAACGCGAGCACGATATTCAAGGTTTGGCGTTTCGCCGCGCGATTCCTCGCACCCGTCGGCATCCTATTCGTGCTGCTCAATGCAGTCGGACTGCTGAACTAGCGCGCGCCGGCAAGCGTAGCCAGCGGGCGAATATGCGAAGAGTCAGCCGCAGCTCGCTGGTCCCGTATTCGGCGGCGCAGATGTACGAACTCGTCAAGGATGTCGAGCAATACCCGTCTTTCCTGCCCTGGTGCAACGATGCCGAAGTCCACATCCGTGGTGACGACTTTATCGAGGCGTCGATTGAGTTGCATCGCGGCCGCATCAGCAAACGCTTTCGAACCCGTAATGTATTCAGGGAAAACGAATCGCTGAGTATTGCACTGGTAGGCGGTCCGTTTCGCCATATGGAGGGCGGCTGGGCGTTCACTCAGCTGGGGGAGACAGGGAGCAAGGTCGTGCTTGATCTCGAGTTCGAGTTTGAGAGCAGGGCGACCGACGTGATTTTCGGACGTTTTTTCGAACATACCTGTAATGCCCTGGTCGACTCTTTCACGCAGCAGGCGGCAAAGATCTATGCAGGTTGAGGTCGTATTTGCCCTGGCGACGCGCCAGGTGCTGTTGACGGTTCATGTGTCCGAAGGTGCGACGGTGGCTGACGCAGTCTCCGCCAGCGGTATCGCCAGGCAATTTCCGGGTGTCGACCTGGACGCGCTGCAAGCGGGAATCTGGGGACAGCCGGTTGATCGGGACAGGGTGGTCAGCGAAGGTGAGCGGGTTGAGCTGTTTCGCCCCCTGGAAATGGATCCGAGGGAGGCGCGGCGCCTAAAGGCCGGGATTTAGCTCCTGNTCCTTGCGGATTTCGCTGACCACGTCTTCCTCAAAGAAGACCGATACCCAGCGCTTGAATATGGCATCGTCACGGCGCANTTTGAGGTAATAAACGTAGTCCCAGCGCTGTTTGTTGAACGGGTCGTCGATCATCGGCGTGCCGAGCAGGAANCGGACCTGGTTCTTGGTCATTCCGACCTCGACCTGGGCCAGGTCTTCTTCCTTGACGAGGTTTCCCTGTGAAATCGACGCGCGATAGACGCAGCCGCTGCTGATCGCCAGTGCGATTGTCATGAAGAGAAGAACGATCCATTTGCGGTTAGTCATAGAGTCCGGCTGCCACCTGCGTCATAATAGGCGCGCATCATACCTTGAAAGAGTTTGTTCATGCAGCAACGAAAAGAACTTCGCAAAGCCGGGCTGAAAATCACGCTCCCGCGCCTGAAGATTCTCGAAATCCTCGAGGGTATGCGGTCCAGGCATATGAGCGCGGAAGATATCTACAAGCAGCTGCTGCAGGCGGGCGAGGACATCGGGCTCGCCACGGTATACCGCGTGTTGACTCAATTCGAGGCTGCCGGCCTCGTTACCCGGCACAATTTCGAGGGCGGCCACTCGGTCTTCGAGCTCGATGACGGCGATCACCACGACCACATGGTCTGCGTTGAGACCGGCGATGTTGTCGAGTTCGTCAGTGAGGAAATCGAGCGGTTGCAGCACGAGATCGCCGAGCGGTATGGCTATGAACTCATCGATCACAGCCTGGTGCTGTACGTGAAAAGCAAGGACGCGGAGCCCGAGAAGGACTAAATATCCACGCGTCGAGCCCCTTTCCGGGCATCACTGGTAGTATCTAAGAAAAATAACTTCTACCAAGGAGGCAATTCCATGATGCGAATGACCCCGATTGCGTGCGCCATTGTTGCAGCTGCGCTGTTACTCCTGGACCCCGTCCCCGTTTACGCGCAGACGAGTGCCGCGGAAATGCTGGAGCAAGCCCGCGCGCGGGCTCGTGAAATGGAAGAGCTGAAAGCCGTATTGAATGGCCCGGACCAGAACATGCGTCTCGCAAGTTTTGACATCATGGTCAACAGTGGCGACGAGGCCATGCGCCAGATCGCGATCGACGCCGGGCTTGCGAGTGCCGATTCGCTGATGCAGGCAATGGCGTTCAAGGAGACTATCCTGAGCATGGATCGGATCATCCTGTCGCTCGAGATAGACACGAGCCAGCCCGCCGACGTGCAGGCCAAGGCTCAGCAGTATCTCAGCTCAAAGGGAAGTACCTACCAGATTCCAATCGTCGAGGTTGATCGCAGTACCGGCATTTTCAAGATCTACTCGAGCAACACCGGCCAGGTCAGCGGAACCATGGTCACGTTCAAGTTCAACCACGACTCAGGCACCCTGGAGTTGGTGGATGAGACCACTATCCAGGGCGCGGTCTCCTTGTACAAAGGTGGCTATGGCGGCTTCATCGCCACGGCTAAAATTCGCTAGTCGCTGCTAACGACGCGAAATCGGCCCAGGGAAACTCTACTGCCGCCATTCGTCGTGCTACTAATGACAAGCCGAACGTGCCGCGCCCAGCTCGGCGCGATCGGAATTGTAGCGACGCCGTCGACGAACTGAATCGCACCGCCCGATACGCTGCGCCAGCGACGCCCGGACTTTGTGCTACTAATCATCAGCTCAATCGACTCCGGGAGATTTCCGGGGTCCGATACGATGCTGCCATCGAGTATGAGCCCATTAATTGCAACACGCTCTCCGTGCAGTTCCATTTCGATAATCACTGGCCACTGATCAACCTCGGCGATCCACTCGGGTGAATCGTCGGTAGCGACCAGGTTACTCGCCCGGTGCTGCGCATCGACCGGCATTGCTGACCAACTGGTGATTGCGCCATCCGCATCCGTGTGCGCCTCGCCCGGTGGCAGCTGCGTCCCACCTTGCGGAGTCGATGTACTAGCAGGTGAGCGATCGCTTTTCCCGGCAACGTAGTCATCAATCTTGTCAAACATGCGATCGAAACGAATGACTTTGCCGACGCCGAAGCGCGCGTTAACAGACAGCAGCATGCCAATCGGTGTATCGCCGGACATCAGCAGGCTGCCGCTAAGGCCCTTGCGAAGCTGATTGGCGTCGTTCGTCGGTTGCACGCGCAGGAATACCTGGCCGTCGTCGTCAACGATGGTTACGGAGAGTTGTGCAATGCTGCCGTCACCATTAACGGAACGAATTGACGCGATGGCATTGGCCCGAATGCGGCTGCTTACGGCGCGGCTGACGGCCAAAGTGCTGTAGCCGCAGTCCCCTGTGATACCGCCGGCAACGTCGGCAACCGAGACATCGTCACCGAGGTCCGCGAATGCCTGTGACTCCCCGAGCAGGCCGCTCTGGCCTTCCCGTAGAAACGCGGCCACGTCTCCGGACTCCTTGACTACGTGCGTAGGGAGTACCGCGACGCAGCGCGTACCGTAGTGGGCGAGGTAGGCCTGTCCAATCTCGAGGTTTGAATTCTCGAATGATCGTACAAGCGCCTGTTGGGCAAACGCCGAATCGAACAGGCACAGTCCGAGAACGAGCAAAGACGCCCCACGCAATNTTGTCATTGGCGGCTCCGTTCGCGCCGGATCCAGCGATTGAAGTTCTTGAGCATATCGGTTGCTGGCCCAGCTTCCTTGTCTTCGTTTACAAACGGCTGCAACCCGAGGATCAGGGTCATGTAGGCCGCGAGCAATGAACCCAGGAACGCAATGGCAGGGTCGGACGCCAACTTACGAAAGCGGCCGGGCTTCAGGTCGTAGCCGCTTTCGCCGTAGCGTTCGATACGCAGGCTGTCAGCTCGTCCGAAGGCAACCACTCGCATGACCTCGTCTGCAGACGATACGCGCGCGAATCCCTTCGGCCAGGACTCGCCTTCTGTTGCGTCGCCCAGCCGTACCTGGTCGCCGAGCATCAGGCTGGTCTCGTCTACGAGCGTCCGTTTATCTGCTGATTCATCGGCGGTGTAGATCGACACAGTGCCGGAACTCAACATACCGACGTTTGACCATCCGACCGCGCGGCCCAGCGTGGTCGCCCCCGAGAACGGAAACGTGAGTGACTGGGCCGGAATCTCTGTCCAGATCAGGTTGATGGCGTCGCCAAGTGCAATGTCTTCGACGACGCCAACGACCGAGAAGGTTCCCAGTGACTTGCCCTCGGCGGCGCGAAGCGACATCGCGAGTCCGCCTTCTGGCCGCAGATTCAGCGTGGCGGTCGCGTTACCACCAAGTTCAATGACCTGCTCCGGCATCGGGAGTCGCCATCCTTTCCAGGCACGACTGCCACATGGGCTCTGGTCGCCATCCAGTCGAAACGTGCTATCGACCTCAAGGTCTGAGCGAGCACATATGACGGCACCATCGACTTGCCACAGCGTGCGCGTACTCGGCCTGAGATTGATCTCGGCCACCTCTGTTTCGGCCTCGATGCTGAACTCCCACACAGCCGGAACTGCCGCTCGCCACAGCACGAAAACAATATAGGCAAAGATAAACGCGAACATCAGCGTAACGAAAACACGCCACTTCGAGATACTCGAGTCCGGCGCGGGTGCGCCCTGAGTCTCGTCAGCCTCAGATTCCGCCCGCAGGTCCGTCACTGAGTCGCGCCAATCAGCCGCAACGAGATCGACGGTTGCTCGCGGCCAAAACGTTCGCGAATAATCGTAATCGGAATTGCACTATCGCCGGCACGAACGTCCAGCGGGCAAATGAAGTCGAATGTCGTGCGGCGGCCTTCAGAGATGTACTCACAGGGTTCAACCGTGTCATCGATCTCAATGAAGACATCAGTGGCGCCGAACGAGTTCAGGTACATAACGGCGGAGTCCGCGTCGTCGTCTATGTCGCTGCCGAGAAGGTAGTAGTCCGTTGCGCCGGAGTCGCAGTCACCCGCTGTCGCGGTAAGCGCGATTTCATGTTCGCCGTAATCCCGAACCACGTTTGCGAGCTTCGAGCGATACGGCAAACGAACGTTGCCCGCAGCGCCATCCGGCACGACGTATACATTTCTGGAAGTATAGATTCCGTCGCGAGACGCAGCTTTGAGACACACTTGCTGGCCGCCAGACTCCGGGGTGGCAGTGATCGCGATCTGGTCGTTCGCGACGGCAAGCGCCGCGGCTCTCGTCATTATGCCNACGACGACATTGCCACTTACTGACACCTCGGGCTCGTAATTCTCTATGAGCGGGTCGCTGACAAGCTCTGCGGTTGCCGTATCCTGGGCGGATGCAACGGACCACAGGCAGAGAAGCAGTCCAGTGATGATGCGCATGGCGTTCCCCTCCATCATGGAAACCGGCTGTGGTTTTGGATCTGCCGGGCCCCGTTTGTTCTTGTTTGCCGCATTCTAGCACGCGACTTTTCGGCGTCCGCCGCCCGGGTCTGCGGCGCTCAGGCGCGTTTTCTGCGGGCGCCTGCCAGCATTTCGGCCGCATGGTCCAGCGTCTTGCGCGTGATTTCCACGCCGCCGAGCATCCGGGCGAGCTCCTCGATCCGTTCATCCTTGCCAAGCCCTTGAACGCGTGTCCGCGTCGACTTGCCGTCAGTGACCTTGCTGATACGGAAGTGCTGGTCCGCAAGACTCGCAACCTGGGGAAGGTGAGTAACGCACAAGACCTGCCGGTTGGCGCCGAGCTCCTGCAATCGGCGGCCGACCATCTCTGCCACGCCGCCACCGACGCCACTATCGACTTCGTCGAATACCATTGTGGGAATGGCGCTGCCATCGCTGGCAATGACCTGGATCGAAAGACTCATACGTGACAATTCGCCACCGGATGCGATCTTCGCCAGGGACTGAGGTGCCTGCCCCGGATTGGCGCTGATCAGGAACTGGATATGATCGATCCCCCATGGTTTCGCCGCGTCATCGTCGAGNGCGCTGAATGCAACCTGGAAGACACCACCCGGCATGCCAAGGCCGTGCATGGCGTCCGTCACTGCTGCCTCAAACCCGGTAGCGGCCGTGCGCCTGGCCTTCGACAAAGCCCTGGCCTGCTTCAGGAATTCGGCCCGTGCCGCCGCAGCCTGTTCTTCAAGTTCCCGGCCGCGCTCTTCGGCATGGCTTAGTTCGTCGTGCTCCAACCGCATTCTGTCAGACAGCTCCGGAAGCTCGTCGGCTGTCACGCGGTGCTTTCGCGATAGGGTCTGGATGGCATCGAGTCGCTCCTCGACCCAATCACGACGGGCCGGGTCCATGTCGAGTGCTTCTCCATAGCGACGAAGGGTATCGGCGGCCTCGCTTACCTGGATGCTTGCACCACTCAGCATCTCGAGTACGGGCGCAAGCGTTGGGTCGATCTCAGCCAGTGGCTCAATGGCGCGCAGTGCCTCGGCAATGAGGCTGTTCGCGTTGGCTGTGTCACGATCGAACAGACAATCTAATGCAGAGCCCGCACCTTCAGCGAGCCGCCCGCTGTTCTGCAGCATTTGTCGCTCGCTGGAAAGGTCGGCGACTTCCCCGGGTTCGAGCGCCATCGAATCGAGTTCCTGCAACTGAAAAGTGAGCAGGTCGAGCCGTGAGGCACGATCCGCCTCGGCATTGGTGAGTGTGTCGACCCGCTCGGCCAGCGACTTCCACTCTACGAAGTGCGTCGCGGCGGCCGCGCGTTGCTCGAGCAGGCCGCCGAAGTGATCGAGCAGATCGCGCTGGACCTCACGCCGGCCCAGCGACTGGTGAAAGTGCTGGCCATGAATGTCCAGCAACAATTCGCCGATCGCCTTGAGTTGC
>JGI24723J26617_10004057_pt1 | contig 10242 bp, 8 predicted proteins | sample Cruoilmetagenom6_FD_26617 | JGI IMG/M metagenome (IMG submission 26617) | reverse complement strand
GTATGCATTGGCTCATCTTGGACGATTTCGACATCGCTCATTGGGTACTCCGATCCACAATCCATTCACATACAAGCCGTTACATACANNNGATGCGCAGAACATGCGCATTGCAATGGCTTGATATGCATGACGCATACTCCGCGCCAACACATGATCGGACTCGATCCAATGAAGTCATCGGCTAATCGACAGGCCTGATTTATGTTCTTGAGAAGAATCGCTGCTTGGTGCCAGCGGCAGTAGCTCGCCCTTCAATTCCCGCCCACTCTGTGAGGGACGCTGCAAGCCGGGTCATGTCGCGGCCTGCGGGACTCTTGGGAGTCTGGATCATGTAGGGAGTCCGGGCCTTGACGGCCTTGACAACCCGCTTATCTGAGCGGACATACCCGAGCATCGGGATTTTGTACCCAAGGAATCGCTCACACACCCCCGCCATGCGTTGGTAGACTTGGTGGGCTTCTTTCTCGTTGGTCGCTTGGTTGACGATGATCGCCAGCTTTGGACGCGGGCGGGCGTCTTTGGAACTGTCGAGGCCGTCGGCACTCATGATGAGTACCTTGATCAGGGCGTAGGCATCGGCGACGCTTGTTGGTTCTGGTGTGACCACGATTAATCCGAGATCGGCCGCATCAATGAAAGTAGTGACCGAATCGCCAAGCCCGGCGCTGGTATCGATCAGGATTACATCGTTGTCCGGCTGAAGATCTTCTAGACGATGGAGGAGGGTGGCGCGTTCGCTTTGATCGAGTTCACCGACACGCCCGATGCCGACTGAGCCTGGGATCAGGCGGAATCCTCCTGGGGCGTCGATGGCTAGGTCTTGGAGCGAAGGTGTTTCTTCTGAATCAAGCGCGGTTTCAAGGCGTGCTTTGGGCATGAGGCCGCAGAGTACATCAGCGTTTGCGAGGCCTAGATCTGCATCGAGAAGAACCGCTTTTCGGTTTTGTCTTGCGAGTGCGATTGAAAGATTGACAGAGGTTGTGGTTTTACCGACGCCGCCCTTTCCTGATGCGATTGCGATCACAGGGATGCGGCGGACTGGAGGTATCCATTCATCGCGCTGCGTTTCAGTAGTATTACCCAATCCGTCATTGCTCTCAAACTTTGAAACGAGCTGTCTCAAGCGAGAAGCTTGGTCATTTTGATCGGGCGCGTTGTCACCTGATCTGGGGGGCTTGGGGGGCTGGGGACTTGATGCTGAAACACACTGAGTCATCAATCAATCTCGCAAAGAGTGCAGACGGGAATAGACAAGAGTTCTTAGAAAAGGAATACCAGCTATGGTAGACAGTTACAGGCTCGGAACCACCGCAATTGGGCCATCGAGTACGGCGCGGGCCAATCGCTCGGCGCGGGCCGGGAGGATGTCGTCTGGGACTTCCTGGCCGACGGTCACGAAGCTGAGAGGCAACCCGATCCGGTCGCCCATCCCCGCGATCATGCCTGTGGTGACGGCTTCATCGATCTTGGTCAAAATACAACGATCGGGACCCAGCCCCATAAATCGCTCGGCGGTTTTACGCAGCACATTGTCTCCAACTGTTGATGACAACACGAGATGCGTCTCATCGGGCTTGGCGGCAGAGATCAGTTGACCCAGCTCGTCGAGCCTTGCGTGGTTGTTCTGCGATCGGCCCGCGGTGTCGATGACGACCAGATCAACATCTTCGAGTGAATCGATCACCGATTCCATCTCTTCAGGGGAGTTGGCGATCCGGAACTCAAGACCGATGATCGAGGCGTAGGTTTTGAGTTGCTCGACAGCCGCGATCCGGTAGGTGTCTGAGGTGATTAGGGCGACCCGCTTGCCGTGACGGAGCTTGGCGGTGGCGGCGAGCTTGGCGACTGTGGTGGTTTTCCCAACCCCGGTCGGACCAATCAGAGCGATGACATGGGGCCTGAGATTGGTTGCTTCGTCGTCGGTACGGGACCTTGTGAGGATCGAATCTGAAACGGTTTGGATCGAAGACTCGATCTCTCGAAGCAAGGCATGACGGATCACCGAGGCGTCTGCGAGCTCGTCGGCATCCAATCGATCACGAACCGCGCCGACAAACCGATCGGCGAGTTCGATTGATACATCGTTATCGATCATCTCGGTGTACACCGCGTGGAGCGGTTCAGACATCTCGACGGGCGGGAGTGCCGATTCTTGATTGGTCTTGTTAACCGCAACCGCTGTCCGGCGGGTTGAATCAAGCACCTGGCCCATCATCTTCTGGAGCGTGTCGATCTGAGATTGGAGCGCTTTGGACTCGGGGGGGCTCTGAGCGACAACGGTCTCGTACATTTTCGGCGAATCCGCGGCTGCTTTAGGCTCACTGATTTTGATCTCTGGTTTGATCTCTGGTTTGATTTCAGGTTCGACCTCGCCCTTTACCTGATGCGGTAGAGTGAGCTCGAAGACTTCGTCGCTGCTTCGCTCGATGAGCGTCTTAGGCTCTATGAGTGGCTTGGGTTCATGAATCTCGAACTGAAACGGCTCAGGACTCGTCGGGCTTTCAAGGACAATCCGATCCTGTGCCGGTGCTGGTTTTTCAGGCGTTACTTGATCGATGGTGCGGAAGGTCGTGGCTTGAAACTCGTCATCACTAGGTTCAATTTTGGGTGGCTTGGGCGCTTTGATCTGAGCCGAGATCTTGCGCTGCTCCTTCGGGGGTTGATATTCTTTCCGATCAAATGAATCCGTTCGTCGATCTCTGATCGGCGAAGATTCGATCCCCATCAAACCCTGAAGGAGCGCGGCCCTGTCGTCAACTGGTACATCGATCGGTTCTTCAACATTTGCTTCGGATTGATACGACTCTTGTGATTGAGCAGCTACCGGTTGCGCCATACGGCTTCGCTGAACGACAATCTCTGGGACTGTTTCTTCTACGAATCGGTCTGATTGAACCGCGATCGGCTGCGCAGCTGGTGCTTGCTTGACGCGCCGCGACTTGCGGGGCTTGGTTGGCTGGGGCGAGGAAGCGGTGATCTCGACCATGGGCTTCCCACCGAGCCCGAGCCAGGACCCGGTTCGGTATGATCTGGTATGAAGGATCATGGCATCGGTCCCTAAGTCCTTGCGGACTTGAGCGAGCGCCTGAGCCATGGTCGAAGCGGTGTAGGTCTTGAGTTTCATGTGGTAAGCCGTCCTGGCATCAAGTGTGGATCGAATCGGTCAACTGTAATGTACCGTTATTGCACGACTTTGACCACTTATCGACAAGTTGTCCACATTCAATCGTGCTGTTCTTTTACGCAACGCCGGCAGGAACCGCCGCATTGGGTGGCGATGCCGGATTCTGATGACCTGATTGCTCACCCATCGGTCCGATGAGCCCGACGGACTCGACGTCGATCCCGCTGACGATTTCATTGTATCCGAGCACCGCAACCCCCGGAATATGGGGCTCGAGGATCTGCCACATCGCGTTTCGGACCTGCGGCGACGCGATCACCACGGGCAATCGGCCGTGGGCGATTACGGTGTTGAGTTCGTTTCCGACAGATGTCGCGATGTCTCGTGCGGCCCGAGCGGGGATATTGAGGACTGTCCCTGCGGCCCCTCTATCTATATACGCGTTGATCTGGTCTTCGAGTCGGGGATCCAGGGTGACGCAGACGAGGGTGAGCACGCCCGCGTCGTTGTTGTCTGCGTAGAGGGAACAGATGCTTCTGCGGAGCGAGTTTCGGGCGTACTCAACGAGAACATCGAGATCCTTGGTCTTGGTACCCCAGTCGGCGAGGGTTTCGAGGATGGTCTCGATATCACGGACAGGGACACGCTCGCGCAAGAGTGATTGCAGGACTTTCTGGAGTTCTCCGACTTTGATAATACTTGGGACGGCTTCCTCAACCAGCTTGGCGGCCTTCTCTTTGAGGCCTTCGAGGAGGTTGTTGACCTCTTCGCGGGTGAGCAACTCATCGGCGTAGGTCTTGACGATCTCGGTGATGTGTGTAGCGAGCACACTGGTCGGATCGACAACGGTGTAGTTCATGCTCTCGGCACGGGCGCGGATACCCGCGTCGATCCACCATGCATCGAGTCCGAAGGCGGGCTCGACGGTGTGCACGCCGTCGACTTTGCCGGTGACAAATCCTGAATCCATGGCGAGGAGTTTGCCTGGATCGGCTTGACCGGAGGCGACGGTGTTGCCTCGGATTTTGACATGGTATTCATTGGGCGGGAGCTGCATATTGTCGCGGATACGAACGGGTGGCATGACGAGCCCAAGTTCAACAGCAAGCTGCCGGCGGACCGCGCTGACGCGGTCGAGAAGATCCCCGCCCTGATGTGTGTCGATGAGTGGGACGAGGCCGTAACCGACTTCGAGTTCCAGGACATCAACCTTGAGGAGATCTTCGACTTGTGGTGGTTCTGGGGCGACCTGCGCGGCTTCGGCTTGGGCCTGTTCGTGCTCTTGTACAGCTTGGTCTTTGGATGCACGAATGAGCAGCCAGGAGATGACCGCGATGGCGATGGCGATGGTGAGCAACGGAACGGTTGGCAGCGGCGAGAAGGCGAGGACCGCGAGGAATACGGCGGTGATGATGAGGCCCTTTGGCTGGGAGACGAGCTGGCCTGTGATTTCTGTGCCGAGGTTACCCTTGTCTCCTGAGCGGGTCACGATGAGGGCGGCGGCCATAGAGATGATGAAGCTGGGGATCTGACTGGTGAGGCCGTCACCGATGGTCAGCTTGGTGAAGATCTCTGCGGACTGACCGGCGGGCCAGCCCTTGTCGATCGTGCCGACGGCGAAACCACCGGCGACATTGACCAGGGTGATGATGATGCCTGCGATAGCATCGCCCTTGACGAACTTGGAGGCACCGTCCATCGCACCATAGAAGTCTGCTTCGCGCCCGATTTCGTCTCTGCGTGTGCGGGCTTGATTCTCGGTGATCATGCCGTTGGAGAGTTCGGCGTCGATGGCCATCTGCTTGCCTGGCATCGCGTCGAGTGTGAAGCGAGCGGCGACCTCAGCGATGCGGCCGGCACCCTTGGTGATAACCATAAACTGGACGATCATAAGGATCGAGAAGATGATGACACCAACGAAGAGTGAGTCACCGGCAACAAACACACCGAACGCGGAGATGACCTCACCGGCAACGCCGATCGCTTCGTCCGGGGTCGAGGCATCAGCGGTAAGGATGAGACGAGTTGAAGCGATGTTGAGCACGAGACGGAGGAGTGTGGTCGCCAGCAGCAAGGAAGGGAATACAGAGAACTCGAGCGCTTTTTGCATGTAGAGCGTGGTCAGCAGGATGATGACCGCGAGCGAGATGTTGAATGAGATGAGAATATCAAGAGCGACAGGCGGGAGCGGGAGCAGGATCACCGACAACATCAGCACAAAGCCGACCGGCACGATCAGCCCGCGGTACTTGCTGAACTGCTCGACCCATGCGGGGAGGACTGTGTTGGAAGATTCGTCGGCCATTGCTGTTGTTTGCGATCCTTACTTTAAACTTCTGCGGGTTCCATTTTCTTTATGTGACTCTGCGCCTTGCCTTCCATGCGGTAGACATAAGCGAGGAGTTCGGCGACTGCTTCGTAGTGCTCTGCCGAGATCTCCTGACCGACTTTAACACCCCAGTAGAGCGCCCGGGCGAGAGGCGGGCGCTCGATGATTGGGATCTTGTTTGTCCTTGCGATCTGGCGGATGCGAAAGGCCATGAGGTCGGCGCCTTTGACGGTGACCTTCGGGGCGCCCATGCCTGAAGAATCGTACTTGATCGCGACAGAGAAGTGCGTGGGGTTGGTGACGATGACATCGGCTTGCGGGACCTGGTGGGCCATCTGTTGCATAACGATCTCGCGGGCCATCTGCATCCGCTTGCCTTTGAGCTGCGGATCGCCCTCCATATTCCTTCGTTCTTCCTTGACCTGTTGCTTGGTCATTTTGTTTTCTTGCATGTGCTGCCAGCGCTGGAAGATGTAGTCGATCACCGCAAGCATGAGCAGCAGAACGATCAGGATAAACGCGATTGTGATGACCATGCGGAGGATCGCGGTTGTGGCCATCACTGCGGTGAGCATTGGGAGCGTTGAGATCGTGTCGATCTGCGAGCGGATGACAAGAATCGATACGGCGATGAGCAGTGTAAGTTTGAGTGTGTTGATGATCGCCTTGGCGATTCCCTTGCGGCCGTAGATCCTTTTGATTCCTCCAAGCGGTGAAAGTTTGCTGAACTTGGGCTGAATGGGATCGGCGCTGATGATAAACCCGACCTGCATGAACTGAGCGGCATACGCGATGGCCATCACAATCAGCAGTACAGGGAGCATGACCCGCATGACTTCATAGACCGCCAAAGTGGAGATCGCTTGGATTGAGGCTGTTGAGAGTTGATCAACGCTGATGTTTCCACCGAGCATGGTGCGGAGCATGCGTTGGAACATATCGCCGATCATCGGAGCCAGCACGATCAACGCTACGACGCCTCCGAGCATGAGGACGGCACCCGAAAGGTCCTGACTCTTGGGAACCTGGCCCTTGTTGCGGGCATCAGCAAGCTTCTTGGGGGTTGGTTCTTCTGTCCGTTCTCCTAGATCGTCCATTAGTTGCCCCCCCCCGCTGCTTGGGTCGCTCTGGCGTGGGCTGAATCTGTTGCGAGGTCCTGGATCCAGAGTGCCAACCCGTCGAGCACTCGGTCGAACTCTTGGCCCGCGACCACGCCCATGACATTGATCATCAGCATGAGCAGGATCAGCCCGGTCAGGATCTGGATGGCGAATCCGATGCTCATAATATTGACCTGAGGCATGGTCTTCATAACCAGGCCCATCGCGACCTGCGACATCGCTACGGCCGCGATCACGGGCGAGGCGATGCGGATCGCCAGTTCGAATCCGGAAGTAATCACCTCGACAAACATGTCCAGTGGAACATCGCCGGCGGTGAACATCCCGATGGGTGCGGTGTGGAATGAATCAGCCAGCGCGAGAAACAGGAGTTCGAATCCACCGAGTCCGATGAAGATAAAGATGGTCATAAAGAAGAGCAGGAGCCCGATCACCGAACCGCTCGAGTCCAGCTCTGGATTGAACGACTCGGCGAGCGACAGACCGACCTGGTAGCCCATCACAAAGCCACCCATCTGCATCGCGTAGAACGGCATCGCGGCAATCAATCCGATCGAGATCCCGATCAGCAACTCTGCAAAGAGCAGCGGCATCAGCTGGACCGTATCAATAGTTACCATCGGATCAAGATGCGGGACCGATGGGTACAACGCGATGGCGAACATAAATGCGAACACCGCTTTGAAAATACGAGGGACTGTTGCCGAACGCAATAAGGGCGTAAACAAAAACAGCCCCGTCAATCGGGTTGCTACCAGCATCAATGGCAGCACATGTACCAACATGGGCTCGATCATATCCATCAGAACAACTGCATCATTTCTTTGGCAAACTCACCAAGCGTGGTCAGAATCCATGGCAACAACAGTACAACAACAATCAATAGCGAGATAATCTTGGGTACAAAGGTCAGGGTCTGGTCCTGAATCGAAGTGACTGACTGGATTAAGGAAATCACAAGTCCAAGGACCATACCAACCAATAGCAGTGGCGTGGCGATCAACAGCACGATATACAGCGCGTCGCGGATCATTTGAATCGCGGCTTCATCAATCATTTCTCGCCCCCCAAATCGTCAGGATCCCGCTTGCCTTTCTTGACAATTCGGGCGAGCATAAAGACAGGAATCGCTGCGGCTGCAGTAGCGCTCAGCCTGGAACTGTTGCCCTCCTGGACAAAGCTCTCGAGCAGCGACCCGACAATCAGAGTCCAGCCATCGACAAGCACAAACAACATCAGTTTGAACGGAAGCGATATCAGAACCGGGGGCAGCATCATCATGCTCATAGAGATCAGCAGCGACGCGATCACCATGTCGATCACAAGAAACGGCAGGTACACCCGGAAGCCCATCAGGAACGCGACCTTGAGCTCACTGAGCATGTATGCGGGGACCAGCGTGGTAGTTGGAATATCTACGCGGGTCATGGACTCGGGCTCAGAGGTATCGACGCCCTGGTAGTTGAGGATCATGTAGAGCGAAGACCAGTTGTCGGTCGCTTCGATCTGATCAAACATGAAGTCACGCATCGGGGTCGAGGCACGGACCCAGAGTTCGTCCATATCGCGTACCTCGCCGTTCTGATACGGGATGACCGCATCGGACCAAACACGGTCAATGGTTGGCTTCATGACCAGCGCGGTCATAAAAATTGCGAGCCCGGTGATCACCTGCCCTGGCGGGAGTGACTGGGTACCAATCGCCTGGCGGAGGAGTGCCAAGACGACCATGATACGGATAAAGCTGGTTGTCATCAGCATGATCGACGGGACCAGAGTGATCACCGTCAGGAGGAGCATGATATTGAGCGTAACAGACAGCCCTGATTGCTGCGGGCCTTCGCCGGATGACTGGGCGGGCCCGCTCTGGATTGCTGAACCGGTCGAGCTGGCGGAGTTGATTGCTGAACCCGCTTCGTTGAGCATGGTCAACGGGTTGAAGGCGTCACTCGATGACCTGGCTGTTGCTGAGTTTGAATGCGTGGAACTTGGGCCAAGCTGCGCGGCCGTGGTCGAGGCCATTATGCTCATGAGCAACAGAATCAGGATGGAACGAATCATCGTCACGGATCAACGCCCTCTCCGCATGGCGCCAAGCCGACGACGCAGGACTTGCGAGGCAGCGGGTGAATCATTGAGCGAGGTCAGCTCGAGCCGGTCTCCCTCATCGTTGGTCACGAATCCTGGCGCGATCCTCCGGGGCGGCTGAACATGCATTCCTGGAGAGGATTCATACATGGCCTTGGATATTTCTTGATCGGTCGCGTTACCGGCTTCTTGGAGGGTTCGCTCGAACGAGGCTGCTATAGAATCACCCGATTCATCACGAACCTTGCCGAGGATCGACGCGACATCCTGAGCATTGTCCATTTCGCACAACGTTTGCATGGACCCGGGCCCCGACATGCCTTTCTTGCCGCGCCCGCCACCGGCGTGAGAGAGCAGGAGGATCTTGCGATCAAACCGGAGCACTACGAGTGTCATACCAGAAGAAATCGGGTACCGACCGAGCACTTCGACAAGCCCCGCTGGGGCACGACCGCCGGCGCCCATTTGCCCGCTGAGCCCGCCGCGAGTGCGTGCGATTTTTTTGTATACATGCGCAAGAGCGAAGATCAGCAGAAGCACACCACCGAGTGCCGCGATTGTGCGGACAAAGTCCTTTCCGAGGACCATCGGCGTGGTTGCTTCGTCGCCACCGAGCGACTCATCTGCTTGACGAACACGCGGCAACCCTAATGGCTTGGATTCGTTGGAGAGTGCAGCAGGTGTATTTTTTAACTCTTGCTGAGTCGATGCTGGGGATTGAGATCCTTGGGACTCAGTCTTTGCTGCTGAGATTGTTTCAGATTCTGCGGGAAGGTTGACCGCTGGCTCAATCCAAGGCCCGTGCTGAGCCAAAGTTGATTGGGTCGTGATCAAGAGCGTGAGTAGGGTACAGAGGAGCACCCGGGTAACCGTCCACATGTCGCCATCCTGGCCTTTCTCTCAGGCGGATCCTCCGCCCGGCACATTTCACTCAACCCGATCAGTTCTCTCGCAGATCGAGAACCTCACTGATACGAACACAGAAGTTGTCATTGAGCACGAGTACTTCGCCTCGGGCAACCTTGCGATCATTGACGAACACATCAACGGGATCACCCGCGAGCTTGTCGAGTTCAACAACCGCGCCGTCACCGAGCCGGAGCACGTCCTCGACGAACATGCGTGTTCGTCCGAGTTCGATACGGACATTCATCTGGACATCTGAGAGCAGTTCAAGATCGCTGTTCTGATCCGGTGAGCTGGAATCACTGAACTCAGGCGACTCGAACGGGGCCCCCTCAGCCGAGGCTGGGCTTGGGTCTGATGAAGCCTCTCCACCACCGAGCCCGCTGATCGCGCTCATGGCAGCAGCCAATGCGGCGGCCTCGTCATCCGACATGTCACTACCCTCGTCTGCTTGAGCGACCACATCATCAACGATCGCCGAGGCGTCCTCGAGGGCCTCCTCGGCTCCCGATTCACCACTGGGTTCGCCGCTTGAGGTCTCTTCTGACTCAGCGGATACCTCTGGTTGGGGCTGATCTTCTGGTTGTGTATTTTCGGCTTCGTCGGCCATCGTGGATTCCTTCGGGCTCCGCCCGCTCATAGATACAACACACGCCGACTCCCGACGATGA
>JGI24723J26617_10004054_pt1 | contig 10247 bp, 8 predicted proteins | sample Cruoilmetagenom6_FD_26617 | JGI IMG/M metagenome (IMG submission 26617) | reverse complement strand
TTAAATGCTGTATTAACTTCATTACTTTACAAAAAACATCCAGCAGAAGTTAAGTTTGTTTTAGTAGATCCTAAAAAAGTTGAATTAACACTTTTCAATAAAATTGAACGNCATTATTTGGCAAAACTTCCAGACAGCGAAGATGCCATAATAACAGACAACACTAAGGTAATCAATACCTTAAACTCGTTATGCATTGAAATGGATAACCGTTACGAAATGCTAAAGAATGCTTTATGTCGTAACATTAAAGAATACAACACCAAATTTAAAGCACGTAAACTTAACCCAAATGATGGTCATCAATTCTTACCTTATATTGTTTTGGTAGTTGATGAGTTTGCCGATTTAATTATGACAGCTGGTAAAGAAGTAGAAACTCCTATTGCACGTTTAGCTCAGTTAGCTCGTGCTATTGGTATTCATCTTATCATTGCTACTCAGCGTCCTTCAGTTAATGTAATCACAGGTATAATTAAAGCTAACTTCCCAGCGCGTATTGCTTTTAGAGTAACCTCTAAAATTGATTCAAGAACTATTCTAGATGGTTCTGGAGCTGACCAATTAATTGGTCGTGGTGATATGTTATACACACAAGGGAACGATATTATTCGTATTCAATGTGCATTTGTTGACACTCCTGAAGTAGAAAAAATCACAGACTTTATTGGTTCTCAAAAAGCTTATCCAGAAGCCTATCAATTACCAGAATATGTTGGTGAAGAAAGTGGCACAAGTCTTGATAATAACATTGAAGATAGAGACAAACTATTTAGAGAAGCTGCTGAAATTATTGTGACTGCACAACAAGGCTCTGCTTCTCTATTGCAAAGAAAACTAAAACTTGGATACAATAGAGCTGGACGTTTAATCGATCAATTAGAAGCTGCTGGTATTGTTGGAGGTTTTGAAGGTAGTAAGGCTAGACAAGTATTAGTACCTGATTTTGTAGCTCTAGATCAATTATTAAAAAACGAATCATAATTTAAANATTTATAACTAACATTTATTTTGAAGATGAAACAGATTGCACTAGTAATTATAGTTTTTATAAGTTCATTTGGATTTGCACAAGATGCAGAAACCTTGCTTAATGAAGTCTACGAAAAAACTAAATCCTATAATAACATATCCATTGACTTTAAATATGTGCTTCAAAATACAAGCGAAAATATCCACCAGGAAACTCGTGGAGATGTCATAATGGAAGGCGACAAATACATTTTAAACATCCTAGGTATTACTAGAATTTACGATGGAAAAACACTATATACAATTAGTCCTGAAGATGAAGAAGTTACTATTTCTTCAGACAATACTGAAGAGGAATCAACAATTACACCAAGTAAGATGTTGTCTTTTTATAAAGATGGATACACCTACGAAACAGATATTGTTCAAAATGTAAAAGGACGTAAAATTCAGTATATAAAATTAAATCCAATTGACACCGACTCTGAAATAAAGCAGGTATTACTAGGTATAGATGCCAACACAAAACACATCTACAATTTGATTGAAATTGGTAAAAACGGAACAAAAACTACCTTAACTGTTAATTCTTTTAAAACGAACGAGCCGATCTCAAAAACCTTGTTTACATTTGACAAAAGTAAATATGGAGACTATTACATTAATAGACTCGACTAGGCCAAAAATCATCAATGAAAATACTTGATAGGTACATACTAACGACCTACTTAAAAACTTTTTTGAGCGTGTTTATTATACTCATGCTCATTTTTGTNTTACAAGCTATATGGCTATATATTAGTGATTTAGCAGGAAAAGATTTAGCAGCAGGAGTTATCTTAAAATTCTTATTATACGTTACTCCTACTCTAATTCCTTTAATTTTACCTCTAACTGTGTTACTGGCTTCTATTATGGTTTTCGGGCAATTTGCTGAAAATTATGAATTTGCAGCTATGAAATCTACAGGTATTTCGCTACAAAGAGCTATGCGAAGTTTAAGTGTTTTTATTGTTCTGCTAGGCTTAACACTTTCTTTTTCTCAAATAATGTTATTCCTTTAGCTAATTATAATTTCTATAATCTAAGAAAGAATATTGCCAAAGTACAACCAGCGATGGCAATAGCCGAAGGTCAGTTTAATGATATTGGAGATTACAATATAAAAGTTGAAGAAAAAAGCGGAGATAAAGGCCAATTTTTTAAGAAAGTTGTCATTCATAAAAAAGGTGTTCGCCAAATAGGAAATTCTACTGTAATCATATCTAAAACAGGTGAATTAAAGAGTAAACCCAACTCAAATATTCTTCAATTGGTTTTATTTGACGGTCATTATTATGAAGAAATATTTAGCAAAGACCCGAAACAACGTTCTAAAAAACCTTATGCTAAAAGTTATTTTGAAGAATACACTATTAATGTCGACCTAGAAGGATTAAATGATGTAGACATTGACGATAAAAGCTATGACAATCGCTACAATATGCTTGATGTTAGTAGCCTTAATTACACCATTGATAGTTTATACCAAAAGCAATCAGATAATTTAAAAGAGTTTTCAAAAAACCTTTATGATCGTTCAACTTTTAAAGACCTAAATACCAATATTACAATAAAAAATGATTCCATTTTTAAAGGTGATATTTTCAATTTATTTGAAAATAAAACTAAAATAAAAGTGCTTAATCTTGCTGCAAATACTGCTTCAAGTACAAAACAAATTATATATGCCAATAAGAAAAACTCATTTAGATCTATAAAATGGTTAAATGAACATGTGATTTCACTACATGAAAAATATATTCTAGGTTTAGCTTGTATCATCTTATTCTTTGTTGGAGCACCTTTAGGAGCTTTAATTCGTAAAGGAGGTATCGGTTTACCTTTGGTAATAGCAATCTTGTTGTTTTTAACTTATCATTTCATTGGACTATTTACCAAGAATAGTTCTTTAGACGGAACACTAAATCCTATTCTAGCAACTTGGCTATCCACTTTAATTATGCTTCCATTAGGTATATACCTCACCAGAAGAGCAACAAGAGATAGACAATTATTTGAATCTGAAGGCCTATTAGATCCTCTTAAAAAGCTATTCGGAATTAAAAGAAAGGCGCTTATTTTTAACACAAACCTTTTAAATACCAATTCTGAAGATTATAAAACACTAAAGAATTATGACAATAACAAATTAATTGATATTGTAAAACATTACAGACAGTATAACTATAGTATTGAGTATAAAAACTCTTCATTAGCATTACTAGAATCAAGAGGTATTACGCAACAAGAGTTAAAATTTGGAGGTAACCTTACAGATCATGGTTATGAAGAATCAATTCGTCTCAAGTATCTCTATGAAGAAAACTCCAAACTAGCGTTCATTCTTTATTGTATAACACTAATATTAATCCTACCTGGAGCTATATTAAAAAATAATGGCTTTCCCTCTATTGGACAAGTTTTATTTATTAGTGGCATTATCGTAGGCATTTTTTACTTATTTGCTTTAATTAAATCATTTATCGACAATTCAAATTTATATAAACAATTAGGTAAAAATAATATTACTAATGCTTTAGTTTTTGCCATTGGAGGCTTACCGTTGTATTTTCTTTTTTACTTTTTTCAAAAGAAAAAAATTAATGAAGATTTAAAAACTAGTAACACTGAAAACAGTACTACTAACAACTCTGACACTAAGTTAAAACTGTCAGAAACAGAAGGTCTAGATGCAGTTTTCAACAACTATAAAACGTATTCTAAATTTGCTTTCATATTCTATGTAATAGGNATTGTACTATTTATCCTGTTCTTTGTATTTAAAAACAATAAATTACCTGCTGCCGAAAGTAGTGCTTTAGAATTGTCAGCTATTTCAGGGCTTGTGTTTTTGGTGTATTCAATAACTTCAAGTATTAGTTTTAAAAAGCTATATCAACTTATAAATAACACATCTAATTTTTATCTTTTATGGACTATTTTAAGTTTCGTGATTTATCCTGTGATATATTTNAAAAGGCTGAATAAAATATCTGAAGACTTTTCAGCATAGAAAAAATAAGCCATATCTTTGCAATTATAATTTACCATTATGCTCACTACAATGTCAAACACAAGTAATTCAACAAAAATACAACTCAATACCATTTCTGAAGCCATAGAAGACATCAAGAACGGTAAAATNATTATTGTTGTTGATGATGAAAACAGGGAAAATGAAGGCGATTTTATAGCAGCAGCAGAAGCTGTAACACCTGAAATGATTAATTTCATGGCTACTAATGGTCGTGGTTTGATTTGTGCGCCTTTAACCGAAGATCGTTGTGAAGAACTAGATTTAACAATGATGGTTCAAAACAATACTGTTTTACACCATACACAATTTACGGTTTCTGTTGATTTAATTGGACATGGTTGTACCACTGGAATTTCAGTTCACGATAGAGCTAAGACAATTAAAGCATTGGTAGAAAAAGATACTAGGCCTCAAGATTTAGGTCGTCCTGGTCATATTTTTCCACTTAAAGCAAAAAACGGAGGTGTGTTAAGACGAACAGGNCATACTGAAGCTGCTGTTGATTTAGCAAGACTTGCTGGATTTAATCCTGCAGGAATACTTGTTGAAATCTTAAATGAAGATGGAACAATGGCAAGGTTACCTCAACTCATTGAAGTTGCTAAAAAGTTTGATTTAAAGCTTATTTCTATTGAAGACCTTGTAGCCTATAGAATGGAACACGACTCATTAATAGAGAAAAAAGAAGATTTTAATATCGAAACTCGATTTGGAAACTTTCGTTTAAGAGCATATCAGCAAACAACTAATAACCAAATACATATAGCATTATCAAAAGGGTCTTGGACTAAAAATGAACCAGTACTTACTCGCGTCAATGCAACTTTAGTGAATAATGATATTTTAGGAACACTTACAAACAATGCTGACGAAAAACTAGACGATATGTTTAAGGTCATTAATGCCGAAGGAAAAGGTGCTATAGTTTTTGTTAACCAACAATCACAATCTATGAATTTATTGAAGCGTCTTAGTATTCTAAAAGACTCTCAAATTAAAGATGAAATTGTGAAAGCTCCACGTATAGAAATGGATTCTAAAGACTTTGGNATTGGTGCCCAAATTTTGCATGATTTGAATATTCATAAACTGAAATTAATTTCCAATAGTCAACAAACCAAACGTGTTGGTATGATTGGTTATGGTTTAGAGATTCTTGAATATGTTAGCTACTAAGCTCACTCTCTAAAATTTCTTTTAAGCAAAACACCATTTTACGAGCTCGCTCTTTAACTTCTTCTTCCGACCAAGACATTTTTATAAGGCAAGATATATTACGTCCTATAAAGTGATCTGATTGTGAAAAATCCCTTATTTTAAGTTCTGATAACGCTTCTTTCATTTCTAAAGACAATGGATACAAAGATTTAGCATCCTTTAAATGATGCCATTTACGCACATAATGCCAGTTGTTATCATAATAATTCCAGCACGCATCAATACCATTTTCTTTAAATGCGTCAGAAACTTTCCGAGCTGCCTCTAGATCTGGTAAAAAGAAATTTAAAAACGCATAACTTTCTTCTCCTCCTACTGGAACTCTTCTAAAAGTTACATCAGGAATTTCACTTATAGCATCACGTAAAATGGTATAATTCTTTTTTTGAATCGCTATAAATTCTGGCAATCGCTTAACTTGAGCCAAGCCAACAGCTGCATGTAATTCTGAAATTCTAAAATTATAACCTAAAAAAGGATGTGTTTCTGCTCCTCTATCTGAACCAATATGATCGTGACCATGATCGCTGTAATGATCGGCATGTTTATAATACTCTGTGTTATTTGTAATAACAGCTCCACCTTCTCCGCAGGTAATCGTTTTTACAAAATCGAACGAAAAACAACCTAAATCGGCAATACTTCCTAAAGGTTTACCTTCATAAGTTCCTCCAATTGCCTGACAAGCATCTTCAACAAAAATTAAATTATGTTTGGTACAGATGTTTTGAAGCGCATTCATATTGCCCATACTACCACACATTTGAACAATCATAACTGCTTTAGTTCTCTCACTAATAGCATCTTCAACCGCTTTAGGATCAAGCGTTAAAGTGTCATCTATATCAACTAATACTGGAATGGCTCCAAGCATCATAATAGCTTCAAAACTAGCCACAAAAGTAAATGTAGGCATAATAACCTCATCACCTGCTCCAATACCAGCTGAGGCAAGCGCAACTGAAACCGCAGCAGTTCCACTTGACACTAATTGCACATGATTTGTTTTTAATGTGTTTTGAAGTTCTGTTTCTAATGCTTTTGCTTTCCAATGGCCTTTTCGCATACCATCAAAACCATAACGCATAAGTACTCCGTTATCTAGAACATCATTAACTTCTTTGCGTTCTGAGTCACCAAATAATTCAAATCCAGGCATACTTAGTATTTTGTCTTAGTCTTTAAAAACGTCATGAATTCTGAAACTGTTTTAGAATTTATTTCAGTTAATGTTTTTCCAATTGTATTCCCTTTTTCATCTACAAGTGCCAATGCAGGAACTGCATTACTTTTAGTGTAATGAGATCCTAAACGCTTGTTATAGGTATCTATTGTAATATCTAGTTTCAAAAGCACAAAACTAGAAGCATATTTTTTGAAATTTTCTGAATTAAAAACTTGCTCTTGCAATGTCTTATAACTCTCTCCAAAAGTATTATCAGTAACAAAAACCAAAATTGGGTTATTAAGTGTTTCTGAAGTTTTAATAGCTTCTTTATAATCCGTCAACCAATTTTGAGTATCCGTTTGAGCTGAAAGATTTACGCTAACGATAAGTAGGAGTATTACGGCAATTTTTTTCATGATATTAGTATTACAGTGAATGAAACAAATATAAGATAATTAGTGAGGTGCTTCAAAACAATTCTTAGAATTATAAAGTGATTACTGCGTCTTCAATAGTTTTTCTAACTTTTTTAAATGTAGCAAATTTATCGTCTTCGGCTCTATGACCAATAGGAAGTAGTAATACAGATTTTAAATTTCGTGCTTTTAAATTTAATACAGTATCATAATCCTTGGAGTCGAATCCTTCCATCGGACAAGCATCTATACCTTCTACTGCACAAACAGTCATTAAATTTCCTAATGCNAAATAGGCTTGATTTGTAGCCCAAATTTCAATCTCTTTTTGAGATTTATTACTAAAATCGTCTATTAAAAAGTCTTGAAAAGGTTTTAAAATACTTTCAGGTGTATTTCTAACATGGTGAACTCTCTTAAAATATTCAATCACAAATTCTTTATCAATATTTGCTTGAATACAAAATACCAAAAGATGTGACGCTTCTACTATTTGCTTTTGATTCATAGAATACTGAACCAACTCCTGTTGCAATTCTTTATTGTGTATTACCAATAATTTAATTGGCTGCAAACCATAAGATGTAGCTGTTAAGTTAAATGCCTGTTTCAACACATCCAACTTACTTTCAGCTAAATAAGCCTTAGAGTCAAACGACTTGGTAGCATACCTCCAATTCAATTTTTCTATTATTTCCAACATAGTCTATTTATAAATACAAAGATATGGTTTTGCATGAAGCTTCTCAGTAAATCTCATTTGATTTTCTATATTCTGAAGGTCGCTTTCCCATTATTTTATTAAAGGTATTACTAAATGTTGGTAAACTACTATAGCCTACCATACTTCCTATTTCTGAAATATTATAATCCGAATTCATTAAATACTCTAAAGATTTAAATATTCGTAATTGTGTATAGTATTTAATGAAGGACATTCCCAAATCCTTTTTAAACATACGGTATAACGACTTATCTGTCATACTAAATTTTGCTGCTAATTTTGGTAATAAATGCTCTTGATGAATATGCACTGTAAGATAATTTATAATAGTTATTAANCTTCCATCGGTAGGATATGGTAATTCTAATTGTAAAGATTTTAATGCTGTTAATTCTAAAATCGATTTAAAAGCANTAACGATTGCATATTTGCTTTTTTGAGACTTTACTAAATCTCCATTCCAGTTTTTGGTAAATAACAACAACTCCATTAATAAATTATTGACAGGGTAAATGCCTTCCGTCTTATAAAAATCTGAAGAATTCTGCGNCATAGGAAAATATAGATTTCTCATTATAACATTAGGTGAATTAGGATAGATAGCATGTTCAACTCCTGATGGAATCCACATATAATGCCTTGCTGGCAAATAGTACATGCTGTTATTCGTTTTAATATGAACTACACCTCCTTCTGTATATATAAATTGTCCTTTATCATGACTATGAAGTTCTATAAATGTCTCTCCCATTAAATCATGGTAACAAAATACACTCTGAGGATTCTTATCAACCTCTGTCAAATAATACTTACTATTCATACTAATATTTACTAGAATTCTCCTTTTGCACTAAATTAATAAATTATTGTCTTATTTAAATAAATAGACAATAAATATCTTATATAAATTGCAAGTCTGTTTTAACAAAAACTCAATTTATAAGACGAATATTAGTGATATTAAAAAAAATATACCCAAAATTTATAAAATAGATAAAAACATGGATATTACTAGAATTAAATACCCTGCATATATAGATAAAATTCAAACACCAGAAAAAGCAGCATTACTTATTAAAAATCACCATGTTTTAGGAGTTAGCGGTTTCACCAAGGCTGGCGATAGTAAATCTGTTTTACCCAAAGTAGCAGAAAGAGCGCTTCATGAAGAATTAAAAGTCACTGTACTAAGTGGTGCTTCTTTAGGATATGATACAGATGCAGATTTAGCAAAAAATGGAGCTTTGTATAAAAGAATGCCCTTTCAAGCAGATCCAACTTTAAGAAATAGTATAAATAACCACGAAGTACTTTATGTAGACCAACATTTAGGGCAAACAGCAGACATGCTTCAAAATATTGATAAATTTAATATTGACATTGCCATTATTGAAGCTGTTTCAATAACACAAGAAGGTTATATTATACCAACTACATCTGTTGGGAATTCTCCTGCATTCACAGAACATGCAGACAAAATTATTATTGAAATTAATACAATATTCCCTGAAAGTCTTGCAGGAATTCACGATGTTAGATTTTTGAAAAAACAACCTAATCGAGATGTCATTCCTATTCTAAATTCTGACACAAGAATAGGTNTACCATATATTAAAATAGATCCTAAAAAAGTGGCTGCTATTGTTTTTACCGAAGTACCTGACAGTCCTGCTGTTATTTCTGCTCCTGATGAGAAAACAACTGCTATTTCAAAGCATATTCTCCAATTTTTAGAAAAAGAAGTTGATGAAGNCAGACTAACAGAATCCTTACTACCCTTACAGGCAGGTATAGGAAAAACGGCTAATGCAATTTTGTCGGGCTTCAAACATAGTAGGTTTAAAAACCTTACTATGTATTCTGAAGTTCTTCAAGATAGTACTTTTGAACTTTTTGATTCTGGAAAACTAACATTTGCTTCTGCTTCATCTATAACTATTACTGAACCCTGTTCTAATAAAGTGTTTAATAATTTTGACAAATACAAAGACAAACTTCTGTTAAGACCTCAAAATATTAGTAACTCTGCTGAAGTCATAAGCCGTTTGGGTATTATAGGAATTAATACAGCCATAGAATTCGATATCTATGGAAATGTTAATTCTACACATATTGGCGGTACCAAAATGATGAATGGTATTGGTGGTTCTGGTGATTTTGCTAGAAATAGTTATTTAAGCTTTTTTGTTAGTCCTTCTATTTCTAAAGAAGGTCGCATTTCCCATATTGTCCCTATGGTTTCCCATACAGACCATACCGAACATGATGTTGATATTTTGGTTACTGAGCAAGGCTTAGCTGATATTAGAGGCTTAGCTCCTATTGAAAGAGCCAGGATTATTATAGAAAACTGTGTACATCCTAATTACAAAAACCAACTATTAGAATATTTTGAAGAAGCTTATAAGTTAGGAGGACACACTCCTCATGTTTTAGAAAAGGCTTTTAATTGGCACACTCAACTCAAAGCTCATGGAACAATGAAAAAGAATGAAATCATTGATAATCTTGTTTGACATTAAAACATTGTCAATCAAAATTTTAAACTATTTTTTTTCATTAATTCTATTTTTTTTTCAGAAAACCATCTTATTTTAAAAGAATAGTTTATATATTTGCAACCGCTTAGGAGAAATGGCAGAGTGGTCGAATGCGGCAGTCTTGAAAACT
>JGI24723J26617_10004053_pt1 | contig 10247 bp, 10 predicted proteins | sample Cruoilmetagenom6_FD_26617 | JGI IMG/M metagenome (IMG submission 26617) | reverse complement strand
CTGTAGTTTCGGCTACTGCCGCCGCGGTTTCCTCTGGTGTTACGTCAACAACGGCTGCCCGTTTGGTAATTTGAACAGCTTCTTTGCAATTTGACATACATGTTTCACGAATAAACTTCGGATATTCGATCTGTGGTCTGTCATCCATATAAAACCCATCCGCATTTTCCTGTGCAATGCGCAGGAAGTTTTCATGCGATAAAATAAAATCCTCGTCGTCAACCGTATCGTTGACATAAAGAATATAGGCGACAAGTGCATAAACCTCATCATCCGACAACGACTCTGCATTGCCAAACGGCATCGCGCGACCCACATAATCGAACACAGTCGACAAATACGGCCAATAGGATCCAACGGTCTTTACCGGGCGATCATCCGATAATGTCCCATGTCCGCCGGCCAGCACTGGCCAACGACCCACAGCCTCGCCGAAATCACCATGGCATGATGCACATTTCTCTACAAAAATCTCTTCGCCGTCTGTAACCGAACCACGGCCAACAGGCAGGCCCATTCCGTCAGGGCGAATATCCGTATTCCATGCGGCGACCTCATCTTGGGTGGCAGCCCGTCCCAAACCCATAGAGCCGGCCAATGCGGGTAAGCTGATAAAACTCACCGCAATCAGTGTGCTAAGAAATTTCAACATTTTCCACGACCCCTTCTTTGTTTACATACCAGGTTTGGATGCCGTTATTGTGGTAGATCGAATTGGTTCCGCGGACAGCGCGCAATTCGTCTTTTGTCGGTTGCACATAACCCGTGCTGTCATGGGCGCGGCTTTGCAACAGCAATTCTGAACCATCCCAATCGAACTCATAGTAAAACCGGTGCATGGATTTATCCAATGATGGGCCGGATATACGGGCCTTGTGCCAGTTTTTACCACCATCTGTGGTCACATCCACTTGCGGAATAGTTCCATGCCCTGACCAGGCAACGCCTGTTAAAACGGTTGGTCCCGGTCCATGTGTAATTGGGGCTTGCGGGCTTGGGTTGGTGATCACTGATTTTGCGTCCATCACCCATGTAAAACGTCGCGCACGGCCATCGTCCAGAAGGTCTGTATATTTGCTGGTTTCTTCGCGGTGGTGCCAGGGTTTATCACCGACTTCCAGCCGGCGCAGCCATTTGATCCACATATTGCCTTCCCAACCGGGCACAACCAAACGCAACGGAAAACCTTGTTCCGGGCGCAATGCTTCACCATTCATCTTGAAGGCAACCAGACAGTCATCCAGTGCTTTTTCCATCGGTATGGACCGTGTCATGCCACTGGCGTCGGCACCTTCAGCCAACAACCACTTGCCATCCGCCTTGACACCCGCCTCTTCCAATATCAGGCGCAACGGTATGCCCGTATACATTACATTATGGATCATGCCGTGGGTGAACTGACAGCCATTCAATTGCGCACCGCGCCATTCCATGCCAGTGTTCGCGGCACATTCCAGAAAATACACGTGATTTTCGCGTGGAAAACGCATGATGTCTTCCATCGTGAACACAAGTTCTTTGTCTACCAGCCCATTGATCATCAGCCTGTGTGATGCAGGATCGTATTCTGCCGCGCCACCATGATGCCGTTCAAAGCACAAACCGTTGGGCGTGATGATACCGTCAAGTTCGTGAAGCGGTGTAAAATTGATCGAGCTGATGGGGTCAGCGGTCAACCATGGCACCGAACGCCGCTTGACGTGTTTTTGAAATTCGGAAGGAATGCCATAAGGCCGTTCATCCACACCAAAACCAAGTTGTTGTTTCCACTCTTGAACTTCGGTGATCAACGGGTCACTGGCCGCAGCTGCTTGCCCCGCTGCCAGCCCTGCCCCTGCGGCAAATCCTGCTTTGATAAAGCCCCTGCGCGTTGTGTCTTTGGCCATGAAAGCCTCCCTGCCCTCGTGGTTGAATGCGTTTGTTAAAACATATATGATTTTATGAATTTGTACAGGATATTTGTTGTTAAACTGATCTGTTTTTATGTCGCCCCAGCATAGCAGGTATCAATAATGGCAAAAACAATAACCGCCCGATATGGCAAGCCGCCACAAAACTGGGATTTGCCCCCAGAACAGCACCCATTGCAATCATGGTTTCCAGCCCGCCCGGAGCAAATGCAACAATGATATGCGCGGCCGGCATGCCCAGAACATAAGCGATTGGAAGTGCTGCAATGACTGAAAGCAAAACCGAAATGATGGTAATGGTAAGGCCTGCAAATAGCGCAGCTTTCAATTGTAAAAGCGAAATTCCGGAAAACCGTGTGCCGATCAGTGTACCCATAATCATAAAGCAAGGCAGTGCGATATCTACAGGCAAAACACCGGGTGTCAGATCAACGGCATGTGCAAACGAAGACGTAATCAATCCGCCAATAAGGATAGCTGCAGGTATGTTGAAGCGCTTCAAAACCATGCCAACTGCACTTGACACGGCAATCAGGCCCAACAGATGTATGCCTTGCATCGAAACACCTGCGGGCAATATATTTGCCCCCANCTTNACCCCGAATAAGATCGCAACCAATGGAACAAGTAAGGTTAAGGCCAATAGCCGTATGGATTGGACGACTGCTACCTTTGCCACATCCAGATCCAGNGCGGCCCCCAGCCCCAAAACAAAACTAAGATGGCCGGGTGTTGCNGCCAGAACCGCACTGCGCTGATCAAACCCGAAAAATCGGACCAGCACATATTGGCATAGCTTTAAAATGGTTACCAGCAAAACGGCCAGAACAGCAAAGGCAATCGGCCAACGTATAAACGCCGCTGTCGCTTCGGTATTCATTCCCGCGCCGATACCAATACCGATCAGCAGAAATGCAACATCCCGTACCTTGTCACTTATAGCGAACTGAACGCCGGACAGGCTTGCCAAACTTACAAAAACGGCTGGGCCTGTCAGAACATAGACAGGAAACGAAAGCCAATAAGCCACCCCTGCGCCAGCAGCCCCGACAACAAGCGTGTAAAGTGTTCTGGAGAATTCGGAACGGCAGGGCGTGATAGACATGATTAGCGGTTAACACCTTACAGGAACTCACACCAGAAAGACTTACGAACGAAATGAAATTACGTATGTTTATCATTACAACCGTATGCGTAATTGCCATACGCGGACCATACAGAAAACATACGCCGATCATACATGGTATTTGGCGTTAAATTTATGTGCCGCTAACCTTAACCGATGTGTTGGGGTCAATTGTAACCGTCCCCTGTTTTTTGATCCATGCCTCGGTCACATCCCAAATCGCAGGCCCTTCGGTATCTTCATTCACGGATGCCCAACCTGCCACAGTATAAGTCTTGCTCGGGTCGACCAACTCACCGGTTTTTAGTACGGTCATATCCGTAATACGACTGCCTTGGGGTTTTGTGACATCTATCGAATATCCCATGCCGCCGACACGCACCATATCACCACCCTGTTGATAATACGGGTCGGGGTTGAACAAATTATCGGCCACGTCTTCCAAAATTACATGCAGAAATTCACCCGTCATTTCAGATCGATAAGCGGCAGGGTATGACATTGCTGTGGCGTTGAACAGGTCTTCACGGGTAATATCCTGCCCCGCAATCAGGCTTGGCCCCCAGCGAAAGCCCGGCGATAATGCGATGTCTGCCTCGCGTTCATCGATCAGCGCATTGCAAATTAAATCATCCCATGTGCCGTTGAAATTACCACGCCGATACAACTCGTTTGTGGTTGTTCCCAGCACTTCCGAAAGTTGATCCGTGAACGGTGCACGTTGTTCATCAATCAACTTAGCGACAGAGGCGTCAGGCGTGATTACATCCGAAAAAACCGGGATCAGTTTGTGGGCAAACCCCATGACTTGCCCGTCGCGCACATCCAGATCCAAACGGGTGACAAACTTACCATTTGAACCCGACGCGATCAGCATGGTTTTATTGACCATAACGGGTTCAGGCAGAGCATCATGCGTGTGCCCTGTCAGGATCACATCAATACCGTCGACATGGGCTGCAAGCTTACGATCAACATCAAAACCGTTGTGTGATAGCAGCACAACCAGTTCAGCACCTTTGGCTTTCACTTCGGCCACAACCTCTGCCATACGTTCTTCACGCACCCCGAAACTAAGACCGGGGAACATCCAGCCAGGATTGGCGATGGGCATATATGGAAAGGCTTGCCCGATAACGGCAATTTTCACCCCACCGCGTTCGAACATTTTATATGGATCGTAAGCGGGTTCATCCCATTCGCTATCGAAAATATTGGCCCCCAGAAACGGGAAGTCTAAAGTATCTACAATTTCGTTCACGCGGTCGATGCCAAGGGTGAATTCCCAGTGACTGGTCATGGCATCAGGTTTCAGTGCATTCATCACATTGACCATATCCTGCCCTTGGGTGTGATGCGTGGTGTATGATCCCTGCCAAGTATCGCCACCGTCCAGCAATAACGCGTCAGGACGATCCGCACGGATTGCATTGATCACGGTTGCCGCACGATCCAAACCACCCATACGGCCATAGGATTTGGCCAGTGAAGAAAAGTCCTGATAGGTCAAAGCATAAGCTTCCGGTGTTCCCGGTGTCATGTTGAACAGCTTCAAAAAATCGGCACCCGTTACATGTGGTGGTAAGCCGTTTACAACCCCCATACCCAGATTGATCTCTGGCTCACGGAAATAAATTGGCTTTAGTTGGCCGTGAATATCAGTGATGTGGATCAGCGTGACATTGCCTGTTGTGCCAAATTCCAACAACTTATCTTGTGTCAAAGATTGTTGGGCTGCAGCACGGTTCCAGCCTGTTGCACCGTAAATTGCGGATGCGGCAACTGTGGCTTGTAAAAAATCACGGCGTGAGATCATTGGAATACCTTATATTCATTTTATTGAATGTTTTATGGAAAACAAAACCCCGCGCAATCTGAAAATGCGCGGGGTAAAACGATTAGTTGCGGACAGCCGGGCTTTCAATCGTAAGACCATTACCGCGAGAAGCCACATATAACTCCAGTGCAGTAAATTCGTCTGAACCTTCCTTGAAAGGTTCTGCTCGGATATTTTTCATGCAACCTTTGAAACGGGCTTGAACCGAATTGATCTTGGCGTTTTTCAAACGGTATGTCGGAAAGCCATTGATCTGCCCCTGTGAAAGGTGGTCTGCACGGATCATAACACCGTAATTGTCTTCATGACAGTTTGAACACGCCATATCCAACTGGCCAACACGGGTGTAATATAGCTTTTTACCCAATTCATAGGCAGTTGCAGCCGGCCCGTCTGTTTTAACCGCTACGGGAAGCCCGCGCGATTGCAGGCTGATCAAAGACGTCATAGCCGTCATGTTGCCTTTTGACCATTTCCAGGCCTCGGCGCCCATACGCTCGGTCCGACAATCATTGATGTAGTTTTCCATCGCGTACACCTTGCCTTTTGCCGCGTTCCAGCGTGGCAACTCAGTGCGTAATCCTTTGAAACTTTCGACATCTTCATGGCATGTGGCACATGATTTGCCTTCTGTACCATCAACTTTGGCCCATTGATCACGCGCCTTGTCAATGAAGATAAATGCTGGATTGTCGAAGTCATCCATTTGCAGGGCTTGCGTTTCATCGGCTCTGAATTTCCAACCGGACAAAAGCTCACTTAANGGGCTTCCTTCAGGTGCTGATGCCGTTGTTGGAATGGTAATCTCTTCGTTGATCATCAAAACCGCATCTTCGCCTGCGTGTACTGCACTTGTGGCCACCAAGGCGGTTACGGTGCAGGTCAGTATTTTCATCGATCTCTTCATATTCGGTCCTCCCAAAACCTGCATTTATTTCACGGTTATTGTTTTTTTCGTTTCCGTGATGGTGCCGTCATCATCGACCCATTTGAACGCCAGATCACCCGTTTCGGGTACTTTGAAACTAAACTGGAAATATGGATTGGTAGAAATTGCGGGTTCCAATTTCACGTTGATCACTTCTTCACCGTTAAAGGATGCCGAAAATGAGTTAATGATTTTGCGTGGGATTAAATTGCCAGCTTTATCTTTACGTTGACCGGAATCCATTTTGTGATCGATCAGGGTTTTAATTGTAACCACTTCACCTGCCGTTGCAGATTTCGGTACTTTTACGCGAGGTTTAGCCATTGTGTATCTCCATTTTCCCGAAATCAGCCGCCGCAGCCGCCGATGGTTACTTTTACCGACTTAGACACTTTGGTGTATGTGCCGTCAGTCATTTCCGCGACTGCAATTACATCTTGCGTCGTCGCCAATCGTATACGTGTAGACCCCTCGGCCATTGCCAATTCAGAGAAGCTAAATGTTGCTACACCCGGGCTTGGGTTACCGTCGGCCAGAATAAGCACACGTTTTGCACCCGGTGCAGAAAATGCGATTGGCACCGTGTTTCCGTTTTCTGCGATCTCTGGTGTTGTCAGTTCAATACCGCCTTCGGCCACATCAGCACCACCTGTAAAGGCGGCAATATCTGCCAGCGTTAAATCGGTTGCCGCAAAGGTCGCATTGACCGGCACCAAAGTTACGGCAATTGCCGCACCGCCAAATACCAAGGCATTTCGTCTTGTAAGTTTCATGCCACTATTCCTCTTTTAGTGTTTGCAAATAGGCGACAACATCTTCAACCTGCTGAGCAGTCAAAATTGTTGTGCCTACAAATTTTTCTAAAATACGTTCCCCGCCTTCACCATAAAACGTAGGCATAATCGTGTCATCAAATGTCTTTTTTGAATTGACCACTATGCCGCGCAATTCAGCGGCGTCCCAACGTCCGGCAACACCGTTCAGGGCCGGTCCGACTTCACCGTGAAAAGACTCTTCTGTCGCATCGTCATTTACATGACATGCTAAACAGTTACCAAGTTTACGGCCGACAAAAGCTAACTTACCAGCAACTGGATCCCCCGCAACACCTGTTAACGATGTAGTGATCTGACCGTCTTCGCCAAACATCACCCCGTCTGGGGCAACTTCTGAAGCGAAAGCTGCCGTTGAAATCAATGCAGAACTTAGTGCTGCAAATAATATGCGCTGCATACAGTCTCCTCCCTTTTGCTGTTTATTTATGTCACGCTATAACGGAACTGTGATGAATACAATACAAATTCTAATTTATGCATATATAAGTGTCGAAAGTTGAATAAAAGTCGTCTAAGCTACCAAGAACAACAGCACTGACACAGGAAAATTGCGCGCATGAGACAGTTGTTCTTCATCATAATAGCTATATTTACTGCGCAATTTGCTTGTGCCAGTGAAAAAATCCCTGATCAGTATCCCAATTCATTACTGTATTCCAAACCAGTCGAGTTTATACCAAATATCTATTCAGCAATCGGTGCAACCGCCCCTCCCGGTTACGAAAATTCCGGACACAACAACAATCTGTCATTCATCATCACGGGCGATGGTGTAATCGTGATAAATGCAAGTGCCGCCTATCTGCTGGCAAAAGCCCTGCATGATGAGATCAAGGCAATCACTGATCAACCGGTTAAACTGGTTATCAATGAAAACGGTCAGGGCCATGCAATGCTGGGCAATGGTTATTGGGCGGAACAAGGTGTTCCCATTCTGGCACATGCAGATGCTGCACATGAATTTGATGACCGTGGTTATCAAAGTCTAGAAGCCATGCAGCGTTCAAACCGTGAAAAAGCCAAAGGGACTGTTCTGACTTCGCCGACAATTACATTTGAAGATAAATACCCTATTGAGATGGGTGCATATAAAATAGAGGTACTTTATCTTGGGCCCAGCCACAGCCCGGGTGATGTGGTCGTATGGTTGCCTGCGCAAAAATTGGTCATTGCAGGTGATATGGCATTTCACGAACGCATGTTGCCGATTTTTGAAGACACGTTAACCGCAGAATGGCTGGTCACTTGGAATGAAAAATTTGAAAAGCTTGGTGCGGTTTACGTCATTCCCGGTCACGGCCACCCCACGAACATGGCCCAAGTACGCCGATATACCCGCGATTATCTGATTTATCTGCGCGGCCAAGTTGGTGCATTATTGGAAGCAGGTGGTACATTGGCCGAAGCTTATTATGTCGATCAATCCCCTTACGCGCATCTGGATACATTCAATGAATTAGCCACAAAAAATGCAGGCCGCGTGTTTGAACAGATGGAGTTTGAGTAGCTGTGCTTTAAGCCGCGCGGCTGGATATTGGTATATTCAATTTCAAGAACCAGCACGGCAATATAGCAATAATCGCGATTGTTGCCATGCCCAGTACGGCGGTCTCTATCCCGTATTGATCCCCGATATGACCGAACCCAAGCGGCCCAATGATAGATGCAACGCTAGAAGCCGTATAAATCATAGAATAACCTCTTGCGACACGTTCAGGATGAATTAGATCGTTTACGATCACATATGTGATGGATGTCGTACCTTGCAAAGCCACACCCAAAAATGGCAATAGGATATAGGCCGTTGTGCTGGATGCGTAGATCAACAGGATCAACCCCAGTGCGGTCAAGCCTTGAAGAACTGCAAATGCGGGGCGCATGCCGATACGATCCGCTAGAAACCCACAAACCGCTTTGCCGAACATGCCGCCAATTAGCACCAATACAGCGGCAAATGTTGCTACATAAACCGGGATACCTTTTGCAATCATAACGAAGGCCACAAACGTCAAGACACCTGACTGAACCATACTGTCCAATAACACTGTGGTCAGAAGGGCTGAAAACCTAGGTCGATGCAAAATCCCCCAGCCCAATTTTCGACTGATCCGGTTTTTTTCTGTATAATCGGCTAAACCCCCAATCCCTGACTGTTTGAACATCCAATATACGACAATTGCTACAGCTACGGATATCACCCCATAGCTAAGCGAAACTGTTTGCCATGAAACAGCTACCATCAATGCAAGGCTGAACAGCGCTGTAAAAATCAGTTTACCCGCATCGCCAGATGAATTGTAAAATCCCAATGCCCTGCGGCGGCTTTCGACAGAATACACACGACTAACCAACGCAGACGAAGGTGCATGATGATACGCCCCGCCGGCGCCTAAAATAATAAAACAAAGCAGCATGATATTTGGAGTGCTTGCAAATGAAAGCATCATATAGCCCACACCGGAAATGATCAGTCCGAACACAAGAACATATCTTTCACCAAATCGTTCGCAAGCCACGCCGGAAGATACTTCCAACAGGCTTTGCGCTAAGCTTTTGGCGCCTTTGAACAGACCGACCTGTCCATAATTAAGACCAAACGTTTGGGCCAATATCGGTAGAAGCACATATATTGCTGCTGACAATCCGTCTTGAATACCATGAGCGGTACAGCTTGTTAAAAGTGTTGTTTTGTGTTTCGTCACGTGCATTCGATTGCATCACTATATTGTTATCTGTGATTATATCATTTGAAATGAAAGATGAAACTCTGTTGTTTGGTTCTATGCCAGCAATTTAAACATGTATGTCTTTTGGTTGCGGCATTTCAAAGTTCGTATAAACCACAAAATTCGAATTGGAGAAAAAATGTTGAAAGCACTTGTAACAGGCAGCATTATTGCTGCTGTCGGGGTTCTGGCATCGACCGCAACCTATGCCGCTGATTTATCCATAAAAGCGGTGATGGCACCAACAGATGTCCTTAAAATGGATTTTAAAGACGGCAGTAAACATTTTGTGGCAATGGTGCGGCGTGAAGGCAAAGCCGAAGGTGCAGGTGCGTTGGCCGGAGCATCCGTTACAGAATACGGCTGGCACGATATCAATCCGCCAAAGGGCGGAAACCCGCAAGGTTACCTTCAGTTTGAAACGGCAGACGGCGACATCGCCAATATCAAATTCACCATCCGCGCTGTATTCTTTAAAGGTGACGAGAAACCGCGCCTGGCAGATTACGGTTTTTGGGAACTGGTCAGTGGAACAGGTCAGTTTGGCGGTATGACAGGTGTTGGTACGCTAACAATCAAGCCCGCATCTAAAACAGACCGTACATTCACACTGGATGGCGAGTTGGGCCCTAAACCTTAAGCGTATAAACATATATAAAAGCCGAATGCGTTTGGTTTTTATACTATTTTGAATACTGATAGATCTCACAATTCGCCATCTGATACCCGGACAGCTTGTGAAACATGTCTCTGTGGCCAATAATAGCAACTGGCTTGTCTTTTATTTGTTTCAGATTGTCTGCGAATTCTGTGACACGCTTTAAGAAAACATTATGCGGCTCAACAGGAACACCAACTGCATTCAAGGGGCCTTGGTGCCACCA
>JGI24723J26617_10004050_pt1 | contig 10257 bp, 10 predicted proteins | sample Cruoilmetagenom6_FD_26617 | JGI IMG/M metagenome (IMG submission 26617) | reverse complement strand
GGCGGGATGGTGCCGCCGACAAACACCTGCATATCCTCTGCATCCGCGACTTTGAGTTCGGCCAGCGTCTGTTTTAGCAGCTCAATATGGCTGCCGGACAGAACGCTTAGCCCGACACAATGCACGTCTTCTTCGACCGCAACCCGGGCGATATAATCCGGGCTTTTGCGCAGGCCGGTATAGATCACATCCGCACCGGCATCGCGCAGGGCCAGCGCAATGATCTTGGCCCCGACATCGTGACCGTCAAGGCCGGGTTTTGCGATCAGTATTCTTTTGTTTTTCAGCGGCATGATTGCCCCTCCGCGTTGTTAGAAACGTACCGGTTCCTGAAACTCGCCCCATTCCTCTTTCANCGTTGCCACCATTTCACCCACCGTGGCGTAGGCATGGCAGCAGTCGACCAGATAGGGCATGATGTTGTCGCTATCGCCTGCCGCCGCCTGTTGCAGGCGTCGCAGCGAGACCTTGACCGCGTCATCATCCCGGCGCTGTTTCAGTTCCTCGTATTTCCGCATGATGGAATCGGCGGCCTTGGGGTCGACCTTGAACACCTCGCCATAGTCGGGTTTCTGGTCCTTGCGGGTAAAGAAATTTTCGCCCACGACGACGCGTTCCTGATCATCCGTGGCCTGCTTGCGCTCGCGTGCGCGCCCGGCGATCCGGGCTTGCAGAAAGCCATCCTCGATCGCCTTGACGACACCGCCATAATCGTCGATCTCATCCATGACACCGACGATTTCCTGTTCCATTTTGTCGGTCAGCCATTCAACAAAATGACTGCCGCCAAGCGGGTCGACCGTGCGGGCGACGCCGCTTTCATAGGCGACGATCTGCTGGGTGCGCAGGGCGATCTCGGCGCTGAATTCGGTTGGGATTTGAAAGGCTTCGTCATAGGCGCAGGTGAATATGGACTGCGCGCCACCCAGCACTGCGGCGACGTTTTCAATGCCGACGCGAACGATGTTGTTATAGGGCTGACCAGCGGTCAGCGAGGATCCGCCGCAGACCACGCCAAAGCGAAAGCGCAGCGTCTTTTCGTCCTCGATCCCATAGCGTTCGCGCAGCAGTTTCGCCCACAAACGCCGCGCGGCGCGGAATTTGCTGGCCTCTTCGAACATGTCCATATGGACGTAAAAGAAAAAGCTGAGCCGCTGGACAAACCGGTTGATATCGCTGCCGCGCTTTTTCAACTCGTCAATATAGGCCAGCCCGTTGGCCAGCGTATAGGCCACTTCTTCGACGGCGGTGGCCCCGGCATCGCGCACATGCGCGCCGGCAATCGAGATCGGATTGAAACGCGGGCTTTGTTCGACTGAGTAGACAATACTGTCGGCGATCAGGCGCATGGAGGGTTTGACCGGAAATATCCATGTGCCGCGCGCCACATACTCCTTGAGGATGTCGTTCTGGATCGTCCCGGTCAGATTTTCGCGCGGCACGCCCTTCTTGTCGGCAGCCGCAAGATACATGGCGTAGATGATTGCTGCCGTGCCGTTGATGGTGAACGACGTCGAAATCGCACTTAGATCAATGCCATCGAACAGAATTTCAGCCTCGGCCAGGCTGAACAGGGACACCCCGACTTTGCCAACTTCGGACCGCGCCATCGGGTGAACCGGATCATAGCCAATCTGCGTCGGCAGATCGAGAGCGACAGACAATCCCGTCTGGCCGCCATCCAGCAGAAAGCGATAGCGTTCGTTGGTTTCTTCCGCCGTTCCGAAACCGGAATACTGACGGATGGTCCACAGCCGCCCGGTATAGCCAGTGTCGAAGATGCCGCGTGTGAACGGATATTCACCCGGCCGGTCATCTGACCGGTCCGGGGCCATGTCGGCGGTAACGACGGTCGGAATCTCGATCCCTGACCGAAGCCGGGTGCCGATTTTTGGTGCGACAGGGGAGGGGGCCGGAGTGTCCTTATCCCCTACGGAATTGGCCTGCGCCATTGGTTCAACCTTTCCTTGAGAGTATTTTGTCAGCCGCGTCCCAGTGATCGTCGTGGACCCAGTTGGCCGCGAACAATTCCGTTTCAAGCAGATCGGACTGCGCCCGGTTTGCGTTTTTTGCATCACGGGTCATGGCCTTGAACGTACGCACCACATGCGGTGGCTTTTCGATGATTGGCGCACAATAGCGTGCGACGACATAGTCAAGGGCCTCACCTTCCTTTGCTACATCATCAATCAGGCCAAGCCGCAGACCCGTCTGCATATCAATCACCTCGCTGCGGGCCAGTAGGCGCAATGTGGTTGCCGGGCCGACAAGCTGATTTAGATCGTGGGCACCGCCCCAGGCTGTCGAGATATTCAGACGACCCTGAATGAACCCCATCCGACAGTGATGCGCCGCAACGCGGATATCACAGGCAACGGCAAATTCCGCCCCACCACCAAGTGCGTCGCCATTCATCGCCGCAATGACAGGGACCGGGAAATCGCGAATGGCCTGAAACGCGGCGCGCGTCGTGTTCGACATCTCTGCCGCCTGCGTCCTGGTCTTGACGGCCATAAGTTCTTTCAGATCTCCGCCCGCGGCAAATGCTTTATTCCCGGCCCCGGTAACGATAACGACCTTCAGATCAGAATCCGTCGAGTATTGGGTGAACACCTCACGCAGGCTGGCGACCAGATCCCGGCTTAGGGGATTCCGGCTGTCTGGTCGGTTGAGCGTGACGCGCAGAACAGGGCCTTCCTTGCGGACAAGAAGCACCTGAGCCGATGCCGCATCTACGCCATCTGAGCCCGACAAGTCATTTGGCCGTGTTATTAAGGAATTGGTCACAGTGCGGCCCCATACTTTGAAGAATATTTCCTATATGTGAAGGCATATTCATATCTTCGAAGAAAATCAACCGTTTTCCAGTTGCAGGTTGGGGGACGACAAGAAGGTTCAGTGCGCTGTTGCTGGCTTTACTTTCCACCTAATGGAGATAAGCCACCGGCTTCCAGCCGGCCCGTTTCAGCGAATCTTCCAATGATCTTCTCCCTGTGATTTTGAAACCGCCGAAGGCGTAAGGGTTTCAAAATCAGAGGGAGAAGATCATGCGCTATTCATCGTCCGCGCACACGCGATTTTACCACAGGTTCCATGTCGTGCGGGTGACGAAAAATCGCTACAAGGTTCTGCAAGGCCCGATGCGCGAGCGTAAAGAGCAGTGCCAACCGCTGTCAGAAAATGCGTTTGGGGCTGATCAACCCGAGACCGTCTGGAGTTCTCAATTGTTCCTATTTTGCCCGATCTTTCCATGTTATAACTTACGGGTGCTAGTGAAAGTAAACCGATGACGAACAATGATAGATATCCTGAAAAGGTTGATCCCACTCCTGATCAAGAGAACGATCTCCCTATCCTGAAACCTTGGATAACCCCCGATTTTACACTGTTGGGTGATCTGAAAAATGCTCAGGTTGGCAATGGAAATGCCACAGACTTCAAACTTAAGGGTTCAAAAAACCCTCCTGGCCAGTCCTGACCCCTCACTGAGCGGCCCGACTACCTTTGCCATGATATTTGCCGGGACTAGGTGATACTCCGCGACGATGGTCTCGGCCAGAACCTGAGCAGATGATGAGGCTTGTCAGGTTTCGTAAATGTATGCGTCGATCAGGTTTCCCAAGGCCCCTTGCCCCATGGGTTTGCTGTGAGCAATCTGCATACTGGCAACTTCTACTGACAGATTTGCCTCGACCAAGACCGGGGCCTTTTCTGCAAACAAAACGTCCCATCCAAGTGCCGGAGTTCGACCAGGCATGGCCGCGTGGGCTCTGGTGGTCATTTCAATCGCTTCGTCCCAATTTGGCAATAGCTTTCCCTCTAAATCCGACCCGCTAACGGCTCTGCACGGCACCTCTCCTCGGCGTTCTTCGATGCGGCCTGACAGCAGGTTGATTGGCCATTCATGCCAACGCCCATCCAACCACCCTGCGACGTTGGAGGCAAAGTCACCCTGAACCGGCTGATACCATGCGGCAACGAGAGCTTCCACGCGACCGTCAGGCCAGCGTCCCGTGATAATGCGGGCAGTTGGTGAGCCGTTCTCAAAACCCCCTATCTCTGGATGCGGGCCCAGGCGTGGTTGGAGCAAGTATCCAATACCTGTCGCACTCAACTTTCGGCCACGCTCAAGAAGCTCTGGCAAAGTCAAAACGATTCCCCCACACCCGTAATTGCACCCGATTCTTTCCCAGAGTTCGACGCCAACTGCGTTGGAACCGGAGGCGGGCTTCAAAACGAGATCACAGATCCTACCCTCGGGATCATTGAAAACTGGTGAGACTTCGGCCGAGCCCTTACCGTCGAGCCAGTCCGCGAGCGTGGGTATGTGCCGCATCTCGATCTCAGCACAAAATTTCGCGAAATTGACCTTATTATCTACGATCGGCGCGGCCTTGCCCGAACACAGTGATCGAAGAGCCCTTGGCGTATCTATATTGCTTAGCCAATGATCACCGGACGTCGCTTCAACACTGCGCAAACCAAAGTCGAGGACTTCGCTTGGAAGAAGATTGAGCCGGATCGCATAACGCCACACATCCAATACCGGGCACCACCCCATCCATCGCGCGTCAGTGGAATATTCGAGTTCGCGACTTCGCAGCAGTCGATGTGTCACAACAAAGGCATTCAATGGCCAGCTGATCGACATGACGGCTGCCGCTACAAAGCGCAAAGGAAAGGGCCAACGTTGCATGTAACGTCGCCTGATGAACCTTCGCCTACGCAATGCATCCACAGACTCATTTCGAGCAGGGATGGTAAACGGGAGACCGCTGAACGTCAGCTCCCCCAGTTCATCAGCAACTCTGCGGAGTACTTTACGGGCAGTGTCTGCGAACCCTCCCACTACCAGTCTGTCAGCTCAAATGCGGGCACAAGCGCTGGTATGACGAACGGGCACGTTATGTCTTTCGAATATTGTTCAAAATTTTTCAACTGTGTTTCCGTCCAAAATTCAATTTCGACCGCTGACTTTGCGCACAAAATGCGCAACCTGAAGGGCCATCGGCAAAACCACAGGCAGATAGAACTGACGGTCGTCTGATTCATCAGTAATCGTCTCATTCGGCCAGTTATCAACCAGCTTCTTCAGGCGTGGAAGGTCGATCATCCGCGAGATCTCCGGGTCCGTTTGGAAGAGCTGTAAATCTGCCCTGATCGCTTCGCGGTCACGCGACAAGCGCAGATGCCAATCTGATAGCTGCATCCCGCGGTAGGCACCCCGCGGTTTCTTCAGGACCTGCTCGGGCAGTTTTCCCTCCATCATTCTGGCCAAAAGCCAACGCGGTTTACCATTGCGCCAGAATTGATCCTCCGGAACTCCAAACGACCATTCCAGAACACGCCGGTCCGCGAACGGGTCTCGAAACTCTACACCATAAATCGCCGAAAACCCTTGTGTGAATTCGGCGCTGTCGCCCGCGATCTCGTCCAAGGTGTCCAGATAATCCCGCCTTGGGTCAGCTGTCGGTGGCTCACCCTGCCAGAGCCCACCGGGGCCTCGCTGGACCTGGCTCTCAATATTCATGGCCTCGGCAAATGCAGGGTGAATGGCGCTGGCGCGTTTCCAGTGAACCCGGCTACTGGTCCCGGGGCGACCCCGCAAACGTTCTTTGAATTGCCAGAGCCAATTCGGGCCAATCGGAAATACCACTTGAGAAAAGAACGCCCGCGCACTCTGTAACCGACTTGGGGAAATTGCCCGCAACTCTGTGAACAGAGTACGGTATTGGCCGGACTTCCAGAGATACGGGAAAATCCCTTCTCCATCATAACTTAGTGTCAGATCGCCCAGATAGCCGGTCAGAACGGTTCTGACCCCGTCACGTTGCGCTTGCTCTAACAGGCCATGAACAAAGGATAGCCCGAGTGCATTTCGCTGAGGGGCCTCGGCGGCATTCAAAAAAGAGTCCTGTTTGTGGTAGTGGCCGGTCCCGGATGCATCGATTAGATGCAGCTTCAGGTTCGTTGCGGTTTGTGCAATCGATCTGGCATGATCGGTCTCATCGCCATACCAACCGCGTGGCGTCCGGCCATCCCATCCGTGTTCTGGAACCCATGTATAGGCGCTGAGGCTCTGATCTCGTTTGGCGAGTTCCTGGGCGGCCGATACAGCAACGCTCGATGAATCCATGCCACCACTCATCAGGATACCGGTTGACCCATCGGTTCTCAGACAGGCCTTTACCGCAGTGTCGAAGACGTCCCTGGCCTCTTCAACATAAGCATCATCTGATTTGTGTTGGATGGGCCGGATATGATCGCGCAGGTCATAATACTGAACCAGCTTGGACGACGTTGGTGAGACCTGTTTGTAACTGGCTGGTGGAACCCGTTTGATATCGCGGAAAAAGCTGCGCTCTGCATCGGTGTAGATTTGGCTCAGCGCCTGGGCCACTTTCTGTTCGTCGACCAGCCTAGGAATGTCTGGCAACGAGTGAATTGCCTTGGGAGCCGTTGCAAACACGGTCCTGCCTGCAGTTTCATGATAGTAAATCAATCGCGCGCCCAACTGATCGCGCACGGCGATGACTTTTCTTTCAGCACTGTCCCAGATCAGGGCGGCAAACTCGCCAATCCACATATTGAACGCCGANCATTGCCATTTCTCCCAACACCGCATGGCNAGGACAACATCTGGCATGTGATCGAGGTCCGCGACTTCCAGAGAAAGCGCTCGGGCNAGATCACATCGGTTATCAAGCCTCCCGTCAAAGANCATACGGTATCGTCCTGCGCCGCCCGCCACCGGTTCCTGCGGCATGGTCGCCTCGGGTGTATTGGTAAAATGCGTATAGCCAAATGCGACATCATCCATTGCATAAATGAAGGCACCTTCGGGGCCATACATGTTCAGCGCGCGAACCATCCGTTCCAAGTCGCTGCGATCAACGGATTGCCCATCGCGACAATAAATCAACGCAAGTCCGCTCATCCGAGATGAGAAGTATTAGAGCCGATGGGGTCAGCCCCGGGCATCAGTTGCCAAACTCGACAACCGAATTAAAACCGGCCGCCAGATCCTGACCCGTCACCACGACATCGCCAACCTGTAACCACGCATGCAATTCCGGCTGGCCCAAAGGGTCCCGTTTGGATCGAGGTGGCACGCCAATATGCAAGATGCTGGAAATGTGGCGGCGTGTCAGCATGGATCTATGGCCCATGCACCAAACCAGGCAGGATGGTGCGAACGGCAGGCACCGCGCGGCGCGCGACATCGTCCGGTTCACCTGCTTGACGGTCTCATTGGCCTGAGGGCCCAATGGTGTCGCATTGCCAGCTGATGGCGCACATTCGCCAAGCCGGTGAGACCACCAGGAATAGGGTATCAACGTGACCAGAACCCAGGCAGAGACAAGCCTAGCCCATGCTTCAAGAGCAGCACCTTTTTCGGCAGCTGGTAGGTTCCAAAAGCGCATTAGTGTTCGCATGTACAACCCCGCTCAACCTTCAGGCCCAGTCAGAACTACAAAATTTGCGGCTAGCAAGCTGGCTACAAAGCCGTGTGTTTCGGAGAAACAGGTTTCTCTATCGACACTGTATTCGATTATCAATTGATCCGTCAGATCATTGAGGGATATCGGAGCTTCTAGCGCGTCCCAGACCCGTCGGCCGGTATCGGCCATACCAATGATCTTACCGGAACTGAGGTGCATCACAACGATCTCACCATCGAGCTCGGTTAGAAGAACGTTGGTGCTACGTTGAATCTTGGATGTCGGAACCAGGGTTTCAGGCTGTTTCAGCATAGGAGTCCAGATGGGTTTCTAGGAAGGAAATACTGTCGTCCAACAGACCAAGATCGCGGGGCCGAGTAAACCGGAAAATTCTCAGACTTGGCAAAAGGCGCTGGATGTCCTGAAACACGTCGCCGGGCTTTCGCAGAAGTGGCAACCATTCAGATCGATATATATTACTCAGCAGAGCATCGAATTTGGCGGTTCCCCTTATTACAGACACCGAAAATTCACGGCTCTGACTCTCGTGAAGAACGAAAATTTCTTTTAGCGGCAATTCTGACTGAGCAAGACGGCTGTTTGTATCCACAAAATATTTGTCAAAAGCAGGATCTGTTCCCGCGCGCCTTCCGCGGGGCAAGTTCAATGTATTAGCAGCATCTGCCCAAAGTTTCAGGCCCTTTTCCAATGGGTGTAAGCAGACGGTGTTTGCCTTAGGTGTCAACACGCCAACGTCATCGCAAATATGGGAGTACCCCCGGCACATGAGGCCAGCAGCAAGCGTTGATTTTCCAGCCCCTGACGCTCCGGTCAGGGCGATGGAGTTATTCCCAACCCCAATCGCACTGCAGTGGAAAGGTAGTAGCCCGCGTTGGTGACACAACACACCCCAGGCGGACCCAACAAGATACAGCATGATGTCGGATTCACTCGCATTGCCCGAACAATAGATCGAAATATGCGCCCCGTTACGGATACGAAAAGCAAGCGCGCTTGACACACGAAAATAGAAATCCTGATCACCGGCGATGATGTGGTCGTCGTGGTAAAATGGTGATTTGGGCGTCTCATCCTTGCGGGTCAGTTCAATGGACACATCCGGATACGCTCCTGCCACAGGATCAATCGGTGTCGCATGGGTAAATGAGAAATTTGCCGAAACCGTCATACTGCCAAAGCGGTACAGGCCAATTGCTTCAGAGCAAATCACAGGATTCATCCTTGGGGTTTTTGGTCCTCCGGTTCAGGTGCGCTTCCATTTCACGCACAGCTAAGCGCGTGAACGCAAGAAATGGCCCAAGGATTGCATATAGAGGAAGCCATTTTTTGGATAGACGCAAAGTGGGAATATCCCGCGGATCCGTCAACCGCATGAAAAGCACTTCGGTTTTATAATTTGCCGATGCCTTCAAGTTCACCGTGTAAAGGAAGGCTCGGATGGCGGTCGGCACGTCCCGAAATCGTGCCGAGGTATTTTGAGCCCATGAACGCGCGACACGTTCCTTCATAACATTGGCGAGACGCCGGTCCTTGCGGTCGGGATTTGNCAGGTCGAACCCAACATTGATTTTGCACCCATAGAAAGCTTCCAGAGTAAGCAGGCCNGCCGCCATCATGTGCCAAACACCCAGGCCCTCGGCATCAGTTCGAATTTTGCGGCAGTCAGCGTCGCTCAGAAACGGCAGCATATGTTCAATATCCGCGAGCCACTTCAGACGAAACCACCCATGTTTGGCACCGTGCGTGCATAGGTAAATGAACTGCTTTTCCGGAGGCAGAACCAGAACCGTTTGATCGCCAATGTTAAGTTCTTCGGCCTCAGCTATCAGATCGCCGGGGTGCCAACTAAGCAAGGACGAGGCTCTGTAGAGCTTCCAATGCAGATCAAGCTGAGCACCGTCTTTGCGGCGCACATAGGTGCGGCTGTTCGTCAGGGACAAAAGCACGTCATGACAGTGATCTGGGCAAGTCACGTTTGGAAAGACTTCTTCAAATCCCAACTGTTTAACGCTATGGTGAGCCGCGCGCACATGTGATGGCTCAATGAATAAATCACAATCAATCGATTGACGCCGTTCTGGATATTCGTAAAAGCGCGACGAGACCGCCCGTCCTTTCAAGAGAAGGCTGGGAATATTCGCTGCGCGCAATGCACCAGAAATTTCCAATGACACATACGCCATTTCAAGTGTTTTCATCGCAACGTTCCGGCGCTGCAATGTGAAGTGTGTCACGATGTCTTCGGGAACTTGTGCTTGTTCCAAATTCACAAGCGCCTCGACTCGGTGAAATCGAGCGAGCTCTTTCAGGTTTTGCCAGTCACACGTAGAAAACGAATTCGTGTTAGGCGAAGGGTTAGACAAACTGCTTGTGAAACCGACCAGGGCTTGAAAATGTGCCAGACCATTTTGCTGATCTGCCTTGGCCACGCGCATGGTTAGTTTTCCACGTAGTAATGGTTGGCTGCCCGATCAAAAAGAGGATCCGAACGGCTGCCATAGGCTTTCAGACCCTTCAAAGAAACTTGTGACAATACCAGACCAGTCGCTTTGGCCCTGATGTCTTCCAGGGACCGCAATCCGTCCTGGACATTCTTCAGGGTTGTTTTGTTCCAGCGCGCCACAAACAATGTGGCATCAACCAGAGGCGCGATCACGCGGGCGTCTGACACGATCAGCACCGGGGGGGTGTCGAGGATGACCATGTCATACTTCGTTCTCATCTCCTGCAAGAACTCTTTGAACTTGTACGAAGAAAACAGATCAACCGAATTGATCGTGGGTTTGTCTGAGAA
>JGI24723J26617_10004044_pt1 | contig 10263 bp, 11 predicted proteins | sample Cruoilmetagenom6_FD_26617 | JGI IMG/M metagenome (IMG submission 26617) | reverse complement strand
CCGTCCAGTAATGTGACGGGACGTCCGCCCATTTCCATCAATTTGACCATCAATGCATTGGCGACAGTGGACTTGCCGGAACCGGAAAAGCCTGTAAAAAATACTGTGAAACCCTGTTTTGAACGCGCTGGTTTTGAACGACGCAATTCGCCGACCACTGCAGGAAAAGAAAACCATTCAGGAATCTCCAAACCTTCAGATAGGCGGCGGCGCAGTTCTGTGCCTGATATGTTCAAAATGGTGACATTGTCTTTATCTTCGATTTCGTCAATCGCCTCATATTGCGCGCGTTCCTGCACATAGACCATGTGCTTGAAATCGACCATTTCTATGCCCATTTCTTCTTGATGCGCACGGAATAAATCTTGTGCATCATAGGGTCCGTAAAAATCTTCGCCCTGGCTGTTTTTACCGGGGCCAGCATGATCGCGGCCAACGATAAAGTGGGTGCAGCCGTGATTGCGGCGGATCAGCCCGTGCCAAACCGCTTCGCGCGGCCCGGCCATGCGCATGGCAAGGTTCAGCAGGCTCATGGATGTGGTTGATGACGGGTATTGATCAAGCACTGCTTCATAGCAACGCACACGGGTAAAGTGGTCGATGTCGCCGGGTTTTGTCAGGCCGACTATGGGGTGGATCAACAGGTTGGCTTGCGCNTCTTTTGCCGCGCGGAAAGTCAGTTCCTGATGTGCACGGTGCAAAGGATTGCGGGTTTGAAACGCCACNATACGACGCCAGCCGACTTTACGGAAAAACGAGCGCAACTCGTTCGGGCTATCACGGCGTGCACGAAAATCGTAATGGGTAATGGTGTTGATGCCCGTGATTTTACCGCCCAGATAAACTGCACCGGCTGAGTTGTGCAGATAGTTCACTGCAGGGTGCGCGCTGTCATCTGCGCCAAACACCATTTCCGCCTCTTTGGATTTGTCGGGTGTATAGATGTCGGACACATCTAAAATTGCCAAAATGACACCTTCCAGATCGCGCAACGCGATTTTTTGGCCGGTTTTTAATTTGTCGGCAAAATCTTGGCCGACATCCAGTGTGATCGGCATTGGCCATAAGCTACCGTCAGCCAAACGCATATTTTCAACAACCGAAGTATAATCAGCCTGTCCCAAAAACCCTGTAAGCGGGTAGAACCCACCGTTCATCAATAGTTCCAGATCACAAATCTGGCGTGGTGTCAGATCCCATGACGGCAATTCGCCAGCTTCTTGCTTTAATTTGTCTGCCTCATCAAAGGGGGCATAAAGCTCGGGTACGGGTAATAGGTTTTCTGCGGTCATGGTCACTTCCAGATAGGTCATCGGTATCAATATTAAGTGTCAAATACACCCAAGCACAAAGAATACAAGTTTCAGTGGCCAAAATAGGACGGAATCGTGGTGAAAATGCCCCTTTAGGGATAGTGGTTCATTGCAGGGCTTGCACTTAGAACCGTTTACTCTTGTTCAGCCAAAAACCTTTCTGCTTCAAGCGCTGCCATGCAGCCCATGCCTGCCGAGGTGACGGCTTGGCGGTACAAATGATCGGTTAAATCACCCGCGGCAAAGACACCCGGGATTGAGGTTGCCGTACTGTCAGGTTTTGTCACAACATAGCCCCCCATATGGGTTTCCAGCTGATCTATCACCAGCTCGTTGGCAGGCGCGTGGCCGATGGCGACAAAAACACCTTTACAGGCAATTTCGGTGATTTCATCCGTTTTGGTATGCTTGACTTTCACGGCTTCCACACCCAGCGGCATGTCCGTGCCTGTCACCTCGACCAATTCATGGAACCAAAGCGGTTCAATCTTGTCGTTTTTCATCAAACGGTCGATTAAAATTTTCTCGGCGCGTAATTCATCACGACGATGAATAAGGGTCACTTTGGATGCGAAATTGGTCAGGAACAGAGCCTCTTCCACAGCCGTGTTGCCGCCGCCGATCACAACGATTTCCTGATTGCGGTAAAAGAACCCGTCGCAAGTGGCACAAGCTGACACACCGAAACCTTTGAACTTTTCTTCTGTTTCCAGCCCAAGCCACTTGGCACGTGCGCCCGTGGCCAAAATGACGGCATCAGCGGTGTAGGTCGTGCCACTGTCGCCGATGGCGGTGAATGGGCGTTTCGACAGATCAAGGTCGCTGATGATATCTCCGATTATTTCGGTTCCCACCGCCTTGGCGTGTGCTTCCATCCGTAGCATTAAGTCAGGGCCCTGGACTTCGGTATCACCCGGCCAGTTTTCCACTTCAGTCGTTGTGGTCAATTGTCCACCCGGTTCAATGCCCTGCACCAAGATAGGTTCCAGCATAGCGCGTGACCCGTAAACCCCGGCGGTATATCCCGCAGGGCCAGAGCCGATGATCAGTAGTTTTGTATGGCGGGTATCAGACATATTAAGGCTTTCTTATTTTACATTTGCAGACTGTATACGCAGGCTTAAAGAAAAGGGAAAGCCACACTAACGCATAGGTGAATACGGATGGGATATTGTGTATTGCTTTATTTTTGATGTGAAATATGTAATAAAATTACGTAAATAAGAAATAATTGAAAAGAAACCTTATGGTATCCTCAAGATTAGATGCAATTGATCTAAAACTTCTGTCGTTGTTACAAGAAGACGGGCGTATGACCAATGTTGATTTGGCCAAAGCTGTTGGCATTTCTGCACCGCCTTGCCTGCGCCGCATACGCGCCTTGCAGGATCAGGGCTATATTCAGGGGTTTCATGCGGATGTGAATGAAAAGGAACTGGGTTTTGAGGTAAAAGCCTTTGCAATGGTGGGGCTGCACTCTCAGGCCGAAGTTGACCTGAGTGCGTTTGAAGAACGTTGTCGCAATTGGCCGCTTGTGCGCGAATGCCATATGTTGAATGGTGAGATAGATTTTATTTTGAAGTGCTTGTCACCGGATCTATCCAGCTTCCAAAGATTTATCACGGAAGAATTGACATCGGCCGAAAATGTGGCAAGCGTGAAAACGTCACTTGTGATACGCGGGGCTAAAGATAAGCCCGGGGTGCCGTTTTCGGTGATAAAAAGCTAAATTAAGCGGTTTTGCCTGGATCAGTGTGCGCATGCAATTTCACAAATGCCACGGGACGCACGTCTTGTTGCCAAGGCATTTCATAATGCTTACCTGCAACTGCTTTCAGAACTTGTTTTAACCAACGTTTTTCGCTACGCATTTTACCACTCCGTTTACCTATGTTTTCCGCGTACTGATTATGTGTCTTACCGTTTACTTAGCGGATGGCTACTGCTTGCCTCGATACCCAATCTAACGTTTATTGGGGCGCTAAAAGGGCGGATTGGAAAAGAGTTGACTTCTTTTCAGGCAATATTCCCATCAATTGTGGCTAAACTGGAAACAATTGCATAATATATTGATAGTAAATAATAAAAATTAGATTATTAGCGATTTATGGGTTAATTTTCATGTACTATTCAGTGCTTTAAGGCAGAAATCGGGCCGTGGTTCGTTCAAGTTTTGACCAATTTGTTACCTTTATAAGCGCACTGCTGAAATCAGGCGCCCATAATCCGGTTCATTTTGATGGCATGTGCGCCGATATGAATAAAACCGATCCGGGTCAGAATAGGTGCAATGCCCTGTCCATGTGGCATGCCCGATACCTGATATGCGCAATTGATGCAGGCAAAAAGAAGGTAGATCAAATTGCATGCGATCGCCTACCCCTTGGGCAAAGAAGCGGGTGTAATCCGTNTCAACGGCAATAAATTCGTCAAAAAATTCCTGCCCCACTTCATATGCGCGTTGGCTGATTGTGGGGCCAACGATGGCTGTGATNTTTTCNCGCCTTGCCCCCAAAGTTTCCATTGCTGTAAGCGTTGCCTGTGCAATACCGCCGATTGCCCCTTTCCACCCCGCATGGGCCGCACCGATTACAGCAGCATCCGGGTCGTGAAACAAAATCGGGGCACAATCTGCGGTTAATATACCAAGTGCTATACCTTTTGTTGCAGTGACCATTGCATCTGCCTGTACAGCCTTGCGTTCAGTGCTTGCTGTCAGGATTGCAACATCGGCGGAATGTATTTGATGTACGGATTGCAAGGCTTCAGGATTTACCTGCATAGCGTCCGCGACACTGGCGCGGTTGGATAAAACGGCATCACGGTTGTCACTTGATCCCAAGCCGCAGTTCAACCCGGCATAAACACCGTTCGATTGGCCACCCTTACGGGTGAAAAACCCGTGAAGGGCAGGCAGATCGTCGGATGTCAGTATTTCCAGTGTCATAGATCAAACCCTGCCGGATGGTTGGCCCCTCTGGGGGTGATTGCAATTGCCTTGAAAAGTTGCCCCATTTCATCGGGGTGGGTCAAGCGACGATGTGCGGTAATATGGTTTTCCAACGTATCGCCTTGTAGGCGAGCGGCAAGTGATTGCGCGCGTGCTGTGATACCAAGACGTTCCAGCAGAACCCCTTGCGGCGTTAACCCGCTGACTTGTGCAAAAGGGTTGGCTGCTTCCGACATGCTATGAAAGTTCACATGCGATGTCAGATCAGATGCACCGCAATCCTGCAGTGGATCAACCTTCTGATGGTTTTGAATCGCTTGAAGTGTATCGCCTGCAGGGGCCAAATTGCCATAATCCAAGATCATGGCCGCGCCGCCGTGTGCCCCGATAATCCGTGCGATGTCTGCGGTAATAGCAGCGGCACTTGGGCAAATCTCCAGAACTGTACCAAGGGGTGCATCGTTGAAAACGGAGGTAGGTGTTTGGGCTGCCAGAATAAAGCCCAACACGCCATTTGATGCCCCGATCATTTGTTCCTGCCAGCCGTGTTCAGTGCGGATATACTGCCGGATCGGAAGGCAATCGAAAAACTCGTTGGCGATAAGGAATAAGGGGCGCTCGGGCAGGTCTGTCACATTACTTGCCCATTGCACATCATACCCATCCAAAGTCTGCGCTTGTTGTGTTTGCAGGCTTGGGCTGGCTTCAACCAATACAATTTCAGCCGCCTGATGAAAGCCTGCAACACCTTTTGTAGCACGCAAAATATCGGCCATCAGTGTTCCGCGTCCAGGGCCTAATTCAGCCAATGTAAATCGCGTGGGCGCGCCTTGATCCATCCAAGCTTGTGCCACGCACAGCCCCAGCATCTCACCGAACATCTGGCTGATCTCGGGTGCGGTGATAAAATCCCCCGCCTGACCTATCGGTTGGTGTGTCGTGTAATAACCATGTTCGGGATGTAACAGACACTGTGTCATATATTCGGCAACGGTAATCGGGCCGGAACGGGCTATTTGCGCCAGCAATATACCTGTCAGTTTTGTCATGCCCGATTGCGCACGTACAACAATATCGCCAAGCCCACCACAATCATCGGGATTGATAATATCTGGCCCATTGACAGGCCGATACTGTCAAAATCTTGCCCGAAACGGATGACGTGCCCCCAAGGGTTTGTCGGGCCGGTAAATTGTGCGTCCCCTTGGCGAAAACCCTCTACAATGGTACGTGCAGTGCCGTAACCTATGAAAAACACACCAATGATTTGGCCCGGAATTTTTAGCCAACCGCGTTTGAATACCAAAAAGGCAATAATCAGGAATAGAAGTAAACCTTCAAGGCCGGCTTCATAAAGCTGCGAAGGGTGGCGGGCGCAAACATCTCCAATCCACCAGATGGGGCAACTTTGGGCCGCTTCACCCGGAAACACCATTGCCCAAGGTACATCCGTTGGGCGGCCCCATAATTCGGCGTTGATGAAATTGGCAAGGCGTCCCAGAAACAGGCCGATTGTAACGGAACAACCAATTGCGTCACCAACCGACCACGGGTTCAGTTTGTTTTTCCAGCAAAATAGCAATCCGGCAGTAATAACCCCCAAGAAACCCCCGTGAAATGACAACCCGCCTTCCCAGACCCGTATGATATTGGCGGGATTTTCAAGAAAGAAACTGAAATTATAAAATACGACATAGCCAAAGCGCCCCCCCAATATGGTGCCGACAATCATCCATGTCAGCAGGTCTTCGACCTGTAGCTTTGTCATTGGGGCAGTGCCGTCTTTCCAAAGGTTTAAGTTTGCAATCAGACGGTTGATCCACCATGCAGCCAATAGAAATGCAGCGATATAGGCCAGTGCATACCAGCGAATGGCCAGCGTGAAGCCAAAAACCTCAAACGAAAAAAGAATGGGGTCGATGTTCGGAAACGGTATAAGATGTGTAAATGTCATGGCCCGCATGAATGGCGCGAATGGTCGCGTTGTCAAGCGGGTCTATTGGCTTTTATGTTTACAAACACCATATAGTGAATAACAGATTTTTACGGAGCCAAAGATCATGCAAACCCGCAGTAAAATTTTCGAAGACGTGAGCAAGCTGATGACGAACGCTATGGGTGTGGCCCAAGGTGCCAAGGATGAGGCCGAGAATGCGGCGAAATCTTTGGTTGACCGTTGGTTGGCAGACCGTGACTTCGTCACCCGTGAAGAGTTTGATGCGGTGCGTTTGATGGCACAAAAGGCACGTGAGGAAAATGCTGCCCTCATGGCACGGATCGAAGCGCTTGAGGCCAAGAAAAAACCGGCTACCAAAAAACCTGCAGCAAAGAAACCTGCGGCTAAGAAGTAGGCTGATCCGGGTTAAGTGCCGCTTTTAATCGCGTAAAACCGAATGCGATATAGTTGCGTTGGATGTAACCCACCGCCATTGCATCACGTGCGCGCAGGGCGCGTGCAACTTCGTTGAGTTCTGCCACTAAATCCTGCGCCACCCCGACAGGTGCGCGACTGGCCTCTTGATACCAGAACCGTGCAGAGCGGAAATATAATTGATCCCAAACCTCGCNCAGGACAGAATTGCCGATCAGACTGGCGATCAAGGCGTGTTGCGCGTGATTGATTTGCCAGTATTCCGATGCGCTGTAAGCATCAACCAGCCGTTTGGCCCGTGCCAGCAAAGCTATTGCCGCAGCCTCATCATCGGGGGTGATGTCGCGCGGTGTCAAAACCCCGATCAGTTCAGCGATTTTCAGGCGCATTTCGTAGATGTCACATAATTCAGCTACATCGATGTCGGTGACAATGGTGCCGACCCCGTCGCGCACCGTAACCAGTGCCCCATGCTCCAAGCGTTGCAAAACCGCGCGAATAGGAGTGCGGCTAATGCCGAATTCCTTAGCCAGTTTGGCTTCGCGCAATACGGTGCTTGGCGGATAATCCAGCAGGCATATTCGGTCCCGAAGCGTTTCGAAAATACTGACCGTTGTGTGTTTGCCCGTGCCCATCAATGCGCTTCCAACAGTTGTCCGTAACCCATAATCTGGTCAGTGATACCTGCCAGACGCAACACATCCCAGATCATTGCTTGGTTAGAGCAGATCGCGGGTTTGCCAACTGCCTTTTCGATTTCACCGATGACGTCCAATGTACGTAATGCCCCACAAGAAATAAAGATGGCATCCGCATTCGCGCGATCTAGTGACAGTGCAAAGTCGTGGATGAAAGCGGGTGTGACACGCACCATGTCGCTGTCTTTGCGCAAGTTCAGCCCCTCTATGATCAAAACTTCAAACCCTGCATCTTCAAGGTATTTTTTCTCAATCGTATTTACTTCGTCCAGATAGGGTGTGCCGACCGCAATTTTACGTGCCCCAACCGCCCGCAATGCGCGGATCACACCCTTGATCAACGATGTTGGTTCAGCATTTGGTGCACCCTTGCGCAGTTCAGCATCAACCTTGTCACCCCCCAAGATAAGCGAGCCTGAAGTGCAGGCGTATGACACCACATCAAGCGTGCCGTCAGGCAATAGGCTTGCCGCCGCGGGGGCCAGCATTTCGCCTGCCGCCAGCAGGTTTTTTTCGTTGATATTGTCAGATGTCGCGATGCGCGCAAAATGCGTGCCGACCCCGTCGGGGCGCAGGGCCATAACATCGTCTTGAATGGTTTGTTCGGTGGCCAACAGTACAAATCCGATCTTGGCCCTAAAGTGTCGGCCTTGGTCGAATTGGATAGCATATGTCGCTGATTGAACAGGTTTTGTCGTGGGCATCAGGCCGCTCTTAGCATAAGATGTATACATCTATAGAAACTAAAGCAGAATCAGTCAAGCTAATGCGCGCTTTTCGCTATTGATGCATACATCAACCCATCAGGAGAAACTAAATGTTGGAACAAGCAAAATCCAGAACCGCCACGCTACAGCGCAAAATGGCCGCGAATAATATTGATGTTGCGATTTTTACTGATGAAAGTTCGATCGCTTATCTGGCCGGTTTCTGGGGTTATTTGTCAGTTGAATTCGGGCGCCCAAGTATGTTGGTTGTCTGGCCCGATAAACCACCGGCGATCATCACCCCCTTGATGGAAAGTGAAATGGTCGAAGCGATGACATGGGTCAAGGATATCCACACTTGGGAAGATTTCGGCCCGAATAGTTGGCAAAATGTGCTCATCGCAACATTGGGGCCTAACCCGACACGGGTAGGTGCCGAAATAAACCTGATGCCCGCAATTGTACGCAACTGGATGGATGGTGCATTGGCCAATGTCGCTGTCACGGATATTGCACCCATCTTGGGCGAAATGCGCATGATCAAATCCCCCGAAGAAATTGAGGTGATGAAGCAGGCCGGTGCCATTGCAGGTGATATGATGGCAGCAGCCGAAGGGGCATTGGCGGCTGGCGTGCCTGAATATGAGGCGGCATTGGCGGTGATCAATGCCGGCACACGCAAAGCAGCGGGTTTCTTGACCGATAAGGGTTGGGAGGCTTTTGTGTCACCGATGATCCACAACCTGCAAATCATGCAGTCGGGCAAAGACACATCCATGGTGCATCGCCGTGCCAGTGTGAAGAAACTGGAAAAATTCGATCCGGTCTATTTCTGCTTTTGCAATATGGCGCAGTTTAAATTGTATAAGTTGGGTTTTGACCGTATGTTTTTTGTCGAAGCGGTATCGGATGAGGCAGCACAGGTGCAACAGGCTGCTTTGGATGCACAGCAGGCCGCGATTGCCGCGATTAAACCCGGTGTTACGGCTGAAAGCGTGGCCGAGGCTGCGAATGTAATTTATGCGCAAAGGGGTTATGAAACGGGATATCGCACCGGGCGTTCTATTGGGATGTCTTACCTTGAAGCCCCCGAACTGAAGGCGGGTGACAAAACGGTTTTACAACCAGGTATGACCTTTGCCGTCGATGGCGGTATTTCAGTGGATGGTGAATTGGGTGGCCGGATCGGTGACAGTATTGTTGTGACCGATACGGGGTTTGAATATCTGACCAATTATCGCCGTGATATATTGATTGCGGGCAAATGATATGAAGCTTGCAATATTTCAATCGGCAGGTGGTGGTTTAAGCGTGCAAGAACGCCTTGTAAAATTAGGCGATGCTTTGGCGCAAACTGATTGCGATCTGATGGTTTGCCCGGAACTTTATGTATCCGGATATAATGTGGGTGGCATTGTCGGGCAAGTTGCGAAAACCCAAGGTGCAGGTTTTATTAAACAGGCCTCTGCTTTGGCTGCATCCAATAAAACGGCATTGGTTTTCGGGTATCCTGAACTGGTAGACGGTCTGCTGTACAATTCTGCATTGTTTTTGGATGCGGCAGGACAGGCCTGTGCAAACCATAAAAAACTGGCAATTCCCCCGGGGTTTGAAGAAGATCATTTCACCGCAGGCAACACGATGACCCAGTTTAATTACATGGGGCTGAAATGCGCTATTCTTATTTGCTATGATGCGGAATTCCCCGAAACCCTGCGTAAAGTGGCGCAGATGGGGGCGCAATTGGTGATCGTACCCACGGCATTGAATGTAAACTGGCCGGTTGTGGCCGATAAAGTTATGCCGACACGGGCTTTTGAAAACGGGGTCTGGTTGGCCTATGCCAATCACGCAGGCGTTGAGGGTAGCTTGGAATATTACGGGCACAGTTGTATTGTGACACCGACGGGCGTTGATGCTGCCCGTGCGGGGTTGGCCGAAGAGATCCTGTTGGCAGAAATAGANGTTGATGCAGTCACAGCCGCGCAAAAACGGTTGCCGTATCTTAAAGACGTTACAAATCTGCGNTCTGTGTTATAACTTTCCAGTAACTGGAAAGATTGATAGGTTTGCAGATGAATATCGGTGAAATTTCAAAACGGGCGGATCTGCCCGTGAAAACTGTTCGCTACTATGCGGATGTCGGATTGGTGAAACCGTCGGGGCGTACCGAAGCGGGTTACCGTACATATGATGATAAAACTCTACGTAAACTGATCTTTGT
>JGI24723J26617_10004043_pt1 | contig 10263 bp, 6 predicted proteins | sample Cruoilmetagenom6_FD_26617 | JGI IMG/M metagenome (IMG submission 26617) | reverse complement strand
TTTGCCTTTTTCGCTTTTAGTCCAGCTATAATTCTGGCGATCATTGGGGTCGGGCTGGTTTGAGTTGGGTGATAGTTTTCGAATATCTGGTGTCAGAACCGAATTGACTGGCTTTATGTGATCGGTATGACCGCCAAGCGCAGCGTAATCAGACCTTCGTAAAGTAAATTCAATTGGGGCAACCAATGCTGGGGTCGGGACATAACCAAATGAATTGGTAGGCATTTCCATTACATCTACCATCACTGTGATACCGCCACCCGGCCAGACATAAGCCTTGGCCCCACCACAGGAAACATAGGTCAGCGCGTCTTTGACAGATCGCGTCAAACGCACGGGATTTTCGGTGACGCCCGCACGCAGTGATCCACCCGCCCCACCCATGAACAGCACAGAACACAGCGATGGTTCGCAGTTTTCTGCGATCCGTCTAGCCGTGGCCAACAGCGGTTTGGATATGTCGGCGGGTTGCGGGATTAGTTCATCATCAAGCTCGTAGAATTCCCATTGCTCACCCGTGGTGGAAATCATCAACAACCGCAAACCGGACCAGGCCAGTTTCGGGTCGATGGATTTGATGATAGTCAAGGGGTCCACAACATCTGTTCCCCCCCAGCCAGTACCCGGATTTGCAACATTAAAATAACGCCCCGCAGTTGATTTACGCCCCGTAACCCTGATCCCGGAAGGGCGCATATCAAGGCCTCTGCCTGCTTCATGTTCGCTCAACACGCCGGTAATGTGATCATCAACAACAATGACTTCGTCCACCAGTGGCAGCCATTGTTTTGCAAACATTCCAATGGCCGCCGATCCACAACCAACACGCATCAGGTGTTCGTGTTCACCATTGATTATCGGGGCGTGGCCAGCCTGAACAACGATTGTAACACCATCATCAATTGTCATTTCTACCGCTTCGCGATTGCACAATCGCAATAAGGCGTCACAAGTTACCCGCCCTTCTTTCTTGGACCCGCCCGTCAGGTGATCAACACCCCCAAGTGACAGCATTTTTGAACCATATTCGCCGGTCATCACGTGACCAATAGCTTCGCCATCAACCCGCACAACGGCGCGTTCGTGCCCGATATGGCGATCCGTGTCGATTTTGACTTTGACACCGCAATAGCTGAAAATTCCTTCGGTCACGACAGTAACCATGTCAACGTCGTCGATTTCCTGACTTACGATAAACGGCGCCGGCTTATAATCGGGATAAGTAGTTCCGGCACCTACAGCGGTAACAAATGGCCGATAGCCTTTGATTAGGTCACCATCCCAATCCGGTTCACCACCCGCACTATCCATAAATGCCACGGCTGGCGCGCCACCCTGAATAACGGTCAACGGATCCAAACGGACCAGTTCGCCGGAATGATTTGCATACCGATCACACGCACCGGATCTTCCATCAGCAATATAGCACAATACCGGGCAAGCATCGCAGCGGATCTTTTCCGGATTAGCACGGTCTTTGTCAGACATATCCTGCTTCCTTTAATGCGGCGCGCACCCGCGAAGGTGTTGCAGGTACCTGACAGATGCGAACCCCGGTTGCATTGTGAACTGCGTTCAAAATTGCTGGTGCAGTAGGGATAAGAACGTGTTCACCCAATCCTTTTGCACCATGGGGGCCGTGCGCATCGGGTACTTCGATTATTAAAGTTTCGATCGGGGGAATATCACCAATGGTAGGAATAAGATAATCATGCAGGTTTTCGGTCCGCCCGGGAATATATTCTTCCATTAGCGCCATTCCCAACCCTTGGGCGATACCGCCCTGCACCTGACCCTCTACCAGCAACGGATTGATCGCCAGCCCCACATCATGGGCCGCAGTGACCTTCAGCGGTTTCACAGTGCCAAGTTTCGTATCAACCTCGACCACAACCAAATGCGTTGTATATCCAAACTGGGCGTAAGGTTCGCCCTGACCATTTTCATCAAGCGGTTTTGTAGGCGGATCGTAAGTTTTCTGAGATTTCAGAACGTATCCTTCGGCGTCGACCACCATCCGAGACAGATCAATATCATGGCGCTCAGTTCCATTACTGACCTCTATTTTGCCACTCGAGAAAGTGATTTTTGCGTTTTCCCGCGCATTGCAAAGTTTCAGGATCGCCTCACGCATCGCCAGACCCGTCAGCATGGCGGCGTTTCCGGACACATAAGTCTGACGAGAGGCCGAGGATTTACCCGCGTCCGGCGTAATGTCAGTATCTGCCCCAACCAGTTGCAGGTCATATACAGATACACCAAGCGCTTGCGCGAATATTTGCGCAATAACAGTGTTCGCACCCTGCCCGATATCCATTGCACCCTGATGCAATACAATCGTTCCATCAGCGCAAATACCGGCCTTGATTGTAGATGGATTCGGCAGCGATGTATTCCCGCACCCATACCAACCAGCGGCGATGCCAACGCCATGTTTCAGCGTCTTATTGTCTGTGTTGAACAGATCACATTTCTGCTTGGCCTGAACCCAGGCGGGGCGCAACGCTTCCAGACAGGCTTTGATACCAACACTCTGCTCAAACACCTGACCACAAACTGTGCTGGTGCCATTTTCCAAAGCGTTCAATATGCGAAAATCCAGCGCATCAATATCCAGTTTCTGGGCCAGTGTATCGAACAGGCATTCCTGTGCGATGGCAGTCTGAGGTACACCAAATCCACGAAACGCTCCGGAAGGTGGGCAATGGGTATGTATCGCGCGCGATTTTGCCTGGTAATCAGCGATCTGATAAGGGCCAGAGGCATGAACCGGTACGCGGTTGGCCACAGTTGGCCCCCAGGATGCATAAGCCCCGGTATTGAAGTCACCATTAAATTCAAAGCCGCTCAACTCACCATCACTGGTCGCACCAATTTTCAGCGCGATCTGCGAAGGGTGTCGCTTGGTGGTGGATTGCATGGATTCAGTGCGTGAATAGGTTATGCGCACTGGTTTTCCGGTTTTTATCGCGGCAAGCGCCAGGTAAGGTTGAACCGACAGATCCAGCTTGGATCCAAACCCGCCACCGACAGCGGTGGGGATGATACGAATATCACTCCGCTCCAAGCCCAGTATTTCTGCCATACTCTCCAAATCCATGAAGGGGGCTTGTGTGCAGGCGTATATTTCAACCCGGCCCTCCACAAGTTCCGCATATCCGGCTTCCGGTTCGAGATAGGCATGTTCAACAAATCCGGTTTCAAACACACCATCTACTATCACATCTGCGCGCGCGAATGCTGCTTGGACATCACCACATTTTACGAACCCGCTGCACATCACATTGCCGGGGCGATCGGGATGTAATTGTGGTGCATCCGGTGAATTTGCATCTGTGACATTTGCCAATTCTGGCAAGATTTCCCAGGCGATGGGGAAATCATCCAGATTAAGTGTCGACATCGCATCGGGTTTCCCAACCACTGCCGCCACCGCTTCGCCGCGAAACCGCGCGATGTTTTCGGCGAAAACTGGTTGATCCACAAATCCCGGAATTACCCCGAACGCATTTTTTCCCTTGATGTCATCAGCGGTCAGCACCGCTTCCAGGCCTTTGTTGTTGATAAATTTATCGATATCTCCAAAGTTGAACCTGGCATGTGGATAAGGTGATCGGATGACCCTGACTGCCAATGCGTCGGGGGGGGCAATATCATCGCCAAATCGTTCTCGACCCTCAACCTTGTCCAGCCCGTCCAGCCTGCGGATTGATGTGCCTACATCACCTGATCCAGCCAGGGCCGTTACAGGTGATCCAGCTTCGATCACAGCGTCAATTATTCGCCGATACCCTGTGCAGCGACACAAGACACCACCAAGTGCATCTTTAACCTGACTTTCATCCGGCTTGGGGGTTTCACGCAGCAACGCAAGCGCAGAAACCATCATACCAGGTGTACAAATTCCACATTGTGCCGCCTGATTGTTCTGAAAGCTTTCCACCAGCGCGCTTGCAACCGGATCGGTTTTGATCAGCCCAGCCAAAGTTTCAACATTGCATCCTGATGCCTGATGGGTTGCCATGAGGCATGCGCAAACCGGTGAACCATCGACCAGAACCGTGCAGGCCCCGCAATCCCCGGCATCACATCCAATTTTTACATCCCGCGCACCAAGACGTTCGCGCAAGCTGTGTGACAGGCGTTCACCAACCGTGGGGGAAACTTCGACATCGCGGCCATTAAGCTGAAGGCTGATCGCCGGTTCTTCAAATGAGTTACTCATCAAGATGCACCTTTTCCCCGAAGGCTATTGCAATCGCCCTTATGCACATTTCAGCCACAACTTCGGTTCGATAATCCGCACTGCCTCGCAGATCCGATATTGGCAACAACGGGTCCAGATGCGTGTTGTCGATAATTTCCGAGTAGTTATCAGATGTTCGCCCGATCAAGGCAGTTTCAAGCGCATCTAGCCTTTGCGCGACCGGCGAACAGGCCCCGACAGAAATGCGCGCATCCGTGATTTTCCCATTCTCAACCATCAGTACCACCGCGACCATTGCAATCGAAATGACCAGATACCGGCGCGCGCCGATTTTAAGAAAGCTGCTGCAAGTTGTGTCAGGTAAGTTTGGTATCAATATTCCGGAAACCAACTCTCCATGATGCAACTCCGTCTGACGAACCCCAGTTATGAATTCTGATAAGGATACAATACGGCGACCCTTTGAAGAAACAAGTTCCACCAAAGCGCCCAAGGTCAATAATGGGGGAACACCGTCGGCGGCCGGGGATGCGTTGCAAATGTTCCCGGCAATCGTGCCAGAATTTTGAATTTGCACTGAACCAATTTCGCGTGCCGCAGCTTTCAGTCCGTCAAAGCAGGCCGGCAGTTGGGCGCTCATTATTTCGGTCCAGGTTGTAGCGGCGCCGATGCGCCACCCCTGCTCGGTTAGCCGTATCCCGCTGAAATCTGATAACTTCGTCACATCCAGAATTGAACGGGTGTTCGGCGCACCCCTTCTGGCTGGAAATAAGTCGGTCCCCCCTGCGATGACGGATACGTCACAACTTTGAAGCACGGCAAATGCCTCATCCAGAGAAACAGGAGTATAATAATTCAAGGCCGCACCAACCTGACTAATTCATTTGTATGCTAATAACATGTCGTTCCTGATGCTCTTGTCAAACCCAATCACGCGCGGACCCGAAATTGCAGGGCGAATTGCCGAAGAAACCTATGGCCTTGATCACATCAAAAACTCTGTTAGCGTACAAATGAATGGCGAGGGTATCACACGTGGAAAATGAATCAAATAAACTGGTGATCCGCAACATTGGGTTGTTGTTGTCGGGAAAAATGGAAGACCCGATTCTTGACGCTGATTGCCTGATTGCGATTGATGGAAAAATCACCGGATGGGGATATGAAAAAGACCTGGATACCGACGATGCCACAACTTTGATAGATGCCAACGGTGTCGCGCTGGCCCCAGGCCTGATTGATAGCCACATCCACCCTGTGATCGGCGATTACACCCCGCGCCAGCAGCAACTGCATTGGATAGACAGCACCCTGCACGGGGGCGTGACAACCCTGATTTCAGCCGGTGAAGTTCACATGCCCGGACGCCCAAAGGACGTGGTGGGCCTTAAAGCGATGGCAATCGCCGCGCAGCGGTGGTACGAAAATTTCCGCCCTTCCGGGGTGAAGGTACATGCGGGTGCACCGGTTATCGAACATGGCATGGTGGAACAAGATTTCAAGGATCTTGCTGACGCGGGTGTTAAACTGTTGGGCGAAGTTGGTCTTGGCACCGTCAAGGATGGAAAAACTGCCAAACAGATGGTGGGCTGGGCACGCAAATACGGGATTCAAAGCACGATCCACACCGGCGGGCCATCAATCCCTGGTTCAGGCCTGATAGATGCTGATATGGTTCTGGAAACCGGAACTGATGTAATCGGTCACGTAAATGGTGGCCATACGGCCCTGCCGGACGACCAGATCATCTGTCTGTGTGAAAGTTGCAAAATGGGGCTTGAGATAGTTCATAACGGCAACGAACGGGCCGCCTTGTTAACACTGAACACGGCGCGCGAATTAAAGCAACTCGACCGGATTATTCTTGGCACCGATGGCCCAGCCGGTTCCGGGGTACAGCCACTGGGGATATTGCGGATGATTGCAATGTTATCCAGCCTTGGCAACGTGCCTGCGGAAGTCGCCTTTTGTTTTGGTAATGGCAATACTTCGCGCCAGCGCGAACTGGATACCGGATTGATCGAAAAAGGAATGTGCGCCGATTTTGTACTGATGGATCAGGCGCAGAATTCGCCGGGCAAAACCATTCTGGATTCTGTGCAACAGGGAAATCTGCCGGGTATCGGCATGACGATCATTGATGGCAAAGTCTGCAGCCAGCGCAGCAGAAACACACCACCTGCAGAAAAATTACCACGAATAATGGCCCATTGAACCGTCGGATTGGTTACGGGTTGGTATCTTTTACCAACCGTCCGTCTTCCAGGGTAATAATGCGATCCGCCTGTTCCAGTATACGCCCGTCATGGGTGACCATCACAGTCGTGGTTCCACGTTCAACACCCAACTGCTTTAGCATTTTCACCACATTCATCCCGCTTTCGCGATCAAGTGCAGCCGTCGGTTCATCCGCAAATACAATATCAGGATTACCCACCAGCGCGCGCGCCACCGCAACCCGCTGTTTCTGCCCCCCCGAAAGGTTATGTGGCAAATATTCCATTCGATCACCCAGCCCGACCAGACCAAGCACATGTTTTGCCGCTTCTTTGAACTGGGCCCCGTCTGCGGCTCGCCCATGAACCTGCAACCCCATCATCACATTTTGTTGCGCACTCAGACTTTCATGCAAGTTATGCGCCTGAAAAATAAAACCAGATCGTTTCCGCAAAGCTTCGTTTGTCGCACGCACCGATCCGTTCAGTTCACTTCCCAACAAACGAACCGACCCATCCATCACATCGCGCAAACATCCGATCAGCGTAAGCAATGTTGTTTTGCCTGAACCTGACGGCCCCATAAGTACTGTCAGGCTGCCACTCTTAATTGATAAGTTAACATCAAAGATCGCCTGCTTGCGCGCTTCGCCCTGACCATACCAGTGGTTTAGCGCCTGAACTTCCACCGGAAAATCATTTCGCGGATCCATCAGAACAATTCCGCAGGATCTGCATTCGCCAGCCGGCGGGTTGCAATTGCACCAGACAAGGCACAGGCCGCCAGGGTACCAAAAAACACCATTATGGCAGTGTTCACTGTCATTTCGATCGGCAAGCCTGTCATGTTGTTCATAAACGTCAGCATTCCTGTCGCCACGATCACCCCGGGTACGAACCCAAATATTGCCAATATCATCGCCTCTTCAAAAACGATGCCAAGGAAAAAACCCTGCCCATATCCCATCGCTTTGAACGTGGCGTATTCGCGCAAATGCGACGCGACATCGGTCGAGAGCACCTGATAGACAATTACGATGCCGACCAAAATTCCTATGAGCACACCAAATCCAAAGATCAAACCGGTAGGACGCTGCGTCTTCTGATAGCGTAAATCTTCATCCCGCGCGGCGTCATAACTGCGGATGCGCAGGGTTTTGTCAGCGATAGCATCGCGCAATCGCGACACCACCACATCAGTATCCGCACCACGGGTGACATGCAGTAAAATATGATCAGGCGCGCCAGAGGATCGTTTTGCAAACAAATTCAAAAAAGTTTGGTCCGATACAAAGGCATAGCCATCCGCATTGAACCCGCCACCGCCGCTAAATGTATCAAACAGTGTAATTGTATTGCCTTCAGATTCAAAAGTAACCGGTGAATGTGGCCTGATCAGCGACACTTCTTCACGATCGAGGTCGCGGGTTTTACGATCAAGAATTGCAGAATTCAGCAACGTCAGAGATGTCAGTTTTTNTGCAACAGAGGGGCCAATGAAATCTACTGCTTTGGGATCAACTCCAAAGGTTTGAAGGATCGTTTGTCCACCGTCCATTTCCCAGGTCAGATTGGCGACATAAAGTGGCGTTCCATCGGTGACCGACGGATCAGCCAACGCCTGAAACAGCCATTGTCGCGCGACATTTCCACCTTCGGTCAGCGAATTGGCGTCTTCAGCGGAAATCATGATGTCGGCGTTGAAAAACTCATAAGGCTGCAAAGTTGCAGTCGTCATTGATCCGGCAATGCCAAGTTGCACAAATACCAGAACATTCGCAAAGGATACCCCTGCCAGCGCCGACAGAAAACGATTGCGGTTGTGGGTCAGCTGCAACCATCCGATCGGCAATCTTCTCAATAGCTTTTCTAGAATACGGGTCATTTTTTGACTCTGGTATCGACACGCGCTACGGCTTCCAGATTGGTATATCGGGCCGCTACCAAACTGGATTTTTGATCCAGGCGAACCAGAACTTCTATCACCCGCGCATCGGTGTTTGCCGCCGTGTCGCTTGAAACGAAATCCTGACTTTCAACCATTAAGCCAATTCGTTCCACGGTGCCATTTAACGTCTGGCCAACTGCATTTGATACGATTTCCACGGGCTGACCGGGCTTAACCAGGGCAATTCGATCCTGATAAATTTCCACCTCAGCCATCATCTGGCTGGTATCGCCGATATCCATGATCCCGCCCGAAGGTGGTCGTTCGCCCGGGCGCGCATGAACCGCCAGCACCACACCGGAAATCGGAGTGACAACCCGCGCGCGATCCAAATCCTGAAGCGCACGGTCAAACTCGGCTATAGCTGCGTCAAGATTGCGGGCAGCTACGATTACATCAGGCTGATCCTCAATATCTGCGTTGTCATATCGCGACAGAGTAGCACGGGCTTTTTCCACTGCGCGATCTGCCTGTGTGTCAGCGGAAATGGCAGCATCCTGAGCTGCCTGCGTTGTCACCCCCCGACCAAATAATTCATCTGTTCGCAGCCGATCAGATTTAGCCACTTCAGCGACAGCTTCGGCCTGTTCCAGCACCGCAAGTGCTTCGTTCAGGCTGTTTGCCACCGATTGACGGGTTTGCAGCAGGTTTGCTTCTCGGATGCCAACATTGGCCTGCGCGATTTTAACAGCACTTTCCAGTTGCGCCAGATTGTCCAGAAATGCGACCACTTCACCTTTTTGCAGCGTTTCACCAACACCGACCAGTATTTCATCGATCCGCGCATCGCCTGCGCCAGAAGGTGCTGCAACAGGGGAAATATCACCCCGTGGTATCAACCGGGCAAGGCCGATCACATCCGTAATTTGTAGCGTGTCAATTACATCCTGTGGAATTTCAATCTCGGCGGGCAATGCAATTGGTGCGCTGGTACCGCCACCGGGTTTCAGGCCGGTAATTTCAAAAAACTTCTGCAAACCCGGGGGCTGAATATACAATCCGATGACGGCACCCGAAAACAGCAAAACCGGAATGAAAAGCAGGTATCTCAATTTTCCCAGAAACCCGCGCGCGCGCGAAACATCAGGAACAATTTCTGCGCCACTCGCACGCGCTATAACCTGCTTGGGTATTTCTGGTTCTTCGGGTTCGCTTTTTCCCATTCGCATTCCTCCGGCACATGGCAGCTGGTAGATTGTCCGCTTTATCTACTTGCAGAGACCCGCAGGAATTACGAGTCATTGTGTAGAGCAGTATTTATGTACTATTTAGTGAAGTTCCACCACCGCGGCAGGCAGTTTGTTCAACTCCGCAAATTCGCGCCATTGGCATCATAAAGCGGTGCGCCCTGGACTTCTGCATCATAATTCTGACCCAGAATTTCGACCTGAAGCCGTGTTCCCGCAATGGCACAGTTGATGGTGACGTACCCCATGGCCACCGATTTTTTCACGTGATGCGCATAGCCCCCGGACGAAACATATCCGACTGCTTTTCCATCCAGAATAATAGCCTCGTCACCTGAAACATCGATCCCGTCCACATCAATTACCAACGTTACCAGTTTGCGTTTTGGCCCGTCTGCCTGTTCGGCTTTGGCGGCAACTTTGCCAACAAAGTCCTTCTTCCAGTCGATGAAAACATCCATGCCGCTTTGCGCGGCGGTAAAATCGGGGCGGTAATCCAGTGTCCATACACCCCAGGATTTTTCCAGACGCATCGACATCAGCGCGCGCGCGCCGTACCAGCGATAGCCCAGATCAACCCCCGCTTCCTCTACTGCCTCAGACAGGCGCAGCAGGTATTGTGGCTTGCAGTAAATCTCGTATCCGAGCTCTCCTGAAAAACTGATCCTCAACAGTTTCACCGGAACACCCCCGACAAAGGTTTCG
>JGI24723J26617_10004042_pt1 | contig 10272 bp, 12 predicted proteins | sample Cruoilmetagenom6_FD_26617 | JGI IMG/M metagenome (IMG submission 26617) | reverse complement strand
AATCGAGCTGACGCCAAAACTGTGGTGGTGTGCATTTACAAAACCAGGCATTAAAACATACCGATCATCACCAACAACTTTCACACCGTGGTGTTTTTTCATCAGCTCAACGAGCGGTGCTATTTCGGTAATTTTGCCATCTTCTATCGCGACACCATGATCACTCAAAACCGGAGTAAGATTATCGCGAATGAGCCATCTGGCAGTTAGAATTAAGTCGGGCGCATTATCGGGCGCATTCACAAAGCTTCCAATTCAAATTCCAGCTCAGAAGGTAAAACACCCACACCATTCACGGGCGTCATATCCTGAGGGCATGCTGACATGACAACGATGCAGTCCTCATGCGCTTTAAGTTGAATATAATCATTTGCATTAGAAATAGGAGCTTCCCAGCGATATGTACCATCATCCCCGGAAACAGGAATGTTCATCCAGATATTAAATGGGCTGGGGACATGCTTTATTGGCACATTGATCGCCAATAGACTCATTCGATAATTATCAGCGCAATTGTCATGATAAGCCAATGCGCCAAGTTGTTGATACCGTGCATAGTCACAACACGCGATCAAGATATCATGTACCCCAGGAGACGTATCCTCAATAATTTCTATAAGGGGGCGCCGGCGGTTTGTGACCAATATATCTCCTTTTTTAACATAGACACGCCCTAATGCTGTGCGACAATGTTCCATGGAAAGAAACTCCGATTCCGCGCCATCAATAAGAGCGAAAAAATCGCATACTTGATTGCCTTTTGGATTGTATATCGAAATGATTTGGCTTTTCTTCAGACGAACCGCCCGACCTTGCCTAGCAGGGATTATATACCGTTTACCAATATCGCCGGATCCATCATGGGAAATAGGTTCTTCAATGGTACTGTTTTGGCCGTCTGGTTGTGAGGGATTGTAAGCTTCTAACTGCATTATAAATCTTCCGATCTTTGTATATTTTCGAACTGCATTTCTGGGTGGTTTTCAACAAACTCATCGAATTTTCTTGCCTCACTGATGATCCAGTCACGGAATGCTGTTACCTTTTGTAAATTTAATGAATGAGGTTGGCACACGAAATAATACGATCTATTTTCAAGTGCGATTGAATATGGGCAGACAAGGGAGCCTCGTTGGATTGCATCCGCTGCCGCGACTACACCAACAAGCGCGATACCGCGCCCGGCGATTGCTTCACTCAGCACCATGTGTTCTTCGCTGAATGCAACAGAGCTTCCGAGAGGAGCATCGGGCAGGCCAGCGGCTGCAAACCACTTCTGCCAACTCGGATCTCGGTCACTAAACCCAGCCCAATTATAGTCAACTCGAGGTGCGTTTAATAAATCGCTGGGGGCTGGAAATCTCGCAGCCATTTCGGGTGTGCATACTGGCGTCACGATATCTGTAAACAACATCTGTGAGTGTAATTCATCATACCCACCTTCTCCATATCGAATTGCGATATCGACGTTTGTACTTGCCAAGTTTATCGCTGTGTCAGTCGCTTCAACGCTAATATCGAACTCTTCATATTTCTTGTGGAACCTGGGAAGCCTCTGAGTTAACCAATTGGATGCAAATGACATCGTGGAAGAGATAATCAGAGCACCGCCTTCATTCGACTGCTTTAAGGCTTCAGAACCATCAGACAGCAACCTAAAAGCCTCCTGAATAATTGGCGCATATGCTTCCCCTTCTTTCGTCAACTCCAAGGAACGCGTCAGCCGATTGAATAACTTTACTCCAAGCCATTCCTCGAGCGCCCGAATTCTGTGGCTTACTGCCGTGGATGTAATACAAAGTTCGTCGGCCGTATCTTTAAAACTCATGTGTCTAGCCGCCACCTCAAATGTTCTGAGTGCGTTCAAGGGAGGTAGACGTTGAATTGACATGGCGGCTGACTTTCCTAGTTGATTTGCTCCATAAGCGTTTTTGCTAACTTAACAGTATCGCTTTCAGCGTCTCTGCGCGAGCTTTCATGGCGCACGTCAGAAAATTCTTGATATTCGCTATGTAAGAAGTAACGGTCTGATAAACCCAGATAGTGGGCTACAGCTTCGATGTGACCATCCAAAAAATTCATATGCTCTCTCATACCACCCGGAGCAAAACCAAATTCTCCTTTCGAAGTCAAAGCAACCAGTGTTTTTCCCTCAAGAATAGGCTCTAGTGGAAAATCACCTCGGTTCAAATCAAAAGAAAAGGTCTTGCCAATGCGGATTACACGGTCAACCCAGGCCTTTAAGACGGCTGGCATACCGTAATTGTACATAGGTGTGCCAAGAACGATAATGTCTGCATCTTCGAGTTCACTTATTAATTCGTCAGATTCCTTAAGAACAGCAACCATTTCTGGGGTACGTTGTTCTTCAGCTGTAAAACAGGCCGCAATCCACTCACCTGTGACGAAGCCTGGTGGTGTAATACTGAGGTCTCGCCGAATGACTTTGTCATTTGGACGCTCTGACTGCCAGGTTTCGATAAACTTGGCAGATAGCTTTCGAGAGATTGAGCGGTCTGTTTGCGCACTAGCATCAATGTGTAGTAAAGTGGTCATGAATATTACTCCGATCCGATTTCGTTGGATCAACTGTCCCAATATTTCTTAATCACGTCGATGTCATTATCCTCATCCATCAGTTGACGAAATTCTTACGTGCACTTACAAGCGATTATTTTAGAGAAACCGGAGAGTTATAGTAGGGTAGCTGATCAACCCGAACGCGGCCAGCAGCTGCTTCCTGCTGTATGTGAGACGCTATTTCGTGGAGGGGAGCGAACCAAACATCATCGCGGGCAATGACATTCGCCAACCAGACTTCAACCTGCTTCCATCTGGCAAGTCTGCCAGTCAGAAATGGATGCCAGATTCCAACCCAAAATCCACCGCTCTCATACTGTGCCTCAAACTCTTCCCAGAATGGGGCTACCCCTTCGGATGGACCCCGCACAGGCATCATATAACCAATCTCGCTATAATGCGCGAAAGGTGGCCAATCGTCTGACCCCCAATGGACTGGTAATTCTACAAGTGAGCCATCTTTTGTGTCTAGACGATAAGGTACATCATCCCCCATCATTGAGCTATCATATTTAAATCCATGTTCAATGAGGAGATCAATTGCAGTTTGATTCACATTGTAAACGGGTGCTCGATATCCTTTGGGTTTCCCTCCAACGATTGTTTTGTAAGAATCTAAAGCCTTCTCAAACCAATACCGCTGCTCACTTGCGCTATGTTCTGTTGGATCTTCATGCAGATAACCATGATGACCAATTTCATGGCCGTCTGCCAAAATTATCTCAATCGTTTCTGGATATTGTTCAAGGCACCATGCGGGAATGAAAAATGATTGCTTTAAACCAAGCTCGCGATATGTTTTCAATATTCGCGGTATTGCAACTTTAGGACCATACTGCCCCATAGAGATCGGATAAAGCCTATCATGTCCATCTGTCGGTCGTGCTATATGAATGAGACTATCTGCATCCATATCAAATGTAATTGCAGCGGCACATTTAGCACCGTTTGGCCAAATTATTTTTGAAGACATGATTATGTTCTTTCCGCTAAATCCAAAGATATTTTCAACATGATAGAACGTTCACCTCACTTCTAAAGTGATCTTTATTCAGCTATCAGGTGACCAAGTATCAACGTGTCCTAAATTAGACGGACGACATTTATTCACTCGGCGATAACTTGGTTACTTATTGCAGAGGATAGATGAACGTTTCTTGTCCGTGGGATGACGAAAGTAAATTTGATTTATCGGCCAAAACTAGCCATTTGACCAATATGCAAGTATTTCACAGCTATAACCCTAAAGAGGGTCATCTCCTCCCACATGACCCGATCAAGTCGATTGTGGCACCGCGCCCAATCGGATGGATATCTACGGTTGATTTAGATGGAAATGTAAACCTTGCACCCTACAGCTTCTTCAATCTGGTGAACTCCAAACCGCCTATGGTTATGTTTTCAAGTGAGGGTCGAAAAGATACTCTTCAAAACGTTGAAGCAACCAATGAATTTTGCATTAATTTGGCAACTTATGAATTAGCAGATCAAATGGCCCAAACGGGCATAGAAGTTACCCGTTATGTTGATGAAATGGCATCAGCAAATCTAAAACCAATACCATCTACATCAATCAGATCGCCGCGTATTGCTGAAAGCCCGGCATCCTTAGAGTGTCGCGTAGTGGGGATACAACAGCTCGAAGAGCTAAGTGGTGGTAAGCTCAATACTTACATGGTTATCGGACAAATTGTCATGGTCCATATCAANAAGAGATACTTACGTGAAGGATACTATGATCTGGCAGCGACAAAGNCGATCGCACGCGCAGGATATCTCGATGACTATGTTCTTGCTGACGCCACAATTAAATTACCGCCTTTGAAGCAGTGAAAATATGAAAGGGCAATAATGTCCGACGCACATAGTTCAAATAAGTTTGTAGTGGTGATTGGCCTGGGTGGTACAATTGCAATGGCCCAATTGGAAGCGGCGCGTGGGGTAGTTCCAAGCTTAACAGCAAAAGATCTGATTGCATCTGTACCGGAATTGGCAAACATATGTAAGATAGAAACATATAATTTTCTGAACGTACCAAGTGTTGAACTCCAATTAAATGATATGGTTTATCTTGCGAATGAAATTCGAAATTGGGAATTAAAAGGCGCAGCAGGTGTGGTTGTGTTACAGGGTACTGACACAATTGAAGAAACGTCCTGGTGCCTTGATTTGTTATTACAGACTGAAATGCCTGTCATCGTCACCGGAGCGATGCGAAACCCTACTAGTCTCGGCGCAGACGGACCTGCCAATCTACTGGCAGCAGTTCAAGTGGCTTCTTGCAAAAATGCGCAAAACAAAGGTGTTCTTGTTGTATTCAATGATGAGATACACTCTGCTCGTTTTGTCGTAAAAACCAACACTAGTAGCACAGCTGCATTTCAATCTCCGAATGCAGGGCGCGTTGGATGGGTGACGGAAGGTAGCCCTTCAATCTTTCTATCTCCAATGGATTTTAAACCCATATTGATTTCATCAGATGCCAAACACAATTCAATCGCTTTGATTTCTACCGGAATTGGAGATGATGGTAAGCTAATAGATCTACTCACAGAAGCCGGCTTTGATGGCCTTGTGATTGAAGCAACAGGTGGTGGTCATACATCGTTCGCTCTCGCTAAATCTATTGAAAGAGCAGTAAAAAATATGCCCGTAATACTTGCTTCGCGAACTGGATCTGGTCAAATATTATCTAATACTTATGGATTTCCTGGATCGGAAAAGGATCTTCTATCCAAAGGCGTAATTAGTGCAGGTATGCTTTCGGGCCCAAAAGCTAGAGTACTTTTACTTTGCCTGCTCGCAAGCAATTGCAGCAAAAATGAAATTCATTTGGAAATGAATAAACGATCCACATTGATTATATAGTCATGCGGTGTATATCTCAAAATAGCTAGCGACCGGTGTTGTCAGACAAACTTGAGCACACCTGAAGAGGCACTGTTGCGTTAACGTGACAACGGCACAATCGGGCCTGCAGCTTAGCAATTTTAAGCCGCCAAACCGAACAGCTTGTGCAGATGCTCGATCTCGCCGATTGGTCCCGATCTGCGTTGATGAATGTGGTTGTTCTTGATGGTACGGATGGTTTCGATACCCTGAAGCGTGGCTTTGGCGGATCGCAATGTCTTGAAGCCGCGCATGGGATTAAGCAGTTTCTTCAAAGCTGAATGATCCCCCTCGATCCGATTGTTCAGATACTTCCGATTGAAGTGGTGAATTTGATCACCTGGGTCACGGTGTCNGTTGAATTCCGCCAAAACCTTGCNGTAGCTGTGGGCCTCGTCGGTTATGATCGCTAGGGGCTGATACAAACGAGCATTGTCCATCGCCTCCTGACGTCGGAAAGCCCTTGCGGCTTTGGCATCCCGTCGCACGGTCAGGCGGAAATCGATCAGCTTTCCGTGCTGATCCACCGCCCGCCAGAGGTAACGCCACTTGCCGCCCACACGGATGTAGGTTTCATCAACGTGCCAAGTCTGTCCTCTCCTATCACGGTGGCTGAAGTTTCTCTTGGAAATCTCTGGGCCAAACTTCACAACCCACCGGTAGACGGTGGAGCCATCGACCTCGATACCGCGTTCCGCCAACATATCGCGCACATCCCGATAAGACAGTGCATAGCGGCAATACCAACGCACAGCCAGCAGGATGATCTCAGGCGGAAAGCGATGGCGCTTGAAGGGGGAACGGTGTGACATTGGCAATCTCGGCAAAACGAAATCGTAAATATCGACAAATCAGAAACTTAATGCAACAGTGCCCTTTCGAATGAACAAATCGAGACGATCGTGGGCGAAAGCTATGATGAAGTAATCTTGCTGTTCGATGGTGATGATCCAGGTCGTGCAGCAATGACAACCGTTGGACGACAACTGTTGGATGCTGGTGTCCATACAACTGCTCCATTTGTTCCGATTGATTTCAAGCCTCATCGAGTAAGTGAGGAATTATTGGATGGAATATTGTTGTAGTCAAATATTTGTACTTGAAGCCCTGCCGCAATGGTGGGGTTTTCTTTTGCCCCAATGACTGCTTTGAGCCCTTAGCAGACAAAAATTTGTGTTGCAATTTGGATGACCAGCGATTGAAAATTTCGCAGTGTATTTTGCACATTTGCGTTTGAAAGTGTGGGCTGACGCAAGCGTGTTTTCGACGACACACTTGCGTCATGGCTCCGACATCATCCCTGCTCATAGACCGAACAGGTTTGGACACCGTCGGCTTTAGCTTCCTAAGCCATTAACTTCGGCCACAGAGCCATGATGGATGCCAGGCCAGGCGTTGGCTGCTTTTGCCAGTATCCCAGCTTTGTCCTCTTTGTAAGCTTCGAAGACGGCGGCGTTCAGGAACACATAGAGTTTCCCATCTACAATATCTGCAAAGCGCGGGCTGCCATCGAGCTTTTTGCCAAGAGCGACGCCTAACGTGCAGTAGCCACCGTATTGGGGCATGTACTTACCGGGGTTCGCCGCAAACTCATTTGCAGCCTTTTTGGAAGCAAAATAGTAGGCCACACCATCATGAACTCGGGTGAATTCTGCACGTCCGGGAACTTCACCCAACCCGTTCAGCGTTGCAACAAGATCGTTTCCACGAAAAGCCACACCCTGACCATCAACCGTTGTTCCTTTCGAAACGTTGTATTCGTCAATCGCGAAAGCGGGTGAAGCGATTGAAAATGTGCCTATGAGAGTCGCTAATGCGATCACTGAGTTGAGATTTTTCATTTCTTTTGTCCTTTCAGTTATCACCCAGTAGGGTGAGTTGGTTGGATATCGCTGGCCAAATTGACCGACGATTGGTACGCCACACAGTGACGAATTCTTGGTGATTTCAGATACTTGGCACGTGGTGGAAAGCCGCGTGTTTCACTACACGTCAGTTACGCGCCTTCAATGCCCGAGTTCAGAAAGACCCGGATAATCATCCGGCCTCCGTCCAGACGGCCAGTTGAATTTTCTTTCGTCTGCGCTAATCGCCAGATTATTGATGCTTGCGATTCTACGCCGCATCAGCCCATTTTCGGAAAACTCCCAGTTTTCGTTTCCATAGGATCGAAACCAATTCCCGTCCGAATTGTGCCATTCGTAGGCAAATCGGACTGCAATTCGATTGTCCCGATAAGCCCAGAGCTCCTTGATAAGTCGATATTCGAATTCGGATTTCCATTTTTGTGTAAGGAAACGCTCAATCTCGTCGCGACCATTGATGAATTCCGATCGGTTTCTCCACTGACTATCTTGGGTATAGGCCAGCGCGACATTGGCCGGGTTGCAAGAATTCCAGCCATCTTCTGCTGCGCGTACCTTCTGTATGGCCGATTCTTCGGTAAACGGTGGTAAGGGAGGTCGTGTCATTTTTTGCATCTGCCTTTTAGGTTTGGGATGGCTCCGGCCGTCATTTAGGGAGGAGCTGTTTGACGGCCGGAGTGGGGTGCGCCGGCGGGGGACGCGCGGGGGGATTGATCAGTTGACCGCAGAAGCCGTAATTTTTGCTACCGTTGCTTCCGTATCGGCCACGTGGCTTGCAATCATCCGGAAGTTTATAAGAGCGGATTTGTAGCCGTCATATCCAGGCACTTGAGCAGCAGCGGTAGCGTCTGTAACGACCATGACTTCAAAGCCCTCTTCAACCAGCGCACGCATATGAGACTCNGTGCACAGGTTGGCCGACATGCCGGCAATGATTACTTTGTCAATGCCTTGTTTGCGCATTTGCAGTACAAGATCGTTGGATTCCGGGCCATAAACCTTGTGCGGGCTGGTAACGACGGTTTTTCCATCATTGATGTATTTCTTGTATTGGTCGAGCCAATCTGCACCTGAGCCTTCAAAGTCATGCGTGTGCAACGGACCTTCGCGGTCAAACATGCCGATTTTGTGCATCACCGTCTCAAGTGCACCTTCAAATTTCCATCCGTGATCGTGCGGATAATAGTAGTGTGGTGAGATGAATACTGGCATCTCAGTAGCCTTTGCAGCCGCAAACAACTTATCGATGTTTTCCACGGTTCCATTGGCTTCGATGTTTTTGCCAACAACGCCCCAGGTAACACCATCAGGGCTGAGAAAATCGTTTTGTGGATCAGTCACCAACAAAGCTGTCCTGCCCTGAACAATTTCAAAACCGGGGTCTGGCAATCCGCTGTTGTCGGCAAGTACGACTCCACTTGTAGCTGATATTGCCACAGCAGTTGTAATTGCCAGCGCAATTGCACCAGTACGAATTCTGTTTTGGAAAGCAGGGCTTGAGGGGGTCTTCATAATAGTTTCCTTTTGTTTGGGCACTCGGCCCGTTGCGGGTAATATTCACCAGCCTTGTGNGGACTGGCGGTACAATCAGGCCCTGAGGTGGCCTGAGAACCGGATCCTGATCGAAGTAACGCCGTTCAGGCCANGAGCAACAGATAAACTCCTTCCCAATTTGTAGTAAAACGCAAAAATNTCACCCGTCGCCTGATGAGAACGAAATCGACGCAACGCTGAACAACTGGGAAGCTTTGAACAAGGACCCGACCCAGGAGATGTTTTGTGGCTACTATTTTACATATTGATGTGAGTGCTCAAACGATTGAGCGATCCATAACTGCGATTGTCTTAAAAAGGGCGTTGTCAGAGTAACTTGCTTGAATTAACTGGTTGGGGTTACTTTGAAAAATGACAACCAAAAACATCTTTAAGTACTTTAAAACTTCACCCGAGATTATTCGTCTAGCAGTGATGTACTACGTGCGCTATTCGCTGAGCTTTCGCCAAGTTGAAGACATATTATATGATCGCGGGATTGATATTTGTCATGAAACGGTTCGGTATTGGGTTGAGCGTTTTGGGTCAAAGTTCGCGCGAGAAACCCGTAAGAAAAGGGCAGGGCACCAGTCAAACTGGCAGTGGCATCTAGACGAGGTTTTCGTGAAAATAAATGGTGAGAGATTTTACCTATGGCGTGCTATTGATCATGAAGGCGAAGTGCTTGAAACTTTTGTCACGAAACGGCGCGACAAAGCCGCAGCCAAGAAGTTCTTCATAAAAACATTGAGGAAACATGGTTCTCCCAAGATTATTACGACAGATAAACTACCGTCTTATCAAGCAGCGTTTCGTGAACTTGGTGTTGCAGATCGCCAATTATGTGGTGCCAGATCAAATAACAGATGTGAAAATTCGCACTTGCCTTTTCGACGACGAGAAAGGGCAATGCAGAAGTTTAAAAGTTGTGCAATGCTCCAGAAATTTACCAGTTATCACGCTCAGATATACAATCATTTTAATCACGAAAGACATTTAGAAAGCAGACGACTCTTTAAGCAAAAACGCGCAACTGCTCTAACGGAGTGGTTCAATTTTTGTGCCGCATGATGTTGAACCTGACGTGTCTTATGCTGCGTACTCAAGTTTGTCTGACAACACCAATTTAAGCACTGAGTTTACCCAGTGGTATGCGCTGAATAAATCAGATTTGAGCGGATTGAATGAGGTTGTAGAAGACCTTGTTTACAAACATTTTGGGGGCGATGCGAACAGGGATGTTTAATTTGAAAAGGGAAGCTATAGGTTGTGGCTAAGTCGCAAATCGAAATAATTTTTACATATTGAAAGGCGTTTTAGGGCAATCTTTGGAAATTCTACCCTGCAAAACGCGTTTTTATTCGCACAACCATTAGGGTATTGACATACTATTAACAATCCTTAG
>JGI24723J26617_10004038_pt1 | contig 10279 bp, 10 predicted proteins | sample Cruoilmetagenom6_FD_26617 | JGI IMG/M metagenome (IMG submission 26617) | reverse complement strand
ACCAAAGATGTGCCGCTGGGCCGTGTTGGTGAGCCNGAAGATATGGCCTGTGTTATTCGCTGGCTCTGCTCAAAGGGTGGGGCCTATATCACGGGTAATATTGTTGCAATTGATGGCGGCACTGCTGCCAAGCCTTAAGCCTGTATTTTTAGACTGTCTATTACCGCTCTTCCTGACGGCGGTAGGCGTTGGGTGTGCTTTTTGTCCATTTTTTAAAGGCTCGCGAAAAGGCTGCAGGCTCTGAATATCCTAGTCTGTAAGCTATTTCTGATATGCTCAACTGTCCTTCTAATAAAAATGAAATCGCACTATCTCTGAGATAGGTATCCTTAAGGGTTTGAAAGCTTTGCCCCTCACTGCTGAGTTGGCGGCGCAGAGACCGTTCACTCGTTTGTAGTGTGGTCGCGGCCTCGCTGATGCTAGGTAAGTTACTGAGCGGCGCTGCTTGAAGCAGCATGTTGAGCCGCTGGGTGGTGCGCGAATAAAAAGCTAGTCGGCGAAACCACTTCCACGGCACATCTGCTAGATATTGTTCGGTCTCTTTCGCGGTGCGAGTGACGCGGGTGTTAAGCTCAGCATTGGCAATGATAAAGCTACATTCTTCTGCCCCGTAGTTAACGGCACTCGGGAACATAAGGCGGTGCTCCGCCGCGTGATGGGGCTTTATATGAGGCAAATTAATCTCCATTAGCGGGATGGTTTTGCCAACCAGCCAACTGGGAAAACGGTGCCAGACCAGCATAAGAAACTCATAAAGAAATTGCTCGTTCTCGGTGGTCTCCGCACTGCTGTTGAAAATTATCTTGGTGGTCTCGGTGTCACGCTCCACTCGCAGGCTTATCTCAGCACCCAGCAGCCCATAGGCTCTGGTGGCGTTCATAAAAACGTTGCGCAACGAGTTGGCGTGTTGGCAGTGCATGGCGACCAGCTGAAAGCTACCAATCTTCATTTGGCCTGCACATAGCCCGAGCATCTCGTCGCCTAAATAAACAATTTGTGCATTAATCAAACGGGATAGCTGCTCTGTGGAGATGCGAGCGTCCTCTTTAGCCATCAGGGCGGGGCTGATATTGGCTTTACCCAGGCAATATAACAGGCCTTCATCGTCGCCTTGAAGGCCGCGTGAAACGGCTTTGGCGTAATGCATTGAAATGGTATGTTTCCAGCTATTCATTGTCTGTTAATATCATAAATATAGCAAAAATAAACATAAAATTTGATAAAAAGCCTATTAATTGGCCGAAATTATCAAATATTAAGATATGCCGGTCATGGTGTTAGATGTTTATTTATGATCAAATCGTGAAAATTTGAGGAAAGTACAGATTATGGATGAAGATATCGAGCTGTTTAAAGACATGACCAACAAAATTTTGGAGACGGAAGTCGCCCCGTACTATGAGCAATGGGAAAAGAATTGCATCTTACCGCGCAGCCTATGGAACACACTTGGTGAGGCAGGTCTGCTTGGTGTAGACGTGCCTGAAGAATACGGTGGCATTGGCTCCACTATGGATGTGTCGCAGATGATTTTGCGTGAAACCGCTCGTAACTGTTTCGGTGGACTAGCAACAGGCATGAATATTCATTCCAATATTGTGATTCCATATATTGTGAATATCGGTAGTGAAGAGCAGAAAAATCAGTGGTTGCCAAAGCTTGTAACGGGTGAGGCGGTCGGTGCTATCGCCATGACAGAGCCACACACAGGCAGTGACCTTGCTAACATTAAGACCCGCGCAGTGATGGACGGCAACGAGTGGGTGTTGAACGGGTCTAAAATTTTTATTACCAACGGCATTCATAGCGACCTAGTAATTGTTACGGCGAAAACCAATCCTGAGGCAGGGGCAAAAGGCATCTCCCTTTTCTTGGTGGACACTAAGCTCCAAGGTTTTGCCAAGGGTAAGCAACTTGAGAAAATTGGGCAGCACACCAGCGATACATCTGAGTTGTTCTTTGAAGATGTACGTATGCCAGCAAGCGCGCTGCTTGGTGATGAAAATCACGGTTTCTTTTACTTGATGCAAGAATTACCACGTGAGCGCCTTGGTTGTTCGTCTCAAGCGATGGGCGCGTGCCTTGGTGCCATTGAAATGGCAACTGAGTATGTGTTGGAGCGTAAGGCATTTGGTAAGCGTATCGCGGACTTTCAAAACACACGCTTTAAGTTGGCGGAGATGAAAGCACAGTATGAGGTTTGCTACGCCTACTATGAAAAATGCATTGAGAAGTATAAAAACAAAGAGATGACGGTGGAAGACGGCGCGCTGGTGAAACTCACCACAACAGAAGCTGAAAACTACATTTCAAATGGCTGTCTGCAGATGTTTGGTGGTTATGGCTATTCATCTGAATATCCAATCAGCCGTTTCTTTGTCGATGCGCGGATCCAAACGATTTACGCAGGTACATCAGAGATTATGAAAGAGATTATCTCTCGCGGCATCTTGGGTCGTTAATGTATAAAAGTCCCATGATGTTGTAATTTATGCTTGATTGCTTACACTGAGGCATAGTCTTTAGGGAGGAACGGTTATGACATCAACGATCTTGAAAATTTTACTGCTGCTCATTGGCGTATTGGAGCTTTTGGCGGGCGGATATTTTGCCATTACGGGCCTGCCGGGTTTGATGGATTTCTTGGATGGCTTAGGAATTTTCAAAAAAGCGATGGGGGAGTTTAGCCGCACGGACGGTGAAATTCGCTTGCTTTCAGGCTTTAGGTTTGGCCTCGGGCTTGGCTTTGTCGCTGCTTTTGCGCGCTTCCCTAAAAACATGGATCTGGCACGCTTTTGCTTGTTGGTATTGTTCTGTGGGGGGCTTGCACGGCTTTACGGCATGATCGTAACGGAGCATTTTGGTCTATGGCATGTCGTGCCAGTGTTTATCGAACTGGGTTTACCAGTGGCAGCCATGCTTTTGATGAAAAACAATAAGGCTTAGTGTAAAATTTTTGTCTTGGCACCTGCTTGGACCATCACGTCAAAGCTATTAAAACAAAAAAGCTTCTTGAGGTTTATGTCGGTGACATAGACCTCAAACTGGAAACATTCCGCCAGCAGATATGATAGTTGCAAGCCATCTTCCACCTTATAAAAGAGTTGGTCTTCATCGCGTTCTAAAAAGAAGTAAGCGGCTTCGCCCTCAAACTTACTACCAAGTTTGCTCCAGCCACCTTTGTCTTTTTTGCCAGACCTATCCTTGAAGCGTCGCCAAAAAAGCTTGTCGCCAGAGTCTGCAAATTTCTGCTCCAATTTACGACGTAGTACTTGTGAATAGCCCAAGTCCATCACCTCAACTGAGATGCTCAGTTGTTTTGCGCGCGCTTCAATTTCGCGTTTGTAAAATTCTTGGTCAGGCATTGTCATGTAACTATCGTATCAATTTGAGCGTGTTTTTCCACATTCTTTATGAAAAATATTAAAAATTTGGAAAAATTAGATAAATGAGGTAGCCTTTAGCTACTAAATATAAAAAGACGACCAAAAAATATAAAAACGACGACAGAAAATTTGTTCACCAAGCCATAAGAGCAGCGGGAACAATACAGTGAGGATAAGAAGATGTTTCTGAATTATATTCGGATTGCGTTGCGCAATCTATTAAAACACAAAATGTATAGCCTAATTAATATCGGTGGTCTTGCCATCGGTCTGACGGCTGTGATCTTAATCGGGTTATATGTTCGCTACGAAACTTCCTATGATAAGTTTTGGGACAACGGCGATAAGGTTTACCGTGCTGAGGTGACCTTTAATGTCCCTGGTCGCGCCCCTATGGAAATAGCGCGCACACCAGGTCTATTGATCCCAACGCTTGTCCGTGAGCATGCAGGCTCGATTAAATATAGTTCGCGGATCATGCGAAATTGTTATGAAATTAAGCAAGAGGCCTTTGCCTTTACTGAATGTGCTGATTTCGTTGACCCAGAGTTTCTTGAGCTGTTTAACTTTGATGTGGTTGCTGGCAACGCTGAGGCGGCTCTGCAAGACAATAGCTCCATCATGATTGCTGAGAGTATTGCGCTAAAATATTTTGGTAATCAGGACGTGCTTGGCCAAACCCTGACGATGGATAATGTGCCATATACAGTTGTGGCAATCATGAAAAACCTACCTACTAACAGCCATATCAATTCGGATATGATCGGTAAGTTTGACCCCATTCGCTTTACCCGTAATGACGGCCTGTTGCGTTGGACTGAAACATCAGCCTACTCATATTTTATGTTAAATGACGGTGTCACTATCGATCAGCTTGCTGCAGATATGCCTGAAATGTTGGAGAAAAACGTAACCTTCCAACTTCCGGGTTTGGAAAATATGTCACCGAGTGAACTTATGGAAATAAGCTTCACCAAAGTCTCTGACATTCATTTAGAGTCGCGCAAGGACGGTAATATGACTCCAGCGGGTGACAAGATGCAGGTCTATACCTTCTCTGGTGTGGCTTTGATGGTATTGCTTATTGCTACAATTAATTTCATGAACCTATCTAGCGCGCGGGCAACCCAGCGCGCGCGTGAAGTGTCCATGCGTAAGGTTATGGGCGCGACAAGAGGGCAGCTAATAGTTCAGTTCCTTGGTGAGGCGATCATCATGACACTGTTTGGCTTGCTAGCGGCGATCGCCTTCGTCGAGCTATTATTGCCGCTTTATAATCAAATGTTAGGGGCTCAGCTTACTTTTGATCTGCTCACTGACTTACCACTGCTAGGCTCAATGATTGGTCTGATGCTTCTCATTGGTGTGATGGGTGGCCTATACCCAGCGTTTGTTCTGTCTAGCTTCCGTCCAGCTTTGGTTCTGCATTCCAGCAATGCTGCCGCTAGTGGTTCGTCACTCTTTCGTAATATTTTGGTGTTGGCACAGTTTTCCATCACCATTGGTTTGATGATCGTGACAGGTGTTATCTACGGTCAAACCGTATATGCCACTAATACAGACTTAGGGTTTGAAACGGAAGACCGCTTGGTTATCCGAGATTTTTCTATTCAACGCGTACATGAAAAATACCAAACCTTCCGTCAGGAACTAGGCAATATTGAAGGTGTTGAGGCTGTGACCTTTGGTAGCGATAGTATGCCACTTAACAATGGCAATAACACGCTCATCGAGGCACCTGGCGGCCAATTAGGCGGTAATATCTTGGCTGAACGGGTCACGGTTGATTATGATTACTTCTCTCATTACGGTGTTGAGGTTATTGCGGGTCGTGATTTTTCCAGAGAGTTTGCCGCTGATGAGTTTATCGCTCCTGATGATGTGGACGGCGCAGAAGAGGGTAACATGGGACCAGTGGTGGCTTTTAATGCCATCATTAACGAGAAAGCCTTGGCAGCTTTAGGGTTTGATAGCCCTGAGGCGGCACTTAACCAACAGATTAAGGTTATGGTGGGCGATGGTCCTAAGGCACCTGCGACCATTATTGGGGTGATCCCTGATGTGAAGTTCCGCTCTGCTCGCCAAGACATGAACCCAATGCTCTTTACTGTGCAACCACATAACTTTTTTGTCGTGCATGTGAAGGTGAGCAGCGGCGATAATCAAGCCATGCTGACCAAGATTGCAAACAAGTGGAACGACATTACAGACTCTAATCAAGCGCGGGTATCTTTTGTAGAGACCAACCTTGATAACCTGTATCAAGGCGAGCGATTGCAAGCAGCAATGTTCTTGTTCTTTGCACTCTTCGCGATCTTTGTGGCCTGTCTCGGTTTGTTCGGTATGGCAAACTTTACCGCAGAGCGTCGGACCAAAGAAATTGGTATCCGCAAGGTGATGGGGGCGGGCGTGTTTGATATTGTACGCTTGCTGGTGTTGCAAGCATCCAAACCTGTGCTTTGGGCTAACGTGATCGCGTGGCCACTGGCTGGCTACTGGGCTTATACATGGCTACAAGGTTTCACCGTACGTATGGAGCTTGGCTATCTGGCCATGCTGTTTGCATTGGCGGCCCTTTTGGCGGTGCTTATAGCTTGGACAACCGTGTCCTTCCACGCTTTTAAGGTGGCGAAAGCTAACCCTATCAAAGCTTTGCGAACTGAATAGCTGGCCATAATCTAGACAAAAAAAGAGGAGCCGTTTGGCTCCTCTTTCGCATTAAACTTAGCGTTTTAAACTTGGCTAAAGCTATTAAAGATCTTCAGCGTGTTTGCTGAGATAATCAGCAACGCCGTCTGCGTCTGCTTTCATGCCTTCGTCGCCTTTGTTCCAGCCAGCTGGGCAAACTTCGCCGTGCTCTTCGTGGAACTGAAGCGCTTCAACCAGGCGGATAAACTCATCAACGTTACGACCGAGCGGTAGATTGTTGACATATTGGTGCCAAACATTGCCATCTTGTCCAATAAGGAAGGTGCCGCGTAGTGCCACACCAGCGTCTTCGATCAGCACATCATAGTCACGTGCGATGGTTTTGTTGAGGTCAGCAACCATTGGAAAATCAACTGGGCCAAGACCGCCTTCTTTGGTTGGGGTGTTGCGCCACGCTGCGTGCGTAAATTGGCTATCTACGGAAACAGCAACCACTTTACAGCCAAGCTCTTTGAACTTGTCCATGCGGTTGTGGAACGCCAAAATTTCAGATGGACACACAAAGGTGAAGTCCAGTGGGTAAAAGAAAACGAGGCCATAATCGCCGTCTAAATATTCTTTTAGGTTAAAGTCTGCATTGATAGTGCCGTCAGCCATAACGGCTTGTGCGGTGAAGTCTGGGGCGGGTTTGCCTGCAAGTACTGCCATGTGATATTCCTTTTGATAGGGTTACAAGTTTGTTGCGCGTAAGATAAGCGAAAATCTCACACAGTCCAATAGTTTTTAAATGTAGATAAAAATAGTCTTGTTTCAAGGGCGGTGCCCAAAGAAATTATCATTCAGCCACAGTGAGTTCCGCCAAGGTTTTGGTGCAAGTCGAAATAATATCGCTCTCTAGCGCGATGGCTTTAACGTCGTTGCCATCATAGTTCGCGAGCCGTTCTGTTGCCGCTTGCAACAGACTCATAGTCTGCGCGATCGCTGCTTGGCGCGCGCTTTCGCTTGCATCAGCCTCATTTGTGCGAAAGGCATCCAGCGATAGGGGCTCGTCTGTTTTGTCAGGTGCTTTCATGGCTGATTGCAAGTTTGCAGGCTCACCAGTTTTGCGGTCAATCACTGCCTTAGGGGCGTCTGATTGCACCAGGCGTAACTCACCAGGTGTTGGGCGTATCCGCTTAACTGTTTCGGCAGGAATAAGAGGCTCTACGTCACCGCGCAGTGGCTTTTGGTCTGCGTCGTCAGGCTCAGGAGCCGCGCGGGCAAGAGATATCCACACGTTAGCAGATAGGTCATCGCGCACGGCTAGCTCGTGGTGATGGGCGCGACCAGTTTTTTCGATGATATCAATAAGGTCATCTTCTTCAAATTCAACGGTGCGAAGTAGCGGTGCAACCCGCTCGGCATCATCCAAAACAATGTGACAAACCAAATCAACCGGTGGGTTTGGCATGTTGGCGAGGCGCGCCACGGTTTGATCCCGCGTCGCGCCGTCAACAGCTGGTAAAAGTTTACTGACAGCGCTCAAAAGTTTTTTTCTGTGGAGAGTTTTTTCGGGGGCATTTTTAGACAGGAAGACACCGACGAGCTTGATAAACAGATCACTGCGATCGGCTACGGTCGCGCCCTCTTTGGACATGTCCTCAGCCGATAGGATTAATTCTATAACGCGAAAATCCAGTGCTTCCATAGTTTTTTAACCCGATATAGCTGGATTTACCCACCTAATATACGGATCTACTCCCTCGATTTAACTTCGTTTAAGGCCTGTAAAACCAATATAGATTCAAGGTGTTACTTGCCCCTGATGTTGCTCCAAACATCAGTGACTACTACTATACAGGTTTTCTGGAGTCTGACTAGAGTCCGCGTACCATTTAAAATATTATTATCTATAAATGAAACATTGTGTCGTATAAGGTGGTTGTGTTAAAAGATTCGGAAATATTGGAGGGCTAGTATATGGGAAGAGTTAAATTAGACGCAGTAGATCGCAAGATACTATCTTGCCTACAATCCGAAGGGCGTATCACAAACGTTGAACTGGCTGAACGCGTTGGTATGACAGCCCCGCCGTGCTTGCGCCGTGTACGCGCACTAGAAAGCGAAGGCTTCATCAAAGGTTACCATGCTGATCTGGACCATGAAAGCTTGGGCTACGGCCTTACGGTTTTCGCAATGGTTGGCCTGCACTCTCAAGCTGAGGTTGACCTGCAAGCGTTTGAAGAAAAAATTGTTTCATGGCCGTTGGTGCGTGAGTGTTTCATGCTGAACGGTGAGATAGATTTTGTGCTGAAAATTGTTGCGCATGACCTGCAAGAGTTTCAGCGTTTCTTGACCTCTGAGCTGACACCTGCGCCGAATGTGGCGAGCGTGAAAACATCGCTTACTATCCGCACAAGCAAGCGTGTACCGGGTGTGCCGCTGCCGGATGTACCGTCACTTTAAGACGCAGTAGTTGTAATTTATACAATTTAAATTGATTTCCCTCAATAAGTGTTATAATATAACATTTGTAACGAGGGAGACTTTATTTGTTTAATTTGAAATTAATTTTTGCTTTTGGCTTGTCTCTTTGCCTGTCGATGGAGGCAACAGCTAAAGTCTGTACTATTTTAGATCGTTCTGTAGAGCCATCAAATTTTGAACACATTGCAAATGCTGATGCAATTGTCATTGGCCAAGTGAATAGTTATAATGTTGTCGCAGACAATACTTGGGAATGGCTGACAAAAGATATTGTGCTTGTACAGTCATTGAAAGGTGACATGACCAAGCCTCTCAAAGTTGGTGTTGATTCCCTTGAGGCTGGATATTATGCAAATAACTACCCTGACATAACTCTTACCATTATCGCCAGTATTTGCAGTCCCTACTACATTAAACCTAATGAAAATGCTGTTTTTTTGTTACGTGAAATTACAGATAGTTCTGGCACTTTCTATCAGGCCTATAGCGTGTTTGGGAGATCATCTGGTTACAGCTTTGATGGCGGGTATGAGCTTTGGCAAGAGATAATTCCAATTTATTTGGAAATTCAAAAAATCGGAGACCCTATGCAACAAATAGAGGCTCTATATTCTTTGAAAAAGAGAATAAGAAGTGAAGGGCTTGGGTATCGTAACCAGTTGTTTTTAAGAGATATTGATCGTCATTTAGAGACAATGTCGGTTAAGAAGCCGACAGTCTACATTATCTCTGTTTTAGACAAAATAGCTAGTGGAGAACCTCTAGGGTTTTCACGTAGCAACGCGTGCGAGAAGGCTGATGGTACTATTGAGACCGAAGTATTATACCCAGAGGCATGTATAAAAAGTGATGCACAAATTATTAGGGATGCCCTGCGTACAATTGCGTCTCACACAGGTGATGATAAAGCTCGAACCTTTATAGAAACATATGCTGATAGAAATCACTCAGATGAGATACTTTTTGAGTTAGCCGAGTATTTTTTAAAGGTAAATCGTAGTGAGAAGGCGGCAGAGCTAATGATTAGAATGCAATCAAATTAAAAACAAAAAGCCCCGCACAAATCTGTGCAGGGCTTTTTTTATGACGCCAAGGCCCTATGGGCCTGAACGCTAATCTAAAACTTTTACTTAAATTCGATCTTGGTGATCTCATAATATTTNGTGCCGCCCGGTGCATGCACCTCAACGTCAGCGCCCACTTCGCGGCCAATCATGGCGCGCGATATTGGGGACTTAAGAGAAAGCTTACCAAGTTTGATGTCGCCTTCTTCTTCACCAACGATTTGATAGACAACTTCTTCGTCGTCTTCGTCAAGCATGGTGACAGTGGCACCGAACACAGCTTTACTGCCAGTTAGTGTTGTTGGGTCGATCACTTGCGCGCGGCTAATCATGCCCTCTAACTGCTTGATGCGACCTTCGATGAAGCCTTGCTTCTCTTTGGCAGCATGATACTCGGCGTTCTCTGAGAGGTCACCGTGCTCACGCGCTTCAGCAATTGCTTGCACTACAGCTGGGCGCTCAACGTGCTTCAGCTGTTTAAATTCTGCTTCCAATTCGTCGAAGCCAGACTTCAACATTGGGAATTTCTCNTTCATTTTTCGTCTCTTTTATATTCTCTATCTGCAACAGTGGCACCATCGCCGCTTTCTGTCCAGATGGCATATTATGAAGNTATCTTCACAAAAATGCAGCGCTGGCCTCAGGATTTTCCTAAGACCAGCGCGGCGGGTTATTTAGACCAAGATGCTCACTTTCACAAGCATTTTGTTGATT
>JGI24723J26617_10004037_pt1 | contig 10279 bp, 6 predicted proteins | sample Cruoilmetagenom6_FD_26617 | JGI IMG/M metagenome (IMG submission 26617) | reverse complement strand
TTTTTTAATAGGTCGATGCTTAATCGTAGCTTGGATAAATCCCGATGCGGGGCTTTAAAAACATCCGTGCATTTGAGGCATCCACGATAAAGTTAAAATGCTGCAAAACATCCATGCCTAATATGGCGGCAGGCTTGTCATATAGCTTGATAGATTTGAAAAATGGCAGGTCAGCGCTGTATAATTTACGGCTTTCCAGATCATGATCACCCAAAGTAAAAGAAGCAACTTGAAAGACTTTGGCTGTGCTGGTTTTGTTTCCGCCGCCCGTCACGCCCACGTCTGTGGTTGATCTACTACCATCATTGACGCCTAACAATGCCGAGGCTTCCGCGTTGATGAAAGTTCTCTCAGCACCAGTGTCAACGAAGGCTGCTATCTCATGACCCTCAACTGTGATGGTCACCGTAAAATAGGTTTTATCTATCTTAGTGCCCTTGAGCTTTTGCCATTCACTTTCATCAAAGGCATGCCCACGGTTATAGATACGTAGTTTCTTATCATCCATATTAAACTCGGCGGAAACATCCTTAAACAATGGCCCACCCAACACGCCTTTAAAAGACTGGTCTTTGCGGTTTGGCAGCGCGATGGCATTGGGTGTTGGCATACGCATATTACCGATAAAAAGCTCACCGATATTATAAGCGCGGGCGCGCACTGTGCCGTTACCGGTGCCTATTGTGCGGCCTTTACCCACGGCGGGCGAAAGCTGCAACTGATCAACAAGGTTTTGCAAGACTACGGTAAACTCAGAGCCAGTATCCAACATAAAGGGATAGCGACCACGGTTATCGACATTAACCATTACAAGGGCTTTGCCGCGACTACCACGAAACAGCGGCACCTCCCCGTAATACTGCGCAAGCGAAGGTACGCTGACAAAAATGAACAGTAATAAAGTGGATACTAACCTTTTAATCGTAAATAAATGCACAGTTCTTAGTCCTCCCCGTTTCACACTAAGCTACTCACAAAAAAGGAGCAGATCAAGACCTGCCCCTTTTAAGAAATATTATCTGTACCTGTGATGAACGTCTACGTATCCAAGAAAGACCGTAGTTTACGGGAGCGACTTGGATGCTTCAACTTACGCAGAGCTTTCGCCTCAATTTGACGAATACGCTCGCGGGTCACACTAAACTGTTGCCCAACTTCTTCCAAGGTGTGGTCGGTNTTCATNCCGATACCAAAACGCATCCTAAGCACTCTTTCTTCACGCGGCGTTAGTGACGCCAGCACGCGGGTTGTGGTTTCACGAAGGTTGCTTTGGATCGCAGCGTCCACCGGCAGCACCGCGTTCTTATCTTCGATGAAGTCACCAAGGTTGCTATCTTCTTCATCACCAATTGGTGTCTCAAGGCTGATAGGCTCTTTTGCGATTTTCATAACCTTGCGCACTTTATCAAGCGGCATGGACAAGCGTTCAGCCAGCTCTTCTGGTGTGGCTTCACGGCCAATTTCGTGGAGCATTTGACGACCAGTACGCACCAACTTGTTGATGGTCTCAATCATATGCACAGGAATACGGATGGTCCGCGCTTGGTCAGCTATGGAGCGGGTGATCGCTTGGCGGATCCACCATGTGGCATAGGTTGAGAACTTATAACCACGGCGATATTCAAACTTATCAACCGCTTTCATCAAGCCGATATTACCCTCTTGGATCAAATCAAGGAACTGAAGACCGCGGTTTGTGTATTTTTTAGCAATGGAGATCACCAAACGTAGGTTGGCTTCTACCATTTCTTTTTTGGCAATACGCGCTTCTTTTTCGCCTTTTTGAACCGTGCCCACGATGCGGCGGAAGTCGCCAACCTGCAGACCTGTGCGGTCAGCTATTTCAGCGACCTGTTCGCGAATATTGATGATGGCAATTTCTTCGTTCTTGGTGAAGCCTTTCCAGCCTTTGGCTGTAAGCTTACTCACCCTTGGCAGCCAGTCTTCATCCAGTTCGTGGCCCAAATACTCGTCCAAGAAGGACTTGCGGGTCACTTTGTGAGATTCGGCGAGGCGCAGCAAACGCCCACCAAGGCTGAGAAGACGCTTATTAAGGCCGTATAGCTCATCAACCAGTTCTTCAATGCGAACATTATTAAACTTAACNGAGCCAACAGCTTCNACCAGTTCAGTGCGCAGCTTTTTATANCGACGTTCCTGTGCGGTTGTTAGGTCACCACCAATTTTAAGAGCAGCCAAGTGTGTGTCTTGAAGTTTCGAGAACTTTTTATAGATCTTAGTGATCATTTGAAACTTTTCGATGGTTGCAGGGCGCAGGTGCTCCTCCATCGCTGACAATGACATGATATTATCATCATCGCTGCCGTCTTCCTTTTCTTCAAGGTCCGCAGGGTCCGGCTCAACACCAGCTGCTTTCGCCGCTGCGATCCGCTCTTCTTTTTCTTTCGCTTCTTTTTCTAGGCGTTTTTCATCTTCGGTTTTATCTTCACCCGGCAAAGGCTGTGATGACGTTGCAACGGGCTTACCCAGTGTTGCATCCAAATCGATGATATCGCGTAGTAGCATTTCTTCATCAACCAGTGCTTCAGCCCAGTGGATGAGTGCCCTAAAGGTTAATGGGCTTTCACATAGGCCCTCAATCATTGTGTCGCGGCCTGCCTCGATGCGTTTTGCAATCGCGATCTCACCTTCGCGGCTTAGTAGCTCAACTGAGCCCATCTCGCGCAGGTACATACGAACAGGGTCATCGGTGCGATCACCCGCATCGGTTTTTTTGGCAACAATTTTAAAGTCAGATTTTTCTGCCTTGTCGTCAGGCTTGGCTGCGGGTTTGGCTTCCTCTTCACCCGCGTCTTCTCCGTCTTCTATTACATTAATGCCCATGTCATTAAGCATGGTCATAATGTCTTCGATTTTCTCGGAAGACATCTCGCCGTCAGGCAAAGCACTGTTCAATTCTTCATAGGAAATATAACCGCGTTCTTTCGCTTTCACGATCATGCCTTTGATGGCATTTTCAACACTATTATCAAGAGGGCTTTTGCCGTCTTCTGGTTTTTCAGTTTCGCTAGCTTTAGTTGCCTTAGTCGCCATTATATTTTTCTCTCAAAAACTGGGCCCGAATCGGGCCGAAGGATTAAACGAATCACTCGTCGACAAGATTCCACGAATTTAAACGTCACTCAACCGATTCGATGCTAAACCGAAGTGTTCTATGTCAGCTTCTGTGCCAGAAATCGCCTCAAAGGCCTGCTTTGCCGCCAAAAACCGCGTTTGATTTTCTTCACTCATGTCTGCAGAAAATTCCATTTCAGCCGCTTTTAGTTCCTTCAAAGCGGGGCCGATTCGCATATATCTGTTCAAAATATGCGCGAATCCAGTTTCTGCGTCGGCGAGAGCCGCCTCTTCATGGGCAAACCAGTCCATCTTATTTTCCGCTTTTAGGCGTTCGACATCGCTTTGCAAACCTCTGTCTTCCAGATAGTTTTGCATCGCCTCAATGTCTAAAAAATCACGCTCCGTTGCCATGTCCACGATACCGTCTTTCAGCGCGATCAAGTGCTGTTGTTTGACCTCAAGGTCGACGAAATCTTCAAGGTGCGTCGCCAGTAATTGTGGATGGTTAATCATGGTTAGTACCATCAATTCTTCCATCTTATTGGTGTCAGCACCGTGGCCTGTCGCCCGCGCGATGGTGGTGTTTGCAAGGTTGGTTTTGCGCTGTGGTACAAAGCGCCCGCTCTTACCGTAGCTACCACCTTTGCCAGCCTTACCGCCGCCCTTGCCTGCTTGGCGCTGGGCTTGCTGCGCCTGCCAAAAAATATCTTTCAGCCGACGCCCAAACTCGCTCATGTAAAGCTTTTTCACGCTGGGGTCTTCAATTTCGCCAAGAGCCGTGAAAACCTTCTTCTCTGTGCCTGCACGCCGCTCTGGCGTGGTGATATCCGCGCCTGACATCAGATGGTTCCATAGGGTGTCCACCAACGGCACAGCCTTATCAATCAAGGCTTCCATTGCGCCGCGCCCTTGCTTTTGCACCAAAGTATCTGGGTCTTCGCCCGCTGGCAGCAACACAAAGCGTAGTGATTTTCCGGGCTGTAACATTGGCAGACCGCGCTCAGCCGCCCGCACAGAGGCGCGCTGCCCCGCGTTATCACCGTCAAAACTTAAAACAGGTTCATCCGCCACTCGCCACAAGAGGCGCATCTGATCTTCGGTGAGGGCTGTGCCCAGCGGTGCCACAGCATAGGTAATGCCAAACTGCGCCAGTGCGATCACATCCATATAGCCTTCCACCACCAAAATAGTACCCACATCAAACGCTGCTTTGCGCGCAGATTTTAGGTTATAAAGATTGAAGCCCTTATGAAAGAGGTCGGTCTCAGGTGAGTTGAGATATTTCGCCTTAGCTTTATCATCCAGCGCCCGCCCACCAAAAGCGATAATCCGTCCTTTGATATCCATAATCGGAAACATCAGGCGGTTTCTAAAGCGGTCATAGCTCGCACCGCCGTCTTCAGGCTTGATCAGCATACCCGTTGCAATCAGTTGATCTTCTTCGATGTCACGCGATAGCATTGCGTCTTTAAGCCCACTGCGAGAGCCGGGGGCATAGCCCATGCGAAACTGGCGCACGGTATCTGCGGTCAGACCGCGTTGATCAACATAATCAGCAGCGCCACTGCCGCCTTGGCTTTTAAGTTGAGTTTCATACCACTGGGTGACCTGCTCCATTACCTCATAAAGGGTCGAGCGGGTTTTTTGTTTTTCCACGTCTTCACGCGTCATTTGCGGCAAGGCCATGCCCGCTTCACCAGCGAGGCGTTCAATAGCCTCAGGAAACTCTAGCCCTTCGGTGCCCATAATAAAATCGATAGACGATCCATGAGAGCCACAGCCGAAGCAGTGATAAAAACCCTTCTGGTCGTTTACGGTAAAAGACGGTGTTTTTTCATTATGGAAGGGGCAAAGGCCCGTAAATTCGCGTCCGCGTCTTATCAGCTTGACCCTGCGTCCAACAATATCGGACAGGGTCAGCCGAGTTTTAAGGTCTTCTAAAAACTCGTGGCTGAATCGCATTTTATTCCTTTATTGGTCTTTAATTAGCTCAACAATGCTTTAATCTGCTTGCTGGCTTTGGCAAAATCCATTTGGCCTGCATACTTGCCCTTTAGTGCACCCATGCAGCGACCAATATCCTTAAGGCCCTCAGCGCCAAGTTCCGCGATTACCGCTTTGCAAGCGTCTGCAATCTCGTCATCGGTCAACTGTGTCGGCAAAAAGACTTGAATAATCACAATCTCCTCACGCTCGCGCTCAGCCAGTTCAAGGCGACCTGCCTCTTCATAGGCTTTGATGCTGTCATTGCGCTGTTTGACCATCTTAGACAAAATGTCCATCACCATGACATCATCATCACGGTCACTATCGTCTGCGGTGCGCAGCTCAATGTCACGGTCTTTAATCGCAGCGAGGATTAAACGAATAGTTGTCAGCTTACGCTTCTCTTTAGAGCGCATAGCATCCTTCATAGCAGCGGTTAGATCATCTCTTAACATGGGTCTCTCCCCCTTGGCCCCAAAGAGTCATCTCAAATGGAATGACTCGGAGCCAGAAATAGTACAAAAATATCGACAAATTTACAAACCAAATTATCAAAGCTAAGCCTTTGATATTGCTAGATAAAAATGTCAGCGCTTTTCCTTGACTAGATGGGCCACATTCTATAGGGTCCCGTCAATTTGCCACAACACAGCGCGTCAAGCTAAGGCGCGGAGTGATAAAGGGCAAAGCCTTGGTTTACAAGGTTTTTTTGAAAACACCTATTTTCGGGGAGCTGCCGACGAATGACCGACTCCAAAATTTTGCCCTCTTCACCCCCCTCATCTGATATTACGTCAGCACTCGTGTTGGCCGATGGAACCGTTTTTTGGGGATACGGAATTGGCGCAGAAGGAACGGTCGTCGGCGAGGTTTGCTTCAACACATCCATCACTGGTTACCAAGAGATTTTGACCGACCCATCCTACGCGGGTCAGATCATCACCTTCACCTTTCCGCACATCGGCAACGTTGGTGCCAACGCGTCCGACAGTGAGACCAAGACACCTGCTTGTCGCGGCCTTATCGTCCGCGATCCGATCACAGACCCTGCAAGCTACCGCAGCGAGAGCCACCTTAATGAGTGGCTGAAATCGGTTAATCTTGTCGGCATAGCAGGCATCGATACCCGCCGCCTCACCCGTTATATCCGAGAAAACGGCGCACCAACGGGCGTTATCGCACATTCAGCGGATGGTAAATTTGATATCCCTGCTCTGCACACCATGGCAAACGAGTGGCCGGGCCTAAACGGTATGGACCTAGCCAAGCAAGTAACCTGCGACGAAAGCTTCACATGGGATAGCACTCGCTGGAACAATGAAACTGGTTTCGGCACCCTAGACAAACCATCCGCTCATGTGGTTGCGGTAGATTACGGCGCTAAACATAACATCCTGCGCTGTCTCGCTGAAACGGGTGCGCGCGTAACTGTGGTGTCAGCTACTGCTAGTTTTGATGAGATTATGGCGCATAAGCCTGACGGTATTTTCCTAAGCAACGGCCCGGGCGACCCTGCGGCCACTGGCGAGTATGCGCTACCAGTGATCAACGCGCTGATTGAAACAGGTATCCCGATCTTTGGTATCTGCTTAGGACATCAGCTGCTCGCCCTCGCGTTTGGCGGCAAGACCTATAAAATGCATCAAGGCCATAGGGGTGCTAACCACCCTGTTAAAGACCTGCGCACAGATAAGGTTGAGATCACCAGCATGAACCACGGCTTTAGTGTGGATGGCGAGAGCCTGCCAGACGGCATTAGCATCAGCCATGTCTCGCTGTTTGACCAAACGGTCTGCGGTATCGAAGCCGACGACAAACCAATTTTTAGCGTCCAGCAACACCCCGAGGCCTCCCCCGGCCCGCAGGACAGCTTCTATCTCTTTGAACAGTTTATGGACATGATCCAAAAACATAAAGCCGCGTGAGTGTAAGGAATAATAATGCCTAAACGTACCGACATTAAAAGCATCCTCATCATTGGCGCAGGCCCGATCATCATCGGCCAAGCTTGTGAGTTTGACTATTCTGGCACGCAAGCCTGTAAAGCCCTGAGGGAAGAGGGCTACCGCGTTATTTTGGTCAACAGTAACCCTGCGACCATCATGACTGACCCAGAGCTTGCCGACGCGACCTATGTGGAGCCTGTGACCCCTGAAGTGGTTGAAAAGATCATCGAGAAAGAAAAGCCTGATGCGATCTTGCCCACTATGGGCGGTCAAACAGGGCTTAACACCGCGCTAACCCTCGCGCACAAAGGCGTGCTAGCCAAGCATAACGTACAGATGATCGGTGCCAACAAAGAAGCCATCGATAAAGCTGAAGATCGCTTGTTGTTTAAAAACGCCATGGATAAAATTGGCCTTGAGAGCTCACGCTCTAACATCGCACATAGCGTTGAAGAAGCACTTGAGAGCCTAGATTTCATCGGCCTACCTGCCATCATTCGCCCGTCGTTTACCATGGGCGGCACAGGCGGCGGTATCGCTTATAATAAAGAAGAATATATGGCGATTGTCGCCACTGGCCTAGACGCATCGCCCACCACCGAAGTTTTGGTGGAAGAAAGCATCGTCGGCTGGAAAGAATATGAGATGGAAGTGGTGCGTGACAAAAACGACAACTGCATCATCATCTGTTCTATCGAAAATATCGACCCAATGGGCACACACACTGGCGACAGCATCACCGTAGCACCAGCGCTAACACTAACCGACAAAGAATATCAGATCATGCGTAACGCCAGCATCGCGGTTCTACGCGAAATTGGTGTGGAAACGGGTGGCTCCAACGTGCAGTTCGCTGTGAACCCAGCTGATGGTCGCTTGATCGTCATTGAGATGAACCCTAGGGTGAGCCGCTCAAGTGCGCTCGCGTCTAAAGCAACGGGCTTCCCCATTGCGAAGATCGCCGCCAAGCTGGCCGTTGGTTACACGCTTGATGAGCTACTAAATGATATTACGGGTGTAACACCAGCGTCGTTTGAGCCAACCATTGATTATGTTGTGACCAAAGTGCCGCGCTTCACCTTTGAAAAATTTGCTGGCACGCCTGAAGTGCTTGGCACTGCGATGAAGTCAGTGGGCGAAGTGATGTCCGTTGGTCGTAACTTTGCTGAGAGCTTGCAAAAATCTATGCGCTCTATGGAAACAGGCCTAACAGGGCTTAACGAAATAACTTTTGAAGGCTTGGACGAAGCGGACGATAAAACAGGGCATATCCTGTCGGACCTTGCGATCCAACGTCCCGAGCGTTTACTCCGCCTTGCGCAAGCGATCCGTGAAGGCGTCAGCCTTGACGACATTTACCGTTTTTGTAAATACGACATGTGGGTGCTGCAACAGGTTGAGAAAATCGTTAATGCTGAAAATGGCGTTCGTGAGTATGGCCTACCGACCGATGCACGCGGCATTTCAAAGCTTAAAGAACTTGGCTTTTCAGATGAGCGTCTCGCAGAACTGGTAGGTAGCGATGCCAGAGCCGTAACAGCTGCACGCCATGCTTTAGGTGTTCGCCCTGTTTATAAGCGCATTGACACTTGCGCGGCTGAGTTTGAAGCCAAAACGCCGTATATGTACAGCTGCTACGAAACCTTTGCAGATGGCAGCGAAGCCGAGTGCGAAAGCAACCCAACTGACCGCGAAAAAGTTATCATCCTTGGTGGTGGCCCTAACCGTATTGGTCAAGGTATCGAGTTTGATTACTGCTGTTGTCATGCGTGTTTCTCACTGTCAGATGCGGGCTACGAGACCATCATGGTCAACTGTAACCCAGAGACAGTGTCTACCGACTATGACACCTCTGACCGTTTGTATTTTGAGCCGCTGACTGAAGAAGATGTCTTGGAGCTGATCCACAAAGAGAACCAAAACGGCACCGTTAAGGGTGTGATCGTGCAATTTGGTGGGCAAACCCCGCTTAAACTTGCGCAAGCGCTTGAAGATGCTGGCGTGCCTATCCTTGGCACCAGCCCAGACGCTATTGACCTTGCAGAAGACCGTGAGCGGTTCCAAGAGCTGGTCGATAAGCTCGGGCTTCTTCAGCCTGAAAACGGCATTGCCCGCTCAGTGGAAGAAGCCGTTGAAGCAGCAACCCGCATTGGGTATCCCGTNCTTATCCGCCCTAGCTATGTGCTGGGTGGTCGCGCGATGGAAACCGTTCACGACGAAGCAAGTTTGCTGCGCTACATGGACGAAGCCGTGCAGGTCTCTGGCGATAGCCCAGTGCTAATCGATAGCTTCCTATCTGACGCCACCGAGGTGGATGTGGATGCGCTATGTGACGGCACCGACGTGCATGTTGCTGGTATCATGGAGCATATTGAAGAAGCGGGCGTACACTCAGGTGATAGCGCCTGTAGCTTACCGCCGTATAGCTTGCCTATCGGCATCGTAAACGAGATCAAGCGCCAAGCAGTGTCACTTGCGCTCGCGCTTAACGTTGTTGGCTTGATGAACGTGCAGTTCGCAGTGAAAGACGGCAAAGTGTACCTGATCGAAGTGAACCCACGTGCCTCACGCACTGTGCCATTTGTTGCCAAAGCTGTGAACAGCCCCATTGCTGCCATAGCCGCCCGCATAATGGCTGGTGCTAAGCTCGGTGACTTTGATCTGAAAGACCCGATCCCACCGCATGTGGCCGTAAAAGAAGTAGTTATCCCCTTCGCGCGCTTCCCTGGTGTGGACGTACTGCTTGGCCCTGAGATGAAATCAACTGGTGAAGTAATGGGCATCGACCGTGACTTCGCAACTGCCTTTTATAAATCACAGCTCGCTGTGGGTGTGGAGCTACCACGCCGCGGCAATGTGTTCGTCTCCGTTAAAGAGAGCGACAAATACGGGCTGGTTCCGCTGTGTAAAGAGCTGGACGACATGGGCTACGGCATCATCGCAACGCGCGGCACCGCACAGTATTTGCGGGATCACGGCATTGAAGCCTCTGATGTCTTCAAGGTAAAAGACAACATGCGTCCACATACGCTGGATATTATGAAAAACGGTGAAGTGGCATTGATGTTCAATACCACCGAGGGCAAACAGTCTATCAAAGACAGTAAAGGCCTGAGAAACACTGCGCTTATGATGAAAATTCCATACTATACCACNATGGCNGCTTCNAAGGCTGTGGTGCAGAGTTTGCACGCCATCCACAAGGATGAACTGACGGTTCAAAGCCTGCAAGAATTTAACGCTTAGCGCCAAAATCAACAAAATGCTTG
>JGI24723J26617_10004035_pt1 | contig 10281 bp, 9 predicted proteins | sample Cruoilmetagenom6_FD_26617 | JGI IMG/M metagenome (IMG submission 26617) | reverse complement strand
TTTTTTCCTGTGGAAAGCATGTTTCCTCCTGAATTAATAAAATAGATTGATTAGTTTTTTATATTATGACAGGTGATATGTTAAATAATATTTAAATATTGCNAAAATATCCGNATAATTGTTTATAAAAAACTTAGCTTGCAAACACTGTGTATCAGCCCGGATATAAGCATAAAACATGAGCTTAAAAAAAGGGCATTGTTAAATAAGAATAGGTTTTCAATATTTTTGTTGTATAATTTTAGAATAATACGATATAAAGACCTATTCAGAATTAAAAATGCCAAAAAAAAGTTACAAGTATTTATGCTAAAACGCTTAATATTAACATTTATTTGTTTTTTTTTTACAATATTTTTTATATAAAAGGTGAATTGAAAAATTTATTAGGATATTGCTTTTTTAAAGGTAAAGTATAAAAAACCTGGGATAGTGTGTCAAGAGATCTTTTCGTACCATATCTCGCGCTTGTGGTCAGGGAATAATTCTACTGAATGTAACTGCGTGTTAAATATTTCTGATAAGCAGGATTTACTGGATTGTTCTTTTTATTTTTTAATCGCGATAGTCGTATTCGCCAATTTTTCCAGTTCAATATCGTATTTTTCAATTAAATTTTCCCATGAAAACCGAGCCATAGATGCAGATATTTTTTTACGCATATCGTCAAACTTTGAAATATTTTTAATGATAAATGAAAGCTTTTCAACGAGTTCGTATTTATTCTTATATAAAAACGATTTATGAAACTTCTCAGGCAAAATTTCCGGATATGAAAGACGTTTTGGGAGAAGAGGAATACATCCAAAACGCATGGCTTCAACCATGGCAATACCAAAATTTTCATGGTTTGCTGTACTAATGACAATGGATCCNTTTTTTAACCAGTTAATATAATCTTCACGTTTTTCAACAAAGCCAAATTGGACAATACGGTCACCATATTTTTTTTTTGCTTCAGAAAATTCATCCGGAATCATCGTAAAATTATCACCCATTAGGGCAAGATTGACATCAAGATTGCTTTCAAATATTTTATCTATTGCTTCAAAAAAAACCTTTGCATTTTTATCAAATCCCCACCTGTGATTCCATATAATAAGCGGTATTTTGTTTTCTTTTTGATGAAATGTTTCCTGCTCTGAAGAAAATCTGCAACCCGGATATAAACAATTTGATTTTGAATGAATTTTTTCCTTTACCCACTTTGGGTTATAATCCGGCACTTTGTTAATAAATGATGAAATTCCTTTAGAAAAGGCTTCAAGATGCATTTTTGAATTAAACAGTATTCTATCTGCTACAAGCGCTGTTGTAAGGTTGATGATGCCAAAATAAAATTCATTTTTCTCACCGGGTACAGGCGGATAGGTGATTTGATTTTCATGGAAATAGGCTAAAACCGGCGGGCACTTCGCACCCACAAGCGCTTTAAAATCAGCAAGATTCATCATGTCTGAAACGATGATACCATCATAGGATTCAATTGAAGAAATTTTGTTTGCAAAATGAAGTGAAGCGCCCCTCATCCTCCACCTCCAGTTTCTTTCCGTCATTGTTAAAAGATCAATTTGATAACGTGAATTAGAAACAAGTCCTTCTGAAAATTCTTTATGTGAACCTCCAAAAAAAGGTTCAAGAAATAAAAATCTCAATAATCCCCCACACACGCATAGTTAAACCCTTTAAAGTTAAATTTATAAAACTTATTGCAGCTGCATTACAACAGATACCCGATGTTTAACAAAAAAGCAAAAATTTCTTAATCTTCTTACAAGATCCATATTAAATTGTATTCAAAATATTTTTCGTCAACATCAAGGAAATAGTACATGGGCCTGGTGCTCTCCGAACCATACACGAACAGTGAAATCTTTTAGCTTTTCCAAATAGCAGGATATTATGTTCCCAGGGAATTTTTGCAACAGGCTGTTGCAAAAAGCGGGATGTCATGTTCCCTGTCGAATCATGTAACTGATGTTACGTATGGTATATCTTGTGAACCATTTTCTGGATAATTCATGAATCAATCCCACATAGATCAAATAGTTTGGCTTTGCCTATCATTTTATCTGTGCAAATGTCCAGAGTTAACTTATCACTGCCAATAATCAAATATGGATACGATAAACAAACAATTGCATAGCAAATATTATTATGCTAAAATAGTACTCAATTGATAACAAGGTCAATCTTACCATTGTTTCCCGACAGGCTGCATGCAAAACGCAATTTATCCAATTTCTGCGTTAGAAAATTAATTTGATTCTCTTAAATACTATCTGTATGTCTGCGGTTAAATTAATTTTTCGCCTTGAACTTGAAAAAATTTTCATTCCACAAGCAGTCTGCCGAGTATATGGCGAGTGTTTTTAAAAAAATCAAATCACAACTGATCCAGCAAAAAATATACGCTTCACAACGTCACAATACATCCCAATGCTATTATGATTTATAACCGACAAACCGTAACTGCAATTTTCATGTGTCTTTTTGTCATTACATTCGGCACAATAGGCTATATGTTAATTGAAGGCTATACATTTATTGACGGTCTTTATATGTCGATTATTACTATAACAACTGTGGGATACGGGGAAATAAACCCCTTGTCACCTGCAGGTCGCGGATTTACAACCATACTTATTTTATTGGGGTTCATCAGTTTGGCCCTGGCTGGACGAGCAGTTGCAGAATCTTTTGTTGAAGCCATATGGAGTGATAAAGCAAGGATAAAAAAAATGAAAAAAGAAATCACAAAATTAAAATCCCATTATATTATCTGCGGTTTTGGAAGAGTTGGAGCACCTGCTGTTGATTATTTTATCAAAGCAGATGCAGATTTTGTCATTATTGAATCAGATCAGGTCATTTGCGAAAAACTTCAGAAAAACAACTTATTATATATTGAAGGGGATCCAACAGATGAAAATGCCTTGATAGATGCAGGAATAAAAACAGCATCAGGGCTTCTTGCCCTTCTGAACTCTGATCCTGAAAACCTCTTTGTTGTTCTTACAGCCCGAGAGCTCAACCCCACACTTCAGATAATTTCACGTGCTGAAGACATTTCATCGGAAAAAAAAATCTCCAGCGCAGGGGCAGACAGTGTCATTTCTCCTTTTACCACAGCCGGCAAGCAAATAGCCATTAATCTCATGACCGCCACAGGCAGATCATCTCCGAACCAGGAAAATGTTTTTTCTTTCTCCCATGAGCCTCAATGGATCAGCCTTGCAGACAGCCCACAATTAGACGGAAAAAGCATAACGTATATTAAAAAAATAACTGGACATAATATTATAGGACTACGCAGGGGAGCACTGGATCATATATTCCCTGACAACAAAATAAAGCTTAAAAAAACCGATAAAATTCTTGTGCTGGATAATACGGAGAATAAAAAAAACAAAGCACAAGAACTTCCACATAAATTTAAAAAAATAGTCATAGTGGATGATAACCCTGTAATATTAAGGGTATTTAGCCGTCTTTTTCAAAAAGCAGGATTCCATCCCATAACAGCTAAAGACGGTCTGGAAGGACTCAACCAAATTATCAAAGCAAAGCCTGATGCAGCGGTAATTGATTTCATGCTGCCAAAAATTTCAGGAATCGAATTGTGCAGTGAAATCAGGAAAACTGATTCATGCAATGATGTAAAATTAATTCTTTTTACGACAGACAAGCAACCTGAAACAAAAAAACGAGCCATAAGGGCTGGTGCTGATGCTGTGGTGACAAAAAGTCCTGATGCATCTGAAATAATCAAGTCGGTTATTAATGTTCTGGGAACACAATCTACACCAAAACAGATTATAAAGAAAAAAGATACCTGGCAAAATAATGAGCTGTTAATGAAATCAGCTGATCAGAGTACGAAAACAGCATTTAGCAATGAGAAATCAATTAATCTAAAAAAAACCTTGGAAACATTTGATGGAGATAATGAACTATTAGATGACTGCCTTAATGAGTATTTAGACACTTTTCACAGCATGCTTCAGAATATCCAGCAGGCTATTTATAACGTAGATGCATCTGAGCTTGACAAAACCGCACATAGATTTAAAGGTTCCCTTATATATTTGGCCGCAAAGCCAGCTGCAGACATTGCCTATCAGCTTGAATCCATGGGGAAAAAGAATAACTTTAATTTCGCTGAATCCACATTCATGGAACTTACCTCGGAGTGTAAAAACATCAAAACATCAATTTATCAATACCTAAGCCAAAAATCAGTGGAATGATCAATAATCTCTCTTCCAGTTCTGGCACCATTCCCGGGCATTTGCCATGCATATCATAAAATTCTGGAAATTCCTTAGAACATTGAAGGCCAACCAGGGGCAGAAAAAATAGATAGAAAAAAGCAGAGTAAAGCAGTGATAAAAATGTTACACCTTAAAAAAACATTGAGAGAAACAAAGTCCATAACAAAATCTAAAAATTATTAAACCCTTTTTTAACCCAATTGCTAATTATCTTGACTATAACTTCGCTTTATTTTATAAAAAACAGATGCTCATTGTGAGCTTAACAGGAAACCTCGTTTAAATCGAGGGCAGGCCGGCCGCTGTAATCAGGGATGAAATCTGCATAAAGTTGTCACTTGCGATATGGTTGGAAAAACGCAGAAAATAGAATGATTTGAAAGTCAGAAGACCTGTTTGAAAAATAAAATGGTAGCTTTCGTGGATAATATTAATAGTCCTGCGATCTTGAAGGATAAAAAGGGAAATCCCGGATTTGTTTATAATAAAACAATCCGGGATTTTTTTATTTAAACAGCAGGAGATGTAAATGAAATGTTATATTTTAATTATTACAGCACTAATTTTTTTATTGAAAAATATAATTTTTGTTACAATACGATATATATCTTATCTATTATTTAAGTTTAAAGCATTTGAAAATTTTATATTTAGGGTATAGTAAAGATGAAATCTTCAATAAATATAATATTAAAATACAGGCTTTTCCTTATTATCGCAGCTGCTGCTGCTTTGATTTTTACTTTTACTGATGTTTCTCAATCCAAAATTTTAAAAGATCAACTTGGGCGAGTAGTTACAATTTCAGGTAAGCCTGAACGAATAGTTGCTCTTGCACCTAGCATAACAGAGATTATTTTTGCACTTGGAAAGGGCAGCCTGATAAAAGGTGCCACACAATACAGTAATTTTCCTGAAAGAGCAAAAAAGATCCCACGTATCGGCTCTTATGTTCATCTTGATATTGAAAAAATTGTAGCTTTAAGGCCAGATCTTTGCGTTGCAGTTAAAGATGGCAATCCACAATTTGTTATAAAAAAACTGGAAGCCTTAAAAATACCTGTATATGCTGTTGATCCAAGAAATATAGAATCGGTTATTGAAACTCTAAAAGAGCTTGGAGTTTTGCTTGATGCAAGCAAGAAATCAAAAGCTGTTATTCAAAACATGCAGGAAAGAATAGATAAAATAAAAAAAATTGTAGCAAAAGCTGATCATATTCCAAAGATTTTTTTTCAAATAGGAATTTCTCCCATTGTTTCTGTGGGAACCAATACATTTGTCCATGAATTGATCTGTTTGGCAGGAGGTACAAATCTTGCCAGAGGCAATATTTCCTATCCCAGATATTCAAAGGAACAGGTGCTGGCATTTTCCCCTGAAATTTTTATCATAACATCTATGGCAAGAGGCGGTTTATTTGAAAAGGTAAAGCTCGAATGGTCACGCTGGTCAGATCTTCCGGCTGTAAAAAATGATCGCATTTTGCTTGTTGATTCTAATATATTTGATCGTGCAACGCCAAGGCTTATTGATGCCCTTGAAGTTCTCGCGAAATTGATTCATCCGGAACTTTTTACAACTGAGATAAAGAGGTCGCAGAAGTGAATAAAAAAACGCCTGTTGTGCTGAAACGTATGATTTTTATCTCACTTTCTTTTCTTTTGCTGCTGGCAGGAGCAATGCTGATCGGGCTTTCAATGGGATCAACAAAGGGAGGATTTAAAGCAATATGGGAGTTTGTTGTTTCAGGCAGCGCAGATGATTCCGTATTAAATGCAATTATCTGGCAAATTCGTTTTCCCCGCGTGCTTGTTGCTGCACTTGTTGGAGCAACGCTTTCCGTTGGAGGTCTGATTTTTCAGGCAATTTTGAAAAATCCCCTTGCAGAACCCTATATCCTTGGAATTTCAGGGGGGTCAGCCATAGGAGCAATTATCGGTATTCTTATTGGGCTTTCAAGATTTCCAGGAATAAATATAATCGCATTTTCCGGCAGCATTGTAACTCTTTTGCTGATTCTTGTTATGTCGTCTGGCAAGTCGACTCTTATTAAAGATTCCCTTTTGCTTTCTGGTGTAATGGTTAATGCTTTTTGTTCAGCTGTAATAATGTTTTTGATTTCCCTTACACAGGATTTCAGGCTTCACAATATAATGTTTTGGCTTATGGGAGATTTGTCCTCTTCTGATCTATACCAGGCAAAAATTCTTATGCTAATGCTTTTCCCATGTTTTATTCTTATTTTCTTATATTCCAATACTATGAATCTTCTCCTTTTGGGCAATGAACTTGCAATCACAATGGGTGTAAATATTAAAGCAGTTACAATGACGCTTCTTGTTGTTACAACTTTTATGGTAAGTGCTATTGTAAGCCAGTGTGGCCTTATAGGTTTTGTTGGACTTGTTACACCGCATCTTTTAAGGCTTTTGCTGGGATCTGATCACCGAATACTTGTTCCCGCATGTATATTAGGTGGAAGCACATATATGGTAATATGTGATCTTCTTGCAAGAATTCTTCCTGCACATGGCGAAATGCCAGTTGGTGTAATTACTGCTATGATAGGAGCACCTATTTTTATAATACTACTGAAAAAAACCAAAACATGACAATTGCAATTGATGTAAAAAAACTGAATTTTTCCTATAAAACCATGCCGGTTATAGACAATATATCCTTTTGTGTTAAAAAGGGTGAGTTTTTTGTAATTATTGGCCCAAACGGTTCTGGTAAAACAACTTTGATGAAAACCATATCCGGAATTGAGAAGTTTAAAAAGGGAAAAATGAACATTTTGAATAAATCTGTAAAAAAATATTCAAAAAGGATGCTTGCCAAAAAGATTGCATTTGTTCCGCAGACAGTGCCTATTGATTTTCCCTTTACTGTAACCGAAATGGTACTTACAGGTCGCGCACCATATTTAGGAATATTTGGATTTGAAGGGAAAAAAGATATTAAAATTGCAAAAGATGCCATTGCTTTTACCGAAATAGAGCATATAGCTGACAGAAAACTTAACCAATTAAGCGGGGGAGAACGTCAGCGGGCATTTATCGCAAGAGCCATATGCCAAAAGCCGCAAATAATTTTATTAGATGAACCTACAGCTTCTTTGGATCTTGCCCATCAGATCAAGGTAATGGATTTGATGGAAAAACTCAAAATAGAAAAAGGCATAACTGTTGTAATGGTATCCCATGACCTTAACCTTGCTTCCATGTATGGTGATACAATTCTTCTTTTAAAAAAAGGAAAAATTAAAAGTATTGGGTGTCCAAAAGAGGTAATTACTTATGATATTTTGAAAAAAACTTACAATTGTGAACTCTATCTTGACACAAGCCCTATGGGAAAATTTCCCAGAATTACACTTATACCAGGAAAGTATTCACGATAAAAGCAAGGAGATATCAAAATATATTAGCTGAAGCATACTTTAGTTAAAAAAATATGGACATACCTAATCCCTTTAACACTAATGAATTATTTTACAAAACAATTAAAAAAGAAAGGAAATGAAATATGTCCACAAGTTGATTTTATCATGATTTTCGGCCACATAGTATTCAAGAAAAAATATGCACTACTATACCTGAAATACACGCATCAGTCACTGATTAAATAGTCAGGATTATCACCAAAGCCAGATGGATGGTTATTTGTCCGATAAAGTTTTTTATCACCACGAAACTCATAGTCCGGAAGTTCTGCCAACCCTTGCGGATGATATTTTGTCCGATAAAACTTTCCATCATTTCCAAATACGTAATCCGGATTCTCCGACCATCCAAGAGGATGTGCAATTGTTCTAAAGAGTTCTCCGTCTTTCATCGTATATAGCGGAAAATCATCTGCTGTTGAACCGTCTGTCTTGAAAAGTTTAAAAGTTTGACAGTTTAGCATAAATACCTCCATTTAGTAGGTTGACAGTTTTTCGTGTTAAACTAAATAATAAAATTACTTTTTTACTCTACAGGCTGTTACGGAATTAAAGAAAATAATTTTCTAACGCAGAAATTGAATAAATTGCGTTTTGTAACAGCCTGTCGATGATAAAATTGTTAGTATGCTAATCAGCGATTTCCGATGGCCATATAACCTATTGATAATAAAATAAATTTAAAAACTATTTTCATAAACAAAAATCGTTAAAAAATCAGGTAGTTACATGATTTAGTATAAATCATGTAACTCCATTTTAAGATAACCTTTTGAATTTATAACAAAAAAGTTTGCGAAAAGTGTGATTCAAAAACGTTGTTAAATCAAATGTTACCATGCCGTCGGGAATCGCTGTATGCTTATTGAGTCAAATGAAAAAATTTGCAGACTCTTGCCTTTTTTATTATTTGCTTTATCGCTTCTATATTTTATCTGCTTTTTTTTGTAATCAGAAGGAGACATCTCTACATATTTATGAAAGACTTTATTAAAATATGAAAGGTCATTAAATCCTATAGAAAAACATATTTCAGTTATTGATAATTCGTTGTCATTTAATAAAGATTTTGCAGCCTCAATTCTTTTATGGTTATGAAAGTTTTTAAACGTTTTTCCAGTAACTTTTTTAAATACTCTTGAAAAATGATATTTGCTCATGCAACATTTTTTGGATAAATCGCCAAGAGATATAGGTTGAGTATAATTTGCGTTTATAATATTCACAGCTTTTTCAATGTTTGGATAATTCATACTACACCTTTATTTCTGAAGTTTAAAAAGTATTAATTTGAATTTACCCTGAAAAGATGCATCTGGTTTTTATAAAAATGTTGTATTTTTATGATTTTTACAAAGCAGGATAAAAATAAATTTCATCCATGTTTGCCCATTCATCTTCTCCAAAAAACTTTTCTACTAATTTCTGATGCACGTTAACAGGATTTATCTCAGAAAATAAATCAGGATGTATTAATTTAGCCATATATAAAAGACCTACAACAGAGCGGATTCCGTTTTGTATATCACTGTTTATAAAGTATACCTTTTCGTTTGCAATAGCTGCAATATTTTCCAATTTCGGACGTGACAGTATCTCATTTTGTAAATTTTCTACAATTTCAATTGTTAGTGCAGTACCACCGGGATTTTTAATAAAAATATCAGGATCTTCATTTACCAGCCAATCCGCATCAAGTTGTGGATATTTAGATGATTCAGCAGCTGCGATATTTAAACCGCCTGCCTTTGTAATCAACCAGTTAAAAACACCTTTGGAATTGCAGGTTTTATAAGGTTTATACCATTCCCAGAAGATATATGGTTTATCAACTTCATTCAACCCGTTTGTTTTTTCAGATACAATGGTCAGGTATTTAGTAATATATGATGTGATTTCATTAACTTTGCTTTTTTTATTCAGGATTTCGCCTAAAAGGCTCAAAGATTTAACCATTTGATCAGGTGTTGAAGTAGAAACTATTATTACAGGAATACCATGACTTTCTAAAGTTGTTTTTAGCTTGTCAGAAAGCATACTGCTTGCAATTACAATATCAGGGTGTTGAGCAACTATTAAGTCAATATCAGGGCTATAAGAAGATTTAGCTACTTCAGGAATATCATTTAGCAAAGAAGGAAAACGAGAATATGAATCTCTTCCTACAATTATATCACCTTCTCCAAGGGCACAAATAAGTTCTGAAGCACCAGAGGTAATAGAAGACAATTCTTTCAACAGGCACAGACACAGACACAGTATTTTCTTTAAAATCAATAAGTTCGATTACATCAGATGCAAAAGATATATTACCAATCAAAGCAACTATAATAAATGCTACCAAGTTAATAACAAATTTTTTCATTATTCTCCTCACTTTTTCATAATTATTTTTCAATTATATTATTGACATGCTGCACATAAAGTTCTTGAATAGCAGGGTTTTCCCCTAATCCATGTAGATATATCTCTACTTCAATATTTTCTTTTTCTATTACACTTTTCCATGAATCTTCCTCATCTCCAGCCATATCATTTTTTGCATGATCACCGGCTACA
>JGI24723J26617_10004034_pt1 | contig 10283 bp, 8 predicted proteins | sample Cruoilmetagenom6_FD_26617 | JGI IMG/M metagenome (IMG submission 26617) | reverse complement strand
ATCTATTCCCGCCGCACCCGTGGTGGGACCTCAGGCGATCATTTCCTGCTGGCACCGCCGCTGATCATTACCGAAGACCAAATCACCGAGATGATGANCATTCTATGCGAGGCCCTGGATTGCTTTGCCGCAGAAGCGGGTTTGCCCCTTCGGGAGAATGCCGCGTGAAGCTTTCTGACAAGCGAAACGACCCAGAGGCCGCTATCACCCATGTCAAGGACGGGGCCACGGTCATGCTGGGCGGATTCGGTGTTCCGGGCACGCCCTTTGCCCTGGTTCAAGCCCTGGTGCGCCACGGCGCACGGGACCTCACCATCATCAAGAACGATGCCAATGAACCGAATATGGGCGTCGACCATCTGCTTCAAAGCGGGCAAGTGGCGCGCCTCATCACCACGCATCTGGGCCTGAACGGACACGCGATAGGGCTGATGAATGCGGGCAAGATTCAGGTTGAGTTCAATGCCCAAGGCATTCTTGCCGAACGGATCCGCGCGGGCGGGGCCGGGCTCGGCGGAGTTCTTAGCGATATTGGCATTGGCACCGAACTGGCTGCAGGCAAGCAGGTGATAGAATTTGACGGAAAAACCCAGATCATCGAGCCAGCCTTGCGGGCGGATGTGGCGCTGCTTCATGCGGCCCGCGCCGACAGTTTTGGCAATCTTGCCTATGTCGCCACCGCCCAAAACTTCAACCCGCTAATGGCCATGGCTGCCGATTGCGTCATCGCCGAGGCCGAGGCTGTGCACGCACTGGGGGATCTTGCCCCCAATGACATCCACACCCCCGGGGTCTTTGTCGATCATGTCACGGAACTTGGGGTATTGTCCGAGGAATACGCCGTTGTCCGACGCTAAAGACAGAATGGTCGCCCGTGCTGCCCGCGAAATCCGGCCGGGTATGGTTGTCAATCTTGGGATTGGCCTGCCAACAAAGGTCGTCGATCACCTGCCAAGTGACTTCGCCGTGTGCCTTCACACCGAAAACGGACTTACCGGTATCGGGCCGACCCTGCCCCCCGATAAAGCCGATCGAAACCTGATTGACGCAGGCGGGGCCTATGTCTCGACCATTCCCGGTTCGGCCTTCATGGACAGCGCCACCAGCTTTGCTTTGGTGCGTTCCGGGCGGCTGGACCTGACTATGCTCGGCGCATTCGAGGTTGCCGCCAATGGCGATCTGGCCAACTGGAAAATCCCGGGAAAATTCTCTCCCGGTGTGGGCGGCGGTATCGAGCTTGCCCAGAAAGGGCGGCGCGTGGCGGTGCTGACGACCCATTCGGACCGTGCCGGTAATCCCAAACTTAAAGTGCAATGCAGCCTGCCGCTGACCGCGCGGGGCTGCGTGAGCCGGATCTTTACGGATATGGCAGTGATTGACGTGGGTCCGGGCGGGTTCTACTTGCTGGAAACAGCCCAAGGGGTAAGCGTGGCCGAGATCAAGGAGGCCACAGGCGCGCCATTGATCATTCCCGAAACACCCCCCCCAAGCTTTTAAAGGGTCCGATGATGTCCGATATGCAAGCCCGCCTGTTTGACGCCGTAGATGAGGCGTTTGAAGAACAAACAGCCTTTCTGGTTGAGCTGACATCCCACCCATCGGTCCGGGGCGCGGAGCAATCCGCGCAGGACTTCTTGGCGCGCGAGTTGGACACACGGGGCTACGCACTGGATCGCTGGCAGATCGACGTGGCCGATATTCAGCATCTGCCCGGNTTTTCGCCGGTGCTAGAGCCTTACGAAGACGCTGTGAATGTTGTCGCTACACATCGGTCAAAAACGCAAAAGGGGCGATCGTTGATCCTGAACGGCCATATTGACGTGGTGCCCGCCGGACCGCTCGATATGTGGGACAGCCCGCCATTTGAACCGCGGGTTGCCGATGGCTGGCTTTATGGGCGCGGTGGTGGAGACATGAAGGCGGGGCTGGCCTCGAACCTCTTCGCGCTCGACGCTCTCACCGCTTGCGGCCTGGCCCCGGCGGCCGATGTGTTCTTCCAGTCGGTTGTTGAAGAAGAATGCACCGGCAACGGCGCTTTGGCCTGTCTTGCGCGGGGCTACACGGCTGATGCGGCACTCATACCGGAACCGTTTGCCGAACATCTTGTCACCGCGCAGCTTGGCGTGATCTGGTTCCAGGTTCACCTCAAGGGCCTGCCCACCCACGTCGCTTATGCCGGCAGTGGCGCAAATGCGATCGAGGCTGCCATNCCGCTGATTAACGCCCTGCACGAGATGGAGAGCCGCTGGAACGCGGTCGAAAATCGCCACAATGATTATGCCCATATGGACCATGCCCTGAACCTGAATGTAGGCAAGTTTCAGGGCGGTGACTGGACCAGCTCCGTCCCCGCCTGGAGCGTGTTTGACGTGCGCATGGCTATCTTCCCCGGCCAGTCCATCGAGCCCGCCAAGGCCGAGATCGAACAGGTAATTCTGGACGCCGCCCGCGATAATGATTTCCTGCGCAACTCTCTGCCGGAAATCGTCTATCACGGGTTTCACGCCGAAGGCTACGCGCTATCACAAGATAGTTCTGCCAAAGCGAAGTCGGCCATCGAGGCGCTGGATCAGGCCCATCAAACTGCCACGGGAGAAGCGCTGGAGCGCGAGGCCATCACCGCCACCACCGATGCGCGCTTCTTTGGCCTTTATGCCGACACACCCGCGCTTGTGTATGGCCCGCGCGCCGAAGCAATCCACGGGTTCAACGAACGTGTAGAAATTGAAAGCATGCGCCGCATCACCAAAGCAACCGCCCTGTTTATTGCCGACTGGTGCGGCACCGAAGATATCTGAGGCCCACTTGGGTGGTGTCAGACCAATTCAACCAGTCTCTATAAGGACAAAGACTCTGTCTCTTATGCCGCGCCAAATTGACGCTACTCAGCGAGAGCGACGGCACGGTTGAGCTTGAAATAGTGCGGGGGTATGCGAACGATTTCAGAGCTGGTTTTGAAATAGCGGAATGGGGACTGTTTTGCCATTTCCGGACGCAGCGTGACCGGGGGGGATCCGCTCAATCTAATTTGCTCTGATAATACCCAAGACGCCAATATTGGAAATGAAGGAATGGTATAGCCGGAAACCGGAATTGTTCAGGAAACGGCTATACTCCCTAACGGGACGTGACAGTTACCTGTAAGAATCGGCCTCCATAATCCGAGCCATGCGCAGAAAGCTGTTTTTGGGAACAATGAATCTTGGGAGTTCCTTCCATTCATTCACCGGTGCAAACGAACCTGCTTGCTCAAAAGGCTTCCCCAAGATCCAGGCGGCAGAGCCGACCGGTGTGCAAAATAGCAATAGGACTTCCGGCGGGGAAACGCCCATTCCGGATCAAAGAGTTGGTAACCAGAACGTGCCCATGATAGCTTGTTTGTGGACGATTTTAATCAACAATCAATAGCTTGCGTGAAAGCCTGTGATGGTGACACAAATTAGGCAAGAGGGACAAGTGACGCGGAAAAGGAAATTGTTACAATGGCAATTATTACTGGTACGACCGCAACGGATATTCTGATCGGCACCGCCGAGGCTGATATTCTCAAGCCGATGGGCACGACCAACAACAATGATCGCGAGGTTTTGCGCGGCCTCGATGGTGGCGATACGTATGATCTGGTCCGAAACGGCACAGCCGGCAATTACAATTTTCTGATCGATGACCGGGGCTCGGATGGTGCTGTCGATCAAATCACGAACGTCGGAGCGCTTTATCAATCAGCCTCACTGGGATATTCCTCCTATGCGACAGGCGTACGGGTCGGCGGCAATCTGATTATTCATACGCCCTCCAAACCTCACCGGTTCCACGACCCGGCCAAACCGGACTGTGACATTAAGATCAAGGACCAATACAGCGACGGACATATCGAAACGATGCAGGCCGGCGGCATCACCTACAATCTGGTTATGGGCTCGATCGGCACCGCGATGGAAGATTTCATGGCCGGAACCAATCAGGCCGACTCCTTTTCGTCGGGTGCCGGAAACGACTGGGTTTTTGGCAATGGTGGAAAGGATGTTCTTAACGTCGGTGCGGGCGATGACATTGTTTTTGGTGGAAATGGTGGGGATACGATAACTGCGGAATCTGGCAATAACCTGATATTCGGAGAGGCCGGAAACGACAGGATTACCACCGGCGACGGTGCCGACCGGATCGAAGGGGCCAACGGAAATGACCGAGTATTTGCCGGTGCAGGAAATGACCGCGTAGATGGGGCCGCAGGAAACGACATCCTGAAAGGTCAGGCGGGCGAGGATACACTTGTTGGCGGTGTTGGGAACGACCGGCTTATCGGCGGTAAAGGCAATGACGTGCTTGACGCAGGAGCAGGCGATGATCAGCTAATCGGAAATAAAGGTGGTGACACTTACATCTTTTCGGCCTCCGAGGCGGGTATTAACACCATCATAGACAAAGGGGACGCGCCTCTTGCCGGGCCATTTGCCACTGCCGGTGACGATGTAATTCGGCTGAACGGGGTGTCTGCGTGGATGCAGGGTATCGATCTGGAGATTTCAGGCGACGATCTTGTAATCTACTACGAGACGACAGGCACTGCAGCCGATCAAATCGGCCAGATCACAATACAAGACCATTTTCTGGGCGTGCGATTTGCAATCGAAGATATCGCTTTTGGCGCTAGTTCACTTGCCGGCAATTTCCACATCGTAAACCTGTCGGGTGACAATTCCACGTTCAGTGTTCATAGCGGCCCGGATGCTGGTGGAAACGATATTGTGCTTGGAACCAGCGGTGATGACGAACTGTACGGTGGTATCGGAAACAACATCTATCTGGCCGGGTCCGGGGCTGACATCTTCATTTTCAAGGACGAGGAAGATAACCGCGGCGGGCTGGATCGGATACTGGACTTTGACCTGACCCAGGACACGCTCGATTTCACTGAAATAAAGGCGCTCAGCCTGGCCGGTTTGACAATAGCAGACAACGCATTTGGCAACGCGGAAATCTCAAGCGCATTTGGGACAATCGAATTGGTCGATGTTGCGGCATCAGAAGTTACGGCCGACATATTCGCGTTTGTTTGACACAACATACCGGTAGGGCGCTCCCGGTATGATGGGGACGCCCGGTGTTGCCTGTTTCAGGGAAAAGTTCTGCTCTTCTCAGACTCTCTCTTAGTTTAGGCTGCCTCTGGACCCAAAAACTCTGCCGACGGACAGGCAGAATTTGGTTCCAAAAACTCTGACGACAGACACTCTGACAGAGCCTTCCCAATAGTTCGATTGATTCAGGTCGCGGCGCGGATTTGGATCTCCGCAACCTGCCGATCGAAGTCTCGCGCAGAGAGGCGCTGGGGCCGCCCCTTGAGCTTGAAATTGCAGCGTGAGTAAAGGTGACGTTCCTGATNGAAGTGGTTGCAGACCGACGAATGGACAGAGACGAACTTCTGCAAACTTCGCATNCGGCGGAATCGCAGCATGGCGTGTTCTCGTCGTCGAAACGGAAAATGTGAATTCTCAGCGCGGTTACGTGATCACGCCGGGCAGGTCTTTGCCGGACACCGGGATAATAAACGGTGCAGACCCCGTGGCGATGATCAGCTTATCGTAAGGAACGTAGCCGTTTTGCCCCTCGACCACCTTCTGGTCGCGGTCGATTTTTGACGTGCTCGCCAAAACGGCACGTAACGCCATGGGTCGCATACCAGTCTTCGTCATGGGTAACGATGTCCTCATACGTCTGCTCGCCTGAAAGGACCGGCGACAGCATGATACGGTTGTAATTGCCGCGCGGTTCAGCGTTAAACAAGGTGACGTCGAAGGCATCGGAGTCTGCCTCGACCAGGGTTTCGATCACTCGACCTGACGCCATACCCGCGCCGATGATGACCAATCTTTGTTTCATGTCGTTCACTCCGCTGCCACGGCGACCGGGCCGGTTGGTTTTGGTTTAGGCGCATTGCCATGTTCATATTCCTCTAGGAAATCGAGGACATTCTGCCGGTATTTGTAGTAATCTGGATGCTCCATCAGCGCCTTGCGCGTTCGCGGGCGCGGCAGGTCCACATCCACGACCTTGCCAATGGTCGCTTGCGGACCGTTCGTCATCATGACCACACGGTCGGCCAGCAAGATCGCCTCATCCACATCATGGGTGACACAGATGGCTGTGACTTTCGTGCGCGACCAGACCTCCATCAGGACCTCCTGCAATTCCCAGCGTGTCAGGCTGTCGAGCATCCCGAAAGGCTCATCGAGCAAGAGCAGCTTGGGCGACAGGGCAAAGGCCCGCGCAATTCCCACACGTTGTTGCATCCCGTTGGACATTTCACTGGCAGGCTTGTCCATGGCATCGGCAAGTCCCACCCGTTCAAGATAATATTCCACCACGTCCTGCCGCTCGTCGCGGGACGCACGGGGGTAGACCTTGTCTACTCCGATTAGGCAGTTTTCGCGCGCCGTCAGCCATGGGAAAAGGTTGGGCGACTGAAATACAACCGCGCGCTCGGGATCAGCACCTTCAACGTGACGGCCATCCAACGTGATCGCGCCTTTGGAAATTGTGTTCAAACCCGCGGCCATGGTCAGGACAGTGGACTTGCCGCAGCCGGAATGGCCAATCAGCGAAATGAACTCACCCCGGTTGATCTTGAGATCAAAATCCTCAACCACAGTCAGTGGCCCTTTGGGCGTCGGATAGACCTTATGAAGTTGCGAGAAATCAAGGAACCGATTGTTGATCCGTCCTTTCTGAGCATCGGCCACCGCTGCTGGCACTCCGTGAATCGGGGTGACGTCAGGCAGCTGGCGCATGCCTTGGACCTTCGCCTCGATACCCACGTCCATCAGGTATTTTGTGACCGCGCCCCGCAGCGCCTTGAAGGCGTCATTGGTGTTCATTTCCGTCCGATCACGGGGGCGGGGAATATCGACACTGAATTCCGTGCCCAGCGTGCCGTCAGGGTTTAGCGCGATGATACGGTCTGCCAGAATGATCGCCTCATCCACATCATTGGTGATCAGCACACAAGTCTTTTTGTCGGCTTCCCAGATGCGTTCGATCTCATCCGCAAGGTTGGCGCGGGTCAGCGCGTCCAGCGCCGACAGGGGCTCGTCCAGCAGCAACATTTCTGGGTTCATGGCCAGCGCACGGGCCACGTTGACCCGCTGACGCATCCCGCCAGACAGTTCCGCCGGACGGCGCATCGCCGCGTGAGTAAGCCCGACCATATCCACATAATGGTCGACCTTGGCGTCCTTTTCTTTGGCCGAAAGCTTGGGAAAGACGGTGTCTACCGCCAGCCGCACATTGCCGTTCACGGTCAGCCACGGCATCAGCGAATAGCTTTGGAAGATCACGCCGCGTTCGGGGCTGGGGTCCTTGATCGCAACACCTTTGAAGGCGGCGGTGCCGCTGGTCGGGCTGTCCAGCCCGGCCATTATGTTGATCAGGGAGGTCTTGCCCGTACCCGAGAACCCCAGCAGGACCAGAAACTCACCCTCTTTCACGTCCAGTGTGATGTCTGTCAGCACGTCAGTCCGATGCACCCCAGAGCCAAAACTTTTCGTGACATTATCAAGCGTCAGAATACCCATATCAATCACCGGTTATTCGTGAAGGTGAAAAGCGACTGAAGGGCAAACATCACGCGGTCCAGCATGAAACCAATTATCCCGATGGTTAGAACAGCCACCATAATTTTTGCGAGCGATGAAGAGCTTCCATTTTGGAATTCATCCCAGACGAACTTGCCCAATCCNGGGTTCTGCGCCAGCATTTCAGCTGCGATCAGCACCATCCAGCCCACGCCTAGCGACAGTCGCAAACCGGTAAAAATCAGCGGCAGNGCCGAGGGCAACACCAGTTTGGTGACCTTGGTGTAGGTGTTCATTTTCAATACCTTAGAGACATTCACCAGATCTTTGTCGATGCTGGACACACCCAGTGCTGTGTTGATCAGCGTTGGCCAGAGTGAACAAAGTGTCACGGTAATGGCCGAGGTCAGGAACGATTTTGCAAACCAGCCATCCTGCGTCACGTAGGCCGCCGACACGACCATGGTGACAATCGGCAGCCACGCCAAAGGTGAGACAGGTTTGAATATCTGGACAATCGGGTTCAGCGCCGCATTTGCCGTAGGCGACAGCCCCGCCATAATACCCAAAGGCATAGCAACGATGCTTGCGATCAGAAAGCCAAAGAACACGGTTTTGATCGAGGTCCAGATTTGCGCATAATAGCTGGGCGCACCGGTATAGGCCCGCTCAATGGGGTCCTTGCCCTGCGAAATGCGGCGTTCATTCAAGGTGGCGACCTGTTCCTGAAACCGGGCGCGACTATCGGCTTTGTTTCGCGCATCCTTATGCAGGTTCACGGCCTCTTCCCAAACTACAGCAGGGCCTGGAATAGCCCCCAGCGATGTTTGAACCGTCGGCGCGAGTGCCGCCCAAAGTCCAAGAAACCCGACGATCGCCACCAATGGCACACCCAGCAGACGCCAGATTTCCAAACCCTGTGCCCTGGGGTTGTCACCTGCAATCGCCTTGAGAATAGGTGTGATCCACGCCAACCCAAGGACCTGGAACCACTTGTCAGCGGCATTGATGCGGGTAAAACGACGTTCGCGGCGGGCTTCGCGGGCCGCTTCGGCGTCGAAATTCGGTTCGGCAGTACTCATGTACCAGTCTCCTAATTGCATGTGCGCGGGCAGACCTGCCACCCGCGCTTAAGGCACCTAGCCTTGGATTTTGTCGCCAACGACCAATTGATTGCCCTTCAAGCCAATCGGCAGGCTTTCAAGGTAGGCATTGGGGGCGCGACCGTCATAGGGAATGCCGTCGATGATATCAGCGGCTGGCGTCGGGTCTTTGTAACCGTCACTTTCCCAAGGGAAGTCCGCGGCATCGGCCAGACCATCATCGACCAGCGATTGGGCTGCTTCCAGATAAAGGTCAGGGCGATAGACGCTTTGGGCGACTTCCTGAAACCAAGCATCAGTCTTTGGCTCTGCTATCTGACCCCAACGGCGCATTTGCGTCAGATACCAGATAGCGTCCGAGTAGTAGGGGTATGTCGCGTTGTGGCGGAAGAAGACATTAAAGTCGGGGATTTCGCGCAAATCGCCCTTCTCAAACTCAAAAGTGCCGGTCATTGAGTTGGCGATCACCTCATAATCAGCCCCCACATATTCTGCCCGGCTCAGGATCTTCACCGCCTCTTCACGGTTGGCGTTATCGTTTTCGTCCAGCCACATCGCAGCACGGATAAGCGCGCGTGTGAGGGCCTTTGTTGTATTGGGGTTTTCCTCGACAAAATCGGCCGTCAGGCCAAAGACCTTTTCAGGATTGTTGCGCCATAACTGATAGTCGGTGATGACCGGGACACCGATGCCTTTGATTACCGCCTGCTGGTTCCATGGTTCACCCACACAGTAACCGTGGATTGTTCCGGCTTCGAGCGTAGCTGGCATCTGCGGTGGCGGTGTGACGGACAAAAAGACATCGGCNTCAATCTGTCCAGTGATGTTTTCGGGGCTGTAATAGCCCGGATTGATGCCACCCGCTGCCAGCCAGTAACGCAGTTCATAGTTGTGGGTCGAGACCGGGAAGACCATGCCCATGTTAAAGGCCTCGCCCTTGGCATTGAATTCCTCAATCACCGGGACGAGCGCCTCAGCCGAAATCGGATGTTGTGGGCGACCGTCGGCCATGGACGAAATGTGAGGGCGCATCATGTCCCAGACTTCATTCGAGACNGTGATGCCGTTGCCGTTAAGGTCCATGGAAAAGGGCGTGACGATATGGGCCTCTGTGCCGTATCCGATCGTTGCGGCAAGCGGTTGACCCGCNAGCATGTGCGCACCCGCAAGCTGGCCGTCAATCACNCCATCAAGCAAGACCTTCCAGTTCGCTTGCGCTTCCAGCGTCACAAACAGGCCTTCGTCCAGAAAATACCCTTGTTCATAGGCCACGGCGAGCGGGGCCATGTCGGTTAGCTTGATGAACCCGAAGGTCAGTTCGTCTTTTTCAAGATTAAGAAGTTCGGCCATCGCAGGGGATGCAAGAGCCGTTGTGGCGGCAAGGGAAAGGAGAAGGTTTTTCATGTGTATCCTCATGATATGCAGGGTGTAGAAACTGCGAACGAAACGAAAAAAGGCCGACCACTTGCCCCCGGATAAACCGACGAAAAGTGAGCAGCTTCGCTCAGGAGAATCCCTGTCAGCGGGATGGAATTAGGTGTGACGCGCTCCGTTGCCCGCCATGCCACATCTTTGCCGCAGCGCAGAAAAAAGGGCTAGCGCCACGCGG
>JGI24723J26617_10004030_pt1 | contig 10296 bp, 7 predicted proteins | sample Cruoilmetagenom6_FD_26617 | JGI IMG/M metagenome (IMG submission 26617) | reverse complement strand
TCATGACTACAGGTAAAACGCTCGAGTCAGAACAATACGAAATTACAAGCGGTATGGCATTGGATGTCGGCCTTCGCTGGAATCATTTTATTGATACGAAAAAATTCTCTATTGGCTCACATTACACAACGGCGCCTTACGGTAGTCATGGTGGATATCTGCCTTCCGGCTTAGAAAGCTATAGAGCTTCCTATACAGGGACAAGAAGCAAATTCCATCGTTTTAATGAAGCGTTCAGGGCTGAACTGTTTAATATTCACATCTCAACTCTCTATTTGAGTCTCGAACAGAATGCGGAGTGGGATATCAATTTTGCATTACAGCGTTTCGAAATAGATTCATTAGATGCCGGTGTAATCGCATTTGATATACAAAGCAACGATCTGATTATCGCTGAAGAGCTCGGCTATGGTGCAGATATTACTGGTTCCTGGTATTGGGGTGAGGGTTCTAACTATAAGCCTTTACCCGTTTTTTTAAGAAACTCCTATTTGCGTATGCGGACGTCCTTCTTTATGTCTGGTGATGGATTAGAAGGATTGGCAATTGAGAATAAACGCGTTCGAATTTTATTTGATTGGGTAAGGCAGCTGTAGAAAATATGATGAATAATTGCATTAATCTTCTCTTATCGCACTGCATTCTGCGAGTGAGTTTGTTTTATATTGGCCTTTGCTGTAGCTGTATTGTTTTGGCAAATACAGAAGCTGTGAGGGGTTATAAAATCGAATTGATTGACCCGGCTTCCTTAAAGTTAAGCGCACCAGAACTCCCAAATACAGAAAATTATAACGAAGATACAGCCAGGGCCAGGCTGAAAACCATAACTGAAAAAGCCATAGTAAAGCCTCAGGTGCTTGAGGTGCGGCGGATGTTTAAGGAGCCTACCCTTGGAGACTTTACTGCTGGGGAGCGAGCTAGAGAGTGGGCAAAACGACAAAAAACCCACCCTAAAGCAATTTTTTTAAAAAGTGGAATATTTCGACCCAGAGATATAGCGCGAGCCTTAAAGGGTAGCGAATATTTTAAGGTTCAGTCGAATGACAGCTATTTGGTGCGGTTGCCATTGGTGATAGAGCAAGACGCTGTTCTGCTTCTTGAAGGTAATAGTCACAGAAAACAGACATTACGATTTTCACAAGAAAAGGGAGCATTCCTTGTTGTTGATGGCTTCTTTTTCTCTTTTCATGCGGAGCTTTCGGGATGGTCAGAAAATAAAAGTGATTACGCTTATTATCAAAGAGCCAGTGATTTTCGTCCGTTTTTTGTCTCTTGGGGTGGAAGCAGTATTTATCTTATAGAGAGCACTGTGAAGAGTTTCGGGTATAGCGCCAGTAAATCCTATGGGGTAACAGTTACTCAATATTCAGAGGAAGATAATCGATCCTTANATAGGGCTTCTCCGTTTGCATGGATTATTAATTCCAAATTTGAAGATATGTATTTTGGTTTTTATTGCTGGGAGGCTGATGGTTTAGTTATTCTTGGAAATGAATATATTAACAATGTTGTTTACGGAATTGATCCTCATGATAGGTCTGAACGACTTATTATTACCGATAATACAGTATATGGAACTAGGGAAAAGCACGGAATAATTATCTCTAGAGAGGTTGCTCATAGCTGGATATACAACAACCGCAGTTATGAGAATAAACTCTCCGGAATAGTGTTAGATAGAAACAGTAGCAATAATGTCGTTGCAGCTAACTCTGTTCATCATAATGGTGGTGATGGCATTACTGTATATGAAAGCTCGGGCAATTTATTTTGGGAAAATAAAATTTATGCAAACAGAAAACACGGCATACGGATAAGAAATAGCTCGGATGTTCGTCTTTACTCAAATTTAGTAATGGCTAATCAGCAAAAAGGAATTTTCGCATATGTGAAAGACCTTAGCGACTCCAGTCGAAATTTTGATATGGACCCCTACGCTAAAGAGGTAACTTTAATCGTTCATGGTGGTGAGCTTGCATTCAATACAGGAGGGGAAATATCCATGTCTCAGCCTTTGTCAATTGAGCTATTTGGAGTGGTGATGCGCTTTCCAGCGAAGAAGAAAGGGATCCGAATGGACGGGGTGCTTACGCCACACTTTCACTACATTTTGGATGTTATGAATCAGCGTAATCAGGCAGTGTATCTACAACCAAATATAGCTAACCCAGGATGAGATTATGGTATTTTCTTCCGGAATTTTTCTATTTCTATTTTTGCCTACCTTTCTGGCTGTCTATTATCTTACACCGTTTCGTTGGAAGTCTTTTGTAATTCTCACTGGTAGTTATCTTTTTTACGCTTGGTGGCGTGTTGATTTTCTTTCCTTGTTTGTAGCGGTTACGGCGTGGAATTATGTTGTTGGTTTGCTGATATATCGTGCAGGTCTGGCCACTATACATGCGAAACGTTGGGTTACCTTGGGTGTGATTGGTAACCTTTTGACTTTGGGGTATTTCAAATATGCTAATTTTGGTATTGACTCCTTTGATGCACTAGTGACCTCCATGGGGTTTGAGCCGCTCGCGGCCGGTAGAATAATATTACCCATTGGTATTTCTTTTTATATCTTTCAGGCCATTAGTTACATTGTTGATGTTTATCGCGGCGACACAGCACCAACCAGGCGTTTTATAGATTTTGCAGCGTTTATTGCGCTGTTTCCTCAGTTAATAGCTGGTCCTGTACTTCGATATCAGGATTTGGCAGATCAGTTTTCGATGAGAACGCATACCGTCGATAAATTTACAGAGGGGGCCCAGCGTTTTATGCAGGGCTTCATAAAAAAAGTATTCATAGCTGATTCAATTGCTCCATTGGCCGATGCGGCATTTGCACTGGAAAATCCTAGTGCCGGTGATGCCTGGTTGGGTGCACTTGCTTACACTGCTCAGCTATATTTTGATTTTTCCGGTTACAGTGATATGGCGATTGGCCTAGGGTTGATGATGGGATTTCGATTTATTGAAAACTTTAACCAGCCCTATATTAGTCAAAGNATTACTGAATTTTGGCGTCGCTGGCATATAAGCCTCTCAACGTGGTTACGAGTCTACCTTTATATCCCTCTTGGNGGGAACCGTCATGGGACATTCCATACCTATAAAAACCTCTTTCTTACTATGCTTCTCGGCGGCCTTTGGCATGGNGCAAATTGGACGTTTGTATGNTGGGGGGCGTGGCATGGTCTAATCCTTGGGGTTGAGAGGTATCTTGGTATAGGGAAACCCGGCNCAGGTTTTAAGTTTACAANCTGGGGCATTACGATGTTTCTGGTTATTATTGGCTGGGTTATGTTTCGTGCCACGGATGTGGGAGAAGCNGTCAAAATGTACATGGCGATGTTTGGGTCTATGGACTATTCCCTACACGCTGAGTATCGATCGGGTATTAGTTTGATGCAGATATATATACTGGCCCTTTCGTATGTANTTATTTTGTATTTTGGCCTGCGCGATTTCTTTAATCATAAGGTGGTTTTGGTGATCAACAGGGTGAGCCCGGTTGTACAGCCACTAGTATTACCAATATTTATTATTTCTATTTTTAAGCTAGCTTCACAAAGTTATTCTCCATTTTTATACTTTCAATTCTAGGGAGGAGATATGANGTATTTTGGTAAGATTTTGTATTCCGCTTTATTTGTATTATCTGTGACCGTAGCCGGGGTAATGAGCATGCCGGCATATGAGAGTTTTAGGACAAATGATGCTGATTTAGTAAAGGGGCAACTTGCCAAAGAGTATGAAGAGCACTTCAATAAATCACATCCAATTAAGGCCTTTGGTACAGGACTATGGGCGGCAATTCAGTATGAATTATTTAAGGAGGGTCGACCTGGAGTTGTCGTTGGCAGGGATGAATGGCTTTTTACAGATGAAGAGCTGGTTCACTATCCTGATTTTGAGAAACGCATCTCTGANCGTATTGCACTGATAAATGATATTAAAGTATATTTGAAGAATNTTGATGTCGAGATGATCGTCGCTCTTATCCCCGCAAAAACACGCATCTATGAGGAAAAACTTCCCAAGAGGTATTCTTCTTACTATCAGCCCGATGATGCACGCCATAGTTTGTTTGTTGCTCTAGCCCACAGTAAGCTTTCCATAGAAGACCTTACACAGGCTTTACTACTGGCAAAAGTAGAGCATACAGCATTTTTAAAAACTGATACACATTGGAGCCAGCAGGGAGCAAAGTATGCTGCAGCCCAACTAATTCGGACAATGAAGAGAAACTATCCGGAGTTAAGCTGGGGTGAAGACCACTTCGAAACAAGGGTTGAGAGAAACCAGGATCATAAGGGTGATCTGCTGAATTATATTCCACTAGGCAGCTATTTTGAAAAACTGGGGCCAGCAGCGGACGTCATTTCTGTTACCAGTACGAATCTGATTGAGCAGAGTATCGGAGATCTAGACATGTTTGGTGACGCTGGTTCAGAGATTGTATTGGTGGGAACGAGTTATAGCGCAAATACTTTGTGGAATTTTGCCGGTTTTTTGAGGGAGGAAGCAGAACTCGATATTTTGAATGTTGCGGAAGAAGGGAAGGGCCCAGTGATACCAATGTTAGAGTATTTGGTATCTGAAGATTTTTTGGAAAGCCCTCCTCGCGTCGTTATATGGGAAATTCCTGAAAGATATTTTCCTATGGAATATGAAATGAACGCTTATAACTTGCCTTTTATTTCAAGATACTATGTAAGTAATACCGAACCTATTAATACTAAATAAATATTTACGGGAATGAGTTTTTACTATGCGATTAAATACACGCCATTTTTTCAATATAACTGTTGTAGCTCTGTTGTTCTTTTCTGCGCGGATTAGTGCGAATGAAGAGCGGCTTTATGCTGAAGAGCCTCCTGCTGGGTCAGCATTCGTCCGTATTTTCAATTCTTCTCAAGTCGCTGTTCTAAGAGATGCGACTATTTCAAATAAATTATTTGGTAAGCTTGCAGGCAACTCATCTTCTCCTTATTTATTTTTCTCCCCTGGGGAGAAAACGTTTTCATATGATGATAATGTGTCAAAGATACAGATAAAGGGAGATGAGCATTACACTCTGGTTGTTATTGATGGATTACCCTCTGAACTTATAAAGGACGGTGCTTTTAGGAGTAAGCGTAAGGCCAGAGTGAGTCTTTACAACCTTGTAACAAAGGGTAGTCCATTGACACTAAGGACGGCCGATGGAAAGACCGCTCTGCTATCTGATGTTAAATTTCTGAAATCTGACAGTCGGAATCTTAACGCATTAAGGATTCCATTAGCTGTTTATTCTGGTGGGGACAAAATTGCCGAAATAGGTACGATCTCATTCGAGAGGGGTAAAGCCACGAGTGTATTTGTCGGAGGAGCCATGGAGAACCCTGTTATCAAGGTTATTTCTACAGCAATGTAGTTGTTTCTAGTATATTTTCGAAGAGTGCTGTAGATGAATTTATTGATCAAATTTCGTAGTTCGCTGATTCTGGTATTTTTAGTGTTTACCATTTTTTGTTCAAATACAACGATGGCATTTAACTATGATTTGGAGCCATGTTGTGATCTTTGTCCCGCCGCCAAGAATGCTGGAAATTATAATACAAAGTTTCTTTCTTTGTTTTCTACCCTTGTCGAGGGGCAAGATGATTGGCTATTTCGTTCTGATATTGAATTAAGGAATGAATTTGGCCCAGACGGCGAATCCCTAGAGGCGCTTCGTCGCTTTAATGCTACATTGCAGGCTGATAAGAACGTGCAGCTGGTTTTGGTCTATCAACCCACTCGTGGCTTGGTTCATGCGAACAGCTGATTAATGATAGTGATTTTGACTTTCCCTTAGCCACAAAAAATTATACCTCTGCTCTTGAGCGCTTTCGTAGTGCAGGGGTGATTACACCTGATTTAACACCATTGATTAATGAACCAGTGTCAACTGAGGAATATTTTTTTAGGCGTGATCATCATTGGACACCCCATGGTGCTATGCGAACAGCAAAGCTCGTTGCAAACCGCATAAAAAGCTTGTCGGTGTATAAGGAGTTAGAAAAGAAAAAATATAGCCATAAGCAAGAGGGGCTCATTCACAAACGAGGCTCTATGCAAATCGCTTTCTCTCAACTGTGTCGTCAGGAGTTTGCTGATCAATACGTTCAAGACTTCCTTATTGTTCAAGATGACGACACTGAAGTTTCTTTTGATAACCAGGATCTTTTCGGTGAGGGAGAAGGGTTGCCTGAGGTTACACTAGTTGGTACCAGTAACAGTAAAAGTGCTGTAGATTACCATTTTGATGGCTTTCTTAAGGAGTTTCTGAGTGTTGATGTTCTAAATGAGGCGATGGCCAGTGGAAGCTTCAATGGCTCACTTCTACAATATTTTCCCAGCGTTGAATTTCAGGACGAGCCGCCAAAAATATTGATATGGGAGATTCCCGCTTATCATAGTATATCCCGCCCGCTATTTTATAGGCAGGTTACGCCTCTTATTTATGATGGGTGTCAGGCGGATGAGCCGATTTTGACACAAAACCTGACTCTTAAATCAGGTGTCAATGAACTTCTTTTTTATTCAAGCTCCAATGGGAAAAATATGCCCAGTGGGGAACTAATAGTTGACTTTCGTTTTCAAGACTCACAACTGAAGAACTTAAATGCTACCGTTTGGTATATTAATGGGAGAAAAGAAAGGATTAGGATACAGCATCCGCAGAGAGCTGATACCCGAGGGCGCTTTGTATTTGAATTAAAATCAATAGGTGAATGGAAAGATTTTAACTATATGTCCATCGATATAGACTGGCCGGCAGGGGTAGACACTACTCGTGTTGAGGCTAAGCTTTGTTACAAAAAATATGCTGGGCAAGGTGGATAGAAACTTTATGTCCCCTTTGCCGCAGTACTTGTTTCTGATGGTTTTTATCACACTGGCCCAAAGCTGCGTGTTTCTTGATGAAGGTACAGCCCCGCCCGTGCCGCCTCTGGTTGCTCCTTCGCAGTATGGCAAAGAGATTGCTGCTCTGCGGGATGCAGACCTATATGTTTGTGAGGCGATCCCAGAGCCATACACAGGCCCACTAAACTTTAGTAGTAAATATGAGGGCAGTGGTAAGTCAAGGTCAGCACTTAATAAACAAGCTGCGGAAAAATACCACCAGCAGACTAGTCGTATTTTCCAGTTCGAGAAAAATTTGATTCGTATGTCCGAGCAATATATCAGGACGGGCGAAAAAAAGGCTGCAAATTGCCTTATGTTGAATATTGACTTATGGGCAAAATCCTCAGCACTTCTTTCAAATGATATTAATCAGGTGGGACAATCAGTTAGAAAATGGGTGCTTGCATCAGCTGGCATTGCATATCTAAAGGTTATGCAGAGCAAGCCAGATTATTCGTTTGAGGATCCTGGTCGCCAAAAACGTATTCTAAACTGGTTCGATGTGCTTTCCACAGAGGTGATTGGCTATTATTCGAACCGACCATTAAATAAAGTCAATAATCATGATTACTGGGCTGCTTGGGCGGTGATGGTCAGTGCTATAAACCTGAATGATCAGGCGCGATTTAATTGGGCTATTTTGAAATATCGTCAAGGTATTTCTCAGATCGACAAGGAGGGTATTCTGCCGAATGAATTGAGGCGGGCTAATCGAGCGCTTCAATATCATAATTTTGCGATGCAGCCACTTATAATGCTTTCTGGCTTTATAAAATCGAATGGCACGGTGCTTACAGATAAAGAGGAGGAGGCGCTAGTGAGGCTCGCAGAGCGAGTCGTAGCGGGGATTCAAGATAACACCTTTTTTGAAAATAGCACGGGCGTAAATCAAAATACAAAGAATCTTGACTCTTCATGGTCGCTGGCATGGCTGGAGCCATTTACTCACTATTATGATAGTGACAAAGTTCGAAATTTCAAACCTACTGCAGTGCGGCCTTATTTTTCAACCCGACTGGGGGGAGAGTTAACCAAACTCTTCGGGAATCCTTAACACTGGTTTTTGTCCGTATTTCAGCGCATAGATTAGCTGTAAGTAGACTAGTAGCGTAGATTCGCCGTGATGGCTATAATTGGGCGGCTTTACGAAACACTGATNTTCAGCGCCACCAATCCGGACGTGACACACTTCACTTCCACCACAAACTCAAGNAGTGCCCGTTGAACAATTCGTCCTCCCAGACAAACAGCCCAACCCTTATCCCTGTTATTTTGGCGGGNGGCGTCGGCAGCCGCTTATGGCCGGTCTCGCGAAAACTTTACCCNAAACAATTTCAAGACTTNCTCAATGAAGGGCAGAGTTNTTTCCAGGCCACCCTNNACCGTGTTCGAGATCTGGATAATTGCGGCGCTCCCATCGTGGTCTGTAATGAAGAACACCGTTTTCTGGTGGCGGAACAACTTCGACAGGCCGACTGGGCTGACGCAACCATCATACTAGAACCAGTAGGTAAAAATACCGCGCCAGCGGTGGCTATAGCGGCACACCAGGCACTCGCGCAAAGCCAAAACTCCGTACTTCTTGTTATGCCTGCAGACCATGTGATTGAGGGCGTTGAGGCTTTCCATCATTCCATTAAAGCAGCCCAAACACTCGCTACTCAAGAATATCTGGTCACCTTCGGCATCACACCCGATGCACCGGAAACCGGTTACGGCTACATCAAATCGGGCAGTAAAATTGATACCGGTGCAGGCTTCCTGATAGAAAGTTTTAAAGAAAAACCCGATTCAAGCACTGCGCAAGCCTATGTGGACTCGGGCGACTATCTCTGGAATAGCGGCTTGTTTATGTTTGAGCCAGCCTTTTATCTCAAACAACTGGAAATGCACGCCGAGGATATTTATCACTCCACCGCCGCTGCAAGNAAAGCCANTCAAAAAGATCTCGATTTCTTACGTATTCCAAAGGATATTTTCTCCCAATGCAGAGATGAATCCATCGATTATGCGGTGATGGAGCCCACACAAGAAGCCGCCGTTGTGCCCTTTTCCGCCAAATGGAATGACGTTGGCGCATGGTCTTCTTTATGGGAAGTATCCCAGCAGGATAACGATGGTAATAGCACCTACGGAGATGTGTTACTGGAAGACTCCCGCAACACCTTGGTCAGGGCCGAGTCACGCCTTGTTGCGGCGGTGGGCATGGACGATTTTATCATTGCCGAAACCGCCGACGCCGTACTCGTGGCCCCCAAACACCAGTCACAGCGCGTTAAGGAAATCGTCTCCCACTTGAGCAAAAAACAAAGGGATGAGATCAACAGCCATACACGGGTTTACCGCCCATGGGGTTGGTATGAATCCATATCCTCCTGCGAACGTTTTCAAGCAAAGCGTATCGTGGTAACCCCTGGCTCCTCACTGTCTCTACAACTTCACCATCATCGCGCCGAACACTGGGTAGTTGTGAAAGGTACCGCCCACGTCACCTGCGGCGAAACCGTCACCACACTCACGGAAGATCAATCCACCTATATCCCCTTAGGCTCCCGCCACCGGCTTGAAAACCCCGGCGTTATTCCCCTGGAAATCATCGAGGTACAAACCGGCAGTTATTTAGGGGAAGATGATATTGTGCGTTTTGATGACCATTATGGCCGGTAGGGACAAGAGAAGAAATGGTTAGCGTATAGCTGGCTAGCCTTCTTTTCTACCTATTCCAGTTATGCACTTATTATTTGAATCCAAGGCCTCTTACTTTTACCTTTTTTGCTATTACAATCTCTTATTTTAGTCTTTATGAGTAGTGACGATTATTGACCATTACTNTCAACNACNCTNCACAAAAAAATGCACTAAATGTNGTCTTCATGTATACGCTTAAGTGGACGCCTTGACGTGCTTTACCAAAATACCAGATGCGACAATCCGCCACACTTTAGTCGAACCATACCTACTATACTTAAGTGTACTAACTAAGGGATCTCTGATTAATTACCTGCGTTGCTGTGTTACTACCTTAAAAACAGGCTCTTTACACTTGTTTATTCCCGATAAACTGCACTTGAGCACCTGTCTTAACCTTGTGCCAGGGCTTCGCCAACATTAATCCGGGGTCCCCTGGCGATAAGCGTAAAGTTTGTTTCTGTAGAGGTAATAGTATGAAAATTATACGCACTCAATTACTTGTCACAAAAATTATAATCTGGCTTTTTTTCGCAGTTTGTGTCAACAGTTATGCAACCCCAAGTGGTGACCCTTATTTCTGGAGTACTCACTTTGCAGGCGCGGGAAATTGCACCCATTGCCACAACGGCCTCTACAACGATTCGGGAGAGGACGTTTCAATCGAAAAAGACTGGTCATC
>JGI24723J26617_10004029_pt1 | contig 10297 bp, 7 predicted proteins | sample Cruoilmetagenom6_FD_26617 | JGI IMG/M metagenome (IMG submission 26617) | reverse complement strand
CAAAATCAGATGGTAAAACAACACCCTTATCCGTTTTTTCCATGATTGCATAATCAATCGAAACATTTGACAACTGCTGATAATCAGCTAATGATACAATATCATTTTTTAATACTATTTTTGTAATTTTTTCTATAAGTTCCCTCTGATATTTTCTAAATTCCTGAATTAAAACTGAAGCTTTAATTGCAAACATCCCACTGTTCCAGAAAAAGTTTCCTGCCTTTAAATACTTTTGTGCAGTTTGCATATCTGGCTTTTCTACAAATCTTTTTAATGCATAAGCTTTGTCAATTTTTTTTTTTATATCAACTTCAATATATCCGTAACCTGTCTCAGGATACAAGGGATTAATTCCAAAAGTAACTATATATCCAAGCTGAGCAATTTTAATTGCTGAAGCCACTTGTTTATAAAAATTTTCTTTATCTCTAATTACATGATCTGCAGGAAAGATACCTAAAATAGCATCATCTTCCTCCTTTAAAATATTTAATGCGCCAAGCAAAATTGCAGGAGCAGTATTTCTCCCACAGGGCTCACCTATTACTTTTCCTTCTGCATCAACACCAATCATTTTCATATGACGCTCAATTTCACTAACATGTTGTTGTCCGCACACAACCCGAATGTTTTTAGGATCAAGTATGGATGCAATTCTTTTCACAGTACTTTGAATAAGGGAATCTTTTCCAGTAAGGCTTGCTAATTGTTTTGGATGCTGATCCCTTGATACCGGCCAAAGCCGGGTGCCTGTTCCGCCAGCTAACAATATTGGATATACACTTAGTTCTTCATCAAGCATACCTGAATTTCCTTTTATCAGAATTTGAAGTGAATTTTTGTGATGGTACAGAACTACCCACAATATCTACAGCGTCATAGCCAAATAAACTGTTAACCTCCCGCGTCAATAATTTTCCGGCCTGTAATTTATAGTTATCAGATAAAGCAATCACCGTTTCAATTTTTTCAGGGTCAAAAACATGAATGTATGATTTGCAGGAGCCAGGATACCTTTGCAATATATCACGAAGCTTGATTAAATGCTCTTTGTCTGCTTTTGTTATATCAAAAATAAAATGAATACTTTCTGTCCACATCTCTTCTGCTTTATCCATTGGAATAATATCGTCTGCTATTATCTTTACAGATTTTTCATCTTTTTGGACATATCCCTGAATAAGAATGGGGACATCCTCACATAAAATATCTTTTACAGATGCAAAGGTAGAGGCAAAAATTATAACTTCAACAACTCCATACAGATCTTCAATTGTAATAAAGGCCATTTGATCGCCTTTTTTTGTCTTTATTATCTTCTTATCAAGCACAATACCACTGATTCAGATCCCTGTATCGCAATTTACTTCTTTTATTGAGATTGTGTTTGTAGTTGTATATTTTTGTATAATTTTATCATACTTATCTAATGGGTGCCCTGTAATATAAAATCCCAATGCCTCTTTTTCAAAAGCAAGCATTTCTTTTTCATCCCATTTTTCAATATCCGGAAAATCCGGACAATTAGCCATATGTGAAAAATCATCTAAATCAAACAGCCTTAGCTGTTTGTCTGACTTTTCTTTTTGCACTCTTTGTCCATGGGCGATTACATCTTCCACAGATGCCATCAATCTACTTCTATACACGTTAAATGAATCAAAAGCACCACATTTAATAAGGCCTTCAATTACTTTCTTATTAACCTTTTTAAGTTCAACACGCTCACAAAATTCAAAAAGAGAACTGAATTTTTTTTTCCTTTCACTTAAAATTGATTCTATTGCACTTTCACCAACATTTTTTACAGCAGCCAAACCAAATCTTATATTTAAACCTGAGACAACAAACCCTTTATCACTTTCATTAATATCTGGTGGAAGAATAGTAATTTTATGGCTTTTACATTCCGATATATATTTAACCACACTACCTGTAGAATTCATTTCACTTGTAAGCAATGCAGCCATAAATTCCACAGAAAAATGAGCTTTGAGGTAGGCAGTCTGATAGGCAATAAGAGCATATGCGGCACTATGGGATTTATTAAATCCATACTGCCCGAATTCTTTCATCAATGTAAATATCTGACTTGCTTTTTTAAGGGGAATATTATTTTTTACAGCGCCTTCCAAAAACCGTTTCTCATGCTCATCCATAATTGATGCAATTTTTTTCCCCATTGCCTTGCGTAGGCCATCTGCTTCAGCCATGGAATAATCAGCAAGTTCCACAGCTATTTTCATAACCTGTTCTTGATAAACAATAACTCCGTACGTTTCCTTAAGGATTGTTTCAAGTTCAGGAACAATATATTCAACTGCCTGCTTTCCATGCTTTCTTTTAACGAAATCATCAACCATACCACTATTAAGCGGACCTGGTCTATATAGTGCTACAAGCGCGATAATATCATCAAAGCAGGCCGGTTTCAGTCTTACTAAAAGATCTTTCATCCCAGAACTTTCAAGCTGAAATACTCCTGTTGTATCACCTTTTCCGAGTAATCTGTAAGTTTTTTCATCAAAAAAATCAAGTTTTAAAACATCAGGAACAATTTTACCTTGCTTTTCAATAAGTGATAATGTGCTTTCAATAACAGTAAGGTTGCGAAGTCCCAGAAAATCAAATTTCACAAGTCCTGTTTGTTCAACATATTTCATGTCAAACTGGGTAACAACTTCACCATGCTTCCCTTTATAAAGAGGCAAGTACTCGACCAAAGGTTTATCGCCTATAACGACTCCTGCAGCATGAGTCGATGCATGTCTTGTTAAGCCTTCAAGCACACGGCAAACATTAATCAACTTGTCTACTTCAGGTTGTTGTTTTGCCATTTTTTTTATTTCAGGCTCCATTTCCAGTGCAGCATCAAGGCTGATATTTACAACATCAGGAACCATCTTGGCAATTACATCCACCTGGCGCAACGGTATCTCAAGAACACGGCCAACATCTCTTATCACAGCTTTTGCTTTTAATTTTCCAAATGTAATAATCTGTGCAACAACAGCGTTTACATCTTGAACTCCGTTCCCATATCGCTCAACTACATATTTAAAAACCTTTTCTCTGCCATTTATACAAAAATCAATATCAATATCTGGCATGCTTTTTCGACCGGGATTTAAAAACCTTTCAAAAATCAAACCATGCTCAATTGGATCAAGATCTGTTATTCCCATGGAATATGCGACCAGACTGCCTGCTGCAGACCCTCTGCCTGGGCCTACTGGGACATTGTTTTCTTTTGCAAAATTTATAATATCTGCAACTATTAAAAAATATCCGGCAAAACCCATATTTTTTATAACATCAATCTCATATGCAAGCCTCTCCTGATAAACATTTTCTTTGAATTTAGAATTATTAAGTTTGCTATGCTTTATTCTTTTTTCGTATCCTTTACTTACATTCATCTCAAATTTTTCATCAATATTATCTGATGAAATATCGTCAAACTTTGGAAAATGGTATTCACCACCAGACATTGATAACAAATCAAATTCCACATTGCATCTTTTTGCAATCACCTCTGTGTTTTCTAATGCTTTGGGATATTTTGAAAAATAGTCATACATTTCACTACTTGATTTCAGATATAGCTGGTCTGTATCAAATCGAAAACGATCAGGTGAATTAATCGTTTTGCCTGTTTGTATGCACAACAAAAGTTCATGAGCAGATGCATCTTCTTTTGACAAATAATGGCAATCGTTTGTTGCAACAAGAGGGATGGAAAGCCTTTTGCTCATATCAAGAAGTTTTGAATTTACTGTTTCCTGCTTTTCAAGACCATTGTTTTGCAGTTCAAGGAAGAAATTATTTTCTCCGAAAATATCAAGATATATGCGTGCCAGATCATCAGCTGCATTATCTTTTTTTTCAAGAATTAACTTTGGTATTTCACCATGAAGACATGCTGAAAGCGCAATAAGCCCCTTACTGTAAAACTTTAAAACGTCCTTATCTATGCGTGGTTTATGATAAAAACCTTCTAGCTGCGCAATAGTTGCAAGTTTGCAAAGATTACGATAACCTTCATTATTTTTAGCCAGAAGTACCAGATGTGAAAGGCCTTTGCTGTCAAGGGTAGTTTTATCGGTAAGTTTTCTGGGAGCTATATAACATTCACAGCCTATCAAAGGCTTAATCCCGGCATAAACAGCCTTTTCATAAAACTCAAGAACACCAAACATTGTGCCATGATCTGTAATGGCAACAGACTTCATACCAAAATCAGCAACTCTTTTCATAAGAGAATCTATCTTAATTGCTCCATCTAGAAGGCTGTATTGTGTATGAAGATGAAGATGAGTAAAATTATCTATCTTATCTGTCATTTAAATGTTATTCTCCTATAATCCGATAAAACTGTTTGATCAAGTTAGGTTTTATAAAATGTAAGATCTCGTAAAATTTAATGAATAATATTTTCCGGATTCCTGTCTGAAATGAAAAACTTGGGCATCAAGTATAAACTAATCAAACCTATAATTTGGTGCTTCCTTTGTAATAATTACATCATGAACATGACTTTCACGCAAACCAGCAGCACTTATCTTTATAAACCTGGCATTTTCTCTTAGTTCTTCCAGGTTTTGACACCCCACGTATCCCATTCCTGATTTTAAACCTCCTATCAGCTGAAAAATGTTTGCCGAAAGCGATCCTGTATATGGAACCCGCCCCACAATACCTTCTGGCACAAGCTTTGTGTCATCAACAACTTCCTCCTGATAATACCTGTCTTTACTACCTTTTTTCATAGCCTCCACAGATCCCATACCCCTGTAAACTTTATAACTGCGTCCCTGATATAAAATCAACTCACCAGGACTTTCCTCTGTTCCGGCAAAAAGTCCACCAATCATAACGGCATTGGCACCTGCACCTATGGCCTTTGTAACATCACCTGAAAACTTGATACCCCCGTCTGCAATCAACGGAATACCTGTTTTTTTTGATACCGGGCTACAATTCATGATTGCAGTAATCTGCGGTACACCAATACCTGCCACCATGCGTGTTGTGCATATTGATCCAGGCCCAACCCCTACCTTGATACCATCTGCTCCTGCTTTAGCAAGGTCTTCAGCTCCTGATGCAGTGCAAACATTTCCTGCTATAAGTTCAATATTTGGAAAAGTGCCTTTTGTCTTTTCTATCGCTTTAATTACATTTTTTGAATGGCCGTGGGCAGTATCAATTAATATAACATCAGCTCCTGCTTTTAAAAGAGCTTCAATACGTTCTATCATATCAGAGCCAACTCCTACTGATGCTCCAACCCTAAGTCTTCCAAGTCTGTCCTTACAGGCATTAGGATATTTTTTAATCTTCTCAATATCCTTTATTGTTATCAAACCTGTAAGTTTACCTTTTTTATCCACAACAAGAAGCTTTTCAATTCTATGTTTATGTAACAGCTTTTTTGACTTTTCTAATGAAATTCCTTCTGATACTGTAATCAGATTATCTTTTGTCATTACTTCAGAAATTTTTTTATCCAAACAAGTTTCAAATCTGAGATCTCTGTTTGTAACTATACCTAACAAACAATCCTCTTCTACTACAGGTACACCTGAAATACGGTACAGTTCCATAAGCTTTAATACCTCGTGGATCTTCTGGTCAGAACGAATTGTAACAGGGTCAACAATCATTCCACTTTCTGATTTTTTCACCTTATCAACTTCTTTGGATTGGGATTTTATGGACATGTTGCGGTGTATAAAGCCAATTCCTCCTTCACGGGCAATGCAAATAGAGGTCATGGCCTCTGTAACAGTATCCATTGCGGCCGAGACAATTGGAATATTTAAATTTAAGTTTCTGGTTAACCTTGTGCTTACATCTACATCACTTGGCAAAACGTCAGAATACCTTGGAACTAACAATACGTCATCAAATGAATATGCAGATTCAGGCGACATTAATTTCATTGGATTCCTCCAAAAAAAAATAGAATTATAGTATTATCTTTATGCGGGCTTCACTGTTTTTTATTTTTAGCAGTTTTTTTATTGTATAAGATACTCTTAAAAATAGCAAATGGTACTATATTTGACAATATTTTATTTTATATCTACCATGTTTTTATTAACCAAAGCAATTGAGCTTAATAAAAAAAATAATTAAAAGTATTATGCTTTACTAAATCATTGTTTCAATGCTATTAATATCACAGGTGTTTATAGTATGAATTCAATTAAAATAGTAAAACTTCATTATGCTAATTAAAATAAATAATAAAAATCCACAACTAAGATTAATACAAAAGGTAATTAAAGTTTTAAAAAATGGGGGCATAATTGCCTATCCAACTGATACCTATTATGGTATTGGATGTGACATTATGAACAAAAAGGCTATTCAAAAAATATATAAATTGAAACAAAGAAATCCCAAAAAGCCTTTAAGTTTTATATGTTCAGGACTTAAAAACATCAGCCATTATGCAAAAGTTACAAATTATGCATATAAGACTATGAAACGACTTTTACCTGGACCTTATACTTTTATCCTGGATGGATCTAAATTAGTACCGAAAATAATAATGACAAAACAAAAAACCGCAGGAATTCGCGTTCCTGACAATATAATATGCCAAATGATAGTAGAAGAACTTGGTCATCCGGTTATCAACACAAGTGCGAAAAAACCAGACGGAAATATTCTTCACGATCCGCTTCTTATCAACGAATTTTTCAATACTGAAATAGACATCGTTATCGATGGAGGTATTGTACCAGGTCAACCTTCTAGTATTATATCACTTCTTGATGATGATCCTACAGTTATTCGTAAAGGTTTAGGCAATATTAGCTTTTTTGAATAAAAAAACCGCTTAAATTTTATTTAAGCGGTTTTTTGTATAAAAATAATATGCAGGTTTTATTAATTCACGAAACCTAGTAAATTACATAAATAGCTTGGGTTCAGGCTTTGTTGTGAAAAACTTCTCATCATATCTTTCATTAGGTTTCCAAACAATAAACTAATAATGGAAAATTTTTTCTCTCTATCGTACACAAATAAAACTTCGCCTTTAATTCCTCCTAGACGCCCAGCCCATTCTACAGCATCCTCAAAATTTCCAATACGATCAACAAGTCCAATTTCTTTTGAATAATTTCCTGTTAATATGCGTCCATCTGCAATTGTCTCAACTGCTTTAATGTCCATTTTCCTTCCCATAGCGACATCCTTTATAAACTGTCTGTGAATCTGGTCTGCAAAATCATGAAGAATTTCGCTTTCTTTCATGGTCATTTTTCGCGCAGGAGAACCTATATCTTTAAACTCACCACTTTTCACAACAACAGGTGTCAGTCCAATTTTTTCGAAAAGTTTCTGATAATTTGTAAACCCCATTATTACGCCTATACTTCCTGTTATTGTTCCAGGATTAGCCATAATACCATCTGTTCCTGCAGCAATGTAATATCCTCCAGAAGCAGCAATTGCACCCATGGAGGTAATTACTTTTTTATGCTTAATAGTCTTTCTAACTTCTCTGAATATCTCCTGGGAAGGGCCCACTCCACCACCAGGCGAGTTGATCCTAAGTACTATCGCTTTTATTGACTTATTGTTACGAAAACGTTTAAGACTGCTAATTACTCCTTTTGCATCCACAATTATCCCATCTATTTGTATTACACCTACTTTCTCTCCTCCAAGGTTGCCTATACCAAAATGTTCAGATGAAAATACCCCTAGAAAAACTATAGTTAAAAATATCAGCGTACTAGCAGCTATGGATGAAAAAATCAACAAAAAAAACAAATACGGATGTCTACGTGAAAACATACAGTATCCCAATTTAATTATTATTTAAATATAAACTTGCTTTACGATTTGACTGTCTTCCTTTTAACTGTCTTCCTTAAATTTTTCCTGAAGATTTTCACGCAAAATCTCTCCAAATGATGAAGTTGCAGGCCCCATTTTATTAACATACTCACTGAGCAAAACCTGCTCATCGTCAATTTCAATCCGCTTTATTGAAAGACCGATTCTTCTTTCTCCGCTATTGATATTCATAACCTTGGCTTTTATGTTGTCACCAACATTGAAATGGCCAATCGGAGTCTTAATTTTTTCTTTACTTATTTCAGATACATGGACAAGCCCTTCAACGCCCTCTTCCAACTCAACAAAAACTCCAAAATCGGTAATATTTGTTATATTACCTGAAATTTCTTTTCCCACATCATAGCGCTGTTCAACAGTCTTCCATGGATCATCCTGTAATTGCTTAATACCTAATGAAAATCTCTCATTATCCTTGTCAATATCAAGCACTATTGCTTGTATTACATCACCTTTTTTAAATAATTCAGATGGGTGTTTAATGCGTTTTGTCCAGGTAATATCAGAAATATGCACAAGTCCATCAATGCCTTCATCAATACCGACAAAAAGACCGAAATCAGTAATATTTTTAATTTTACCTTCTATAGTTGTCCCAATAGGGTACTGTTCACTTATCAAATCCCATGGATTTGGAGCAATTTGCTTTATTCCTAAAGAAATGCGTCTATTTTCTGCATTAATATCCAACACTACAGCTTCAACTATCTCAGCTATTGAAACCACTTTGGAAGGATGTCGAATTTTTTGCGTCCAGGACATCTCTGAGACATGAATTAATCCTTCAACTCCTTGTTCTAATTCGATAAATGCACCGTAGTCAGTTAAACTGACTACCTTTCCGTTTATTTTAGTACCAACAGGATACTTGTCCATAGCTACTGTCCACGGATCAGGCGTCAACTGTTTCATACCAAGAGATACTCTCTCTTTTTCCATATCAAAACTTAATACCTTAACTGTGACACTATCACCAATGGTAAAAAGCTCTGAAGGATGTTTTATTCTACCCCATGATATATCAGTAATATGCAACAATCCATCAACACCACCAAGGTCAATAAAAATTCCATATTCTGTAATATTTTTTACAACGCCTTCAATAACTTTTCCTTCCTGAATTGCACTCATGGTGGCAGCCCTGTGGGACTCACGTTCCTCTTCCAAAAGAACCCGTCTTGACAAGACAATGTTACTGCGCTTTCTGTTATATTTTAAAACTTTAAATTCAAAGTTCTGTCCAACCATTTCATCAAGATTACGAATAGGACGTAAACCTGCCTGGGAACCAGGTAAAAACGCCTGAACTCCGATATCAACCGCAAAACCGCCTTTTACACGACTTGTAATAACACCTTCCACAATTTCTTCATTGTCATAAGCTGTTTTAATTGCATCCCAAACTTTTACCTTGGCTGCCTTTTCTTTAGAAAGGATTACAACTTCTTCCTCGTCATCCCACCATTCAACCATAACTTCAACTATGTCATTCACTTCGGCTGCAACAGCACCATTTTCATCTCTAAACTCATCAATGGAAATCTGACCTTCTGATTTATATCCTATATCAACAAGCACATAGTCCTTATCAATAGAAATAATTGTTCCTGTTACAAGCTCTCCTTCTGAAAAACGCTTGAAGCTCTCTTCGTACATGGCCATCAAATGATCCATATCATAATCATCTGTTTCTTCAATCGATTTCTCTGCTTCCGATTTCTCTGCTTCTAAAATAGAATCATCTGATAAAGATGCAGGATCTGTATCTTTATTTTTTCCATTTTGTACATCATTTTCCAAACCTGTTTGGTTTTCACTTTCCGAATCTGGCTTTCCTGCAAACAGTACATCCTGCAAATCATTTTGACCGACCTGTTTGGTTGAATCGGCTTTTAAAATATTTTCCATGTAAACAAAATACCCCCTAAAATTATTATCCACCTACCTTAAATNTGATAAAGGTAAAAAGTAACTGATAATAGCAATTTTTTATAAAAACTGCAACAATTAAACATTTTGATTTTTTTAAATATTAATTTTACATTACAAACTATATCATTATCTATAAAAAACGTACAAAATAGTGTCCAAAAATAAACCTTTGAAGCTATCTTATATTTATTGAAAGTAATAAAATACGAACATAGCAAGTTATTTTGGAATTTTTTAATTGGAAATCGGGCAAAAATTGCTTTAATCCAAAATATGTAGATGGATAAAGATAAACTATTTTGTCCACGTTCATAGGCATTGCAGCTTCCAATACAAGTCAGATAAATACTATTTGAATATGCAGTAGCTATAGCCATTATGTTTAATTAACCCACATATCTATGATGTATAGCAGCATAGTATCAATCACCTCATTTATTGCAAGGGACGTGGAATCTATACAAACAGCATCAAGGGCAGGTTT
>JGI24723J26617_10004028_pt1 | contig 10298 bp, 8 predicted proteins | sample Cruoilmetagenom6_FD_26617 | JGI IMG/M metagenome (IMG submission 26617) | reverse complement strand
TTCCTGATTATAATACTAATCCTACCCCTATTATTGAACTTCCATTATCAAAATGGGAAGAGAAAGGTGATTCTAAAATTCCGATATCTTATTTATTTAAGGTTCCTTTTGAATTGGTGAGTATCTACTTAAGGTACTATTAATCAATGAAAATTTAATTTATTTAAAAGAAATCTTACGCAATCAAAATTAAGCTATCTAGACTTAATTATTCCTATATTATTGTTCGTGGTAGGAATGTATGTTTTACCATTAAGAATTGTAGGATTAAATATTGAATTTATTCCCGGAGATTTAGGTGATGCGCGCTTTAATAATATCGTATTAGAGCATGGCTACCTCTTTTTAATAAATAAAGTAGATTGGTTTTGGAATGCACATTATATGTATCCGTCAAAACTGATAATTGCACAATCAGACAATTTGTTGGGCACTTTGCCCATTTATGCAGCCTCCCGTTTTATTGGTTTTGATAGATATACAGCCTTTCAACTTTGGTTTATTGTACTTCATGCCTTAAACTATATTTTTTGCTTCTGGGTTGTCAACATATTGTTTAAGAATAGCATAATTGCAGCTATAGGGGCATACGTTTTTGCTTTTGGAATATTCAATATAGGTCAAATCTATCATGCACAGATTTTTCCCCGATTTATGCTCCCATTAATTTTTTACTGGACCATTAAATTTTTAAAGGAACAAGAATCCATGCATTTTAGCTTTCTTCTTTTTGCTGTAGTTTATCAGTTTTACTGCGGTATATATTTAGGATTTTTGGGTTTGTATTCTATTCTTTTTCTAGTTATTGGGTATTTTTTTGTCTACCGAAACTTCAGTCTATTCAAAAAAATGCCAATTAGAAAGGATTCTATAATTTATATCAGCTCCATAGCTGTCTCCTTAGCTTCGCTATGCACATTATTTAACCGCACTTCATTATTTCAAAAGAAACAGGAATGAGGCCTTTTGAGAACGTAATTGATAGTATTCCGCATCTAACGTCATATATATTTAGTACACCCGCATCTTTCATTTGGGGAGATTATCTCTTTCAACCTTTTGTTGACTCTACTAACCTATGGTGGACACATCTCTTATTTCCTAGGTTTTTCCTATTCTATTCTTCTTGTTGTCTATTCTACTGCTGATACAGTCTATAATAAAGAATAAATCAGCTAAAGAATTATCATTCTTAATATTGAGTACCTTTTTGTCACTCCTATTTTGCATAAATATTGAAGGGTTTACGCTATATGAACTAATATATGAAATTCCCGGATTTTCTTCAATGCGAGCTCTTAACAGAATAATAAATTCACAGATTATATTCTTCATTTTGACGCTCTCTTTTGTGCTTAATTATATCTATAAACATACGAAGTGGGGTAATGCAGTTTTATTAGCTACAGTTCCATTATTCGTACTAGATAATTATTACATTCTGAGCAATGACGTTGTTCGATACAGAAGGTCAGTTAGTATTGAAGACGTAGAAGGGATTAATTCAACAATCTGATACAATTAATTTTAAAGCAGTTGCCTATAATTTCAAAGATAAATCCTCTCACAGTACCATAATCACAAAGCACATAAGTGTGATTATTGCTTGCCAAGACCTAGGCATACAACGTATAAATGGATACTCAGGTTCTTACCCAGACAACTATATGTCATTTTTTGACTTAACCAATGAAATTACTTTAAATAATTGGTTAGATCAGACAAATACTCTACGTTCAAACGTACTCCTAATTAATGAGTAACCACTATTAATCCCTATCTCCTTGAAGTGCTTTCTTGTAATTGGGATGATCTAAATACTTGACATAATCTTCTGAAACATGCCTTTTCAAGAAAATATGTTTGTAGGCTTGAAAGGTCATAGAATCATAATGCAAAATAGTATGCTTATACTGATTAAATTGAAAAAAATTTAATCCAATCAATGAGGCAGTAATAACAGTAAACACAATCTTTTTCCATTTCAAATTATTGGTTACATCGCTTACAAAAGCGGCTAAAGGTATTGACAACAGAGGATAAATATCAATTAAACTTCGCATTCCATAGGAGCCTCCATACCACCAGCACCACCATGAAAATACGATGTAAAAGTGAACCAGAATAAAGGGAATCAATGAAAGTCGATATTTTCTGACTACCTCATTTTTGTAAAAAAGTCCTATTAATGAAAAAGCCATCAATGGAGAATAAATCAACCATCCATTTCTAAAACTAAATAGACCAGAAAAAATTCTGGAATCTGTAAAGAAAAAGCCCTCTTCTGAATAAGAATAATAAACCCAATCACCGGTACTGTATTTCCAATATAATAGTTGAGGAAAAATAACCAAGCAACCACCCAAGATCCCAATTAACAACTGTTTATAATTCGTTACGAACAACTGAATTCTACGAGTTAAACTGTCCTTGTTATAGACTCCTAGAAAAAGGAAAAATAATACTACCGTAATGTTTACTGGTCTAATCAAAACTATTAAACCGCTAATAGCACCTAGCATAAATAAGTGTTTAGTTTTTTTCGTTTTTTCCCAAAGTATCCCTAAATGTAAGAATGCAGCAATGGAGAAAAAACTGAATACATGACTCATCCCGGGCTCTTTAATTACATAATTTACAATATTAGTTCCTAATGCTATTATTAGAATAGTAACTGCAGTAACGAGCTCTGAAAAATGAGAAAGTAGGCTCTTTCTTATTAAAATCAATCCTAAAGTATAAAAGAGCAAGGAGGTTAATACAATAGATAATCTATAAGGTAAGGTATAACCATTATTATCATACCCTAAAGGAGTAGACAAATGATGAGCAACCAAAAATAAGGGACAATAAAAATAAGCCACACCCATGGTCATTTTAAAAGTCCTTTCCTCCTCTATATTTGTCTTAAACCAAATCTTATTTTGAATATTTGAATCTAGCTCATCCCAGAATTGCAATGAGAGATCCTGATAAATAAAAGTAGAAGGTAAATAACCGTAATAACTAAGCACGTCACTTTCGATCACTTTATGCTCTCCCCTCCAATATTTATTCGAAAACACAAAGCAGGAGATGATTGTAACACAGATGAGAATACTCAGATTACTAAATGATAACTTAATCATTAGTTTTTACTTGATTGTATGTCATAATTTAGAAAACCCAAAAGTAATTGGAAACCTAAAATAACTGGTAATGCGGACAACATAATGGTACCTGCAGAAGCCTCGACTCCAGTATTAACACTGTTTAACCAATTGATTGAGCCAAAAATAACTCCAAACATAAAAAGTAAGGCCCCCATAAATAATTGAAGGCTTCCTGCATTAAAATCTCGAAGAAAGTAATTATAACCAATTCGTTTTATGAAACGTACACAATACTTTGGCGGAAATTCAAACAGTATTTTACCAATTCTAAGGTTACTTTCTTCATCAGCATATAAAGCTTGCATTGAGAAATCTTCAACTCTAGCTCTGACCAAACTGAGTCGGAACAACATATCGCTTTCAAAAAAATATCGATTATCGATTTTATCTAATTCTAATTTGTGCAGTGTATCCTTATGAATAGCAGTAAATCCATTCGTAGGATCCATTATATGCCAATATCCGTTTACAAATTTGTTCAGAAAGGATAATACACTATTTCCAAATAAACGCATTGTAGGCATTCCTTTTAAACTTCTCAAATTATTAAACCGATTGCCTTTCGAATAGTCAGTTTGATTCAATAAAATTGAATTTACTAACCCTTTAATCAGGCTTGGATCCATCTGACCATCTCCATCAAGTTTTACTATTACCTCTGCCTGATCATCCTTTAAAAATTGCTTATACCCCTCTTTGACAGCACCGCCTACACCCAGGTTTTTTTCGTTAAAAATTACCTTTAATCGATTTCCATCATAGGATTGTTGAAGAAATTCACCGCAAGATTCAGGGCATTTATCATCAACTACATAAATTTGAGAAACAATCTCTGGTATTGAGTTTACGACTTCTAAAATTTGATTTTTGACTTTATAAGCTGGTATAACAACTGCTATTCTCATTTATGAATTGATGTCTATTTAGAACCTTATTGTGTATTTTTTTTCATTTAAGAATTGAAAAAACAATAATAACATGAAGAGAGGTACTAAAAAAATAATTCTTCCTTGATACCTTGGAATTACATTGGATAATGTCGCACAAAAAGCAGCATTAAACAAAAGGGAAGTTCCAATTGCAATCATCAACAAGAGACTATCCTTTTTTAACTTTCTTTTTCTAATTATTAATACGGTTATTATAATTGAAAGGTACAAAAACAATACTTCTAAAATTACTTTAAAATAAAACGAAACTCGTCCTTCTACTTTTTGAGTAGAATGGTCAAAAGCATATAAATCATCAGGAAAATAGAACTCTACAATACTTCTTAAATCCACATAATCTAATGGGGACTGCTCTATAGTGATTAATTGCTTCAATGTACCAGTAATTGCCAACGCAATAAAGTCTATACGTAGCTCGTCATCAGATAAAATGTCGGAAATTAAATCTCCGTATTCAGCTTCTTTTTCAATCCAGCAATTCGTCCAATCACCCCTATCCAAGCATCCTCCTTTATATATTGGACTCTCGGGGTCGTATAAATAGAATCCAGCAGCAGGCCATTGATTCAGTCTATCCTTATATTCACATAAAGACTTATAGGATGGAGAAAAGCTGGCACTTTCACAATTTTTATTTAAAAATTTACTGGCTAAACCACTCTCTATGTATCTTGTAGCTAGAATGATATTATTAGTTCTTGAAATTATAAAACCTGCCCCAAATGAATAGTTAATCAAACCTATTGTTAACAAGCTCCCTCCAAAAAGTGAAGCTATAAATATAAATCGTTTGAAATGATGCATCAGTTGCTTTTTTACTAGAAAATAGATCCCTAAAGCAATTAATTGTGCAAAAACCAGAGGAATATGTGATAAATGGGTGATTATTGAAACCAAAAAAATAATAGAAATGAAACCGATATGGATACTTTCTTTTTTATCCAATACAACCAAAAGAAATAAAGAAAGAATAGATATGACGGTGAAAATATCAGCTATAACCAAGCTAGTGTAATAGCCTACCCCAGAAAATATGCTCATAATAACTCCTATTATAAACAACACTAAAAAAGGTCTATGGGGCTGCACCAACTTTTTAATAAGCAAAAAAACTAAATAATTATAAATGATTGATTGTGCAATTATTACCAACCAAGTGCTATAAGAAAGACTAAGGTGTCGAACCAACAAACCATAAATTATTGGACGGTCAATTGGGACCGTCCCTGTATGTCCTGAAACCAAATAGGTGCCGGAGTCAGGAAAAAGTAAGGGATAACCGTTACTAAATGCCGGTGCAATTGTGACTAAAACTGACCCAACAAATAAAATAATATTTAGGATAGTCCATTTATTCAGATTAATAATCCCGTTCTCCATTTTTTGCAGCTTCATTGTCAATTTCAATTAAATCTTCCCAATATGTATCATAACTTTTGGTTTTCAAAAAATTACCCCAATAAGTCTTCTTGGTTGTTGCACAGTAATGTAACAAACCATTTCTATACTGATAAGCTTGAAAAAGATTAAGGTATATAAAGAAAGTTGTAATAACTAATATTCCGATAGTTAACCATCTACTTTTCTGTATCACATACCCAATAAAAGCGGCAATGGGAAAAGCAAAAACACCGTAAAAATCGATAAATGGACGTGCACCAAACGAACCACCATACCACCATGACCACCAAGAAAAAGTAACATAAATCAACAGTGCAAGTAATACTAGAATTGCCCCTCTGACTTCCTTCTTATTGAATAAGAGACCAATAAATGCAAATACCATAAAAGGAGTATATAATAACCAACCTTTTCGGTAACTAAACAATCCACCAATTATTTTAGGGTCATTAAAAAAGAAGTGTTCATTATCCGAATAAGAGAAAAAGACCCAGTTTCCAGTATTGTATTTCCAATAAAGTAACTGAGGTACAAGAACTAAAAAAGCACATAAAACTGCACAAGCTACTTGTTTCCATTTGGAAACAAATAGCAATAAACGAGTTTTTATTGCAGCAAATGAATTAATATCATAAAGTAAGAAGAAAAGGACAATCAATATATTAGTTGGTCGAATTAACACAATTAACCCGCCAAGCGTTCCTAAAATAAGTAAGGATTTATTAGATTGTCTTTCATACCATTTTATTGTAAAATGGACGAACATAGTTATTAGCGCAAAGCTAAATACATGTCCCATGCCAGATTCAAAAACCACATAGTTAACTATGTTAGTTCCAACAGCAACACCAAACAAAGTAATTGCTGTTGTTACTTCATTATAGAATCTGAGCAGAATATGCCTTAAATAGACTAAACCTATAGTAAAAAATAACATTGCAGAAAGGACTATGGATAACCGATAGGGTAAGGTATATCCGTTTGGTACATATCCAAAGGCAGGAGCTAACTGATGAGCGATTACAAACATTGGCAAATAACAAAAAGACACTCCCATAGTGGTTTTAATCACCTTTCCATTATTTTCAGCTATCTGATACCATATTTTTAGTCTAACATCGTCATTTTGTTTTTCAGCAAACTGTAAAGATATATCCTGGTAAATAAAGATTGCGGGTAAATAAGCATAATAAGAAATTATATCATTAGAAATAATCTCCTTATCATCTCTCCAATATTTTGTTGCAAATACAATAGAAAAGACAATTAGTAGACTTGATACAATGCTAATATGACTTAATGAAACTTTAACCATACAAAGCTTCTCCTTTAGGAATTGCGGCAATTAACTTTTTGGTATATTCCTGTTGAGGACTATTGTATACCTCATCAGAGAGACCTATTTCTTCTATCCTACCTTGGTTCATTACAACAATTCTATCAGACATGTACTTCACCACAGACAAATCGTGTGAAATAAAAATATAAGTAAACCCTAAATCGCGTTTTAAATCATTCAATAAATTCAATACTTGAGCCTGAACGGAGACATCTAATGCCGAAACCGATTCATCACAAATAATAAACCGAGGGTTTACGGCCAACGCCCTTGCAATACAAATTCGTTGGCGCTGACCTCCACTAAATTCATGTGGGTAGCGATCGTAGATTTCAGAAGTTAGGCCCACTTTCTCCAATAATTCTTGGACCTTGACCTTTCGATCTTTACTATTTAAACCAATACCATGAACCTCCATCGGTTCTTTAATTGCTTCACCAATAGTCATCCTTGGGTTTAATGAAGAGTATGGATCTTGAAATATTATTTGCAATTCCTTTCTAAAAAGGCGCATTTTAGAAACGTCACACTTAACCAAATCAACCCCTTGATACCATACTTCACCTGACTTGGGCTTTATTAGCTGAAGTATAGCTCGACCTAAAGTCGTTTTTCCGCAGCCAGACTCACCTACCAATCCTAACGTTTCTCCGGGGTATATGTCAAAACTTACCTCATCTACAGCTTTTACTACTTCCTTAACCTTTCCAAAAATCGTTTTTGAAATCGGGTATTCTACCTTAATATTTCTTAGTCTTAAAATTGGGTCCTGTTCATATAATATTTGGCGTTCCTTGTTTTTAGTCGTTTGACTGATAGATAGAGATTCAAACACCTTGTCAACAGATTGTTCCCTAGATGACAATTTACCCTGTTTATCAATAAACATAAAGTCATTAACTGTGGGCAATGATTTTAGTACCTTATCAACAGGAGGTCTGCATGCCAATAAACCCTTCGTATAAGCATGTTTTGGAGTCATCAATACTTCTTTAACAGAACCTTGTTCAACTATATTCCCTTTGTACATCACTATTACTCGATCTGCGATTTCTGCCACTACCCCCAAGTCATGAGTAATAAAAACGATGCCGATACCGTGTTTATTTTGAATATTTTTTAATAATCGTAGGATTGATTTTTGAACCGTTACATCCAATGCTGTTGTCGGTTCATCTGCTATTAATATCTCAGGATTACAGGCAATGGCCATAGCTATCATAACCCTTTGTTTCTGACCGCCAGAAATTTGGTGAGGATAAGCATCATATATTACTTCAGGTCGGGGTAATAATACCTCTTTGAAAAGCTCTATAACCCTAGCCTTTGCTTCTTTTTTATTTAACCTTAAATGAAGAATTAGTGACTCTGCAACCTGTTCACCACATTTAAAAACTGGGTTTAGAGAGGTCATTGGCTCTTGAAATATCATCGCAATCTTATTACCGCGATATTTCCTCATCTCCTCATCACTCAACCGTAAAAAGTCAGTTGAAGAGCCTTTCCTATCTGTGTAAATTATCTCTCCTGATTTATAACTTCCTCCTTTTCCTAATAACCCCATTGCAGACAATGAGGTAACAGATTTTCCTGATCCTGATTCTCCAACAATAGCTAAAATTTCTCCCTTGATTAAAGAAAAACTCACATTAGAAACGGCAGTATTCTCCTGGTCACCATTCTGAAACGAGATGGTTAAATTTTTAAACTTTAATAGAGAGTTATTGAGGTGCAATGTCAACTATTTAATTATGTTCATTATTTAAATTCAACCTATTAAGTGTTATAATATTTAATTCACCAAAAAATTTATATTGGTTGAACTCATCTTTCTTAAATGTAAAAATACCATTACTGTTTGTTGAATCATTCTCTAAGTAGTTCTTATAATGAACATTTTGGTATTCCAATTGAATATCACTTAATTGTGCTTTAGGATTCACCTCTTCATATTCCACACCATTGTACATGTAGATCATTTCATAACCGAGTGCAGTAATGTGCAAATTGATCATTTTATCATTCGAATACAATGAAAAATGTCCATTTTCATCAGTAAATGTATTGCTTGCTATTGTCCAATCATCAATATATCCCCTAATTATTGCGCCTTCTATTGGTTTATTAGATAAACTATCTATAATATATCCATCTACTCGATAGTTCTTATAACCAACAATATTTCTATAATTATTATAGCAAATGCAATCATTAGAAGGTTGATAATCTAGCAAATGTTTTAACTTCCAACCAGCTGGTTTGACGCTCCCATATATAGCTTTTGAGCTATCCTTTAAATAAGTAATGCCTTTATGATCCAAGAGAGCTGTGTAATTATGTTCAAAATTATCCCCCCAGTATACATCTTGAAATTGCCACCATCCGAAACCACTAATTCCGCAATCAACCGCACGCTTAAAGGCAGCTTCCATAAAGTCACTTTGAGCGGTATACAAAATAGAGTCATTATCTGAAGGCAACGAGGTCTCAGATATAATTAAGGGTTTATCAACATATTTACTCCACCAATAGATTTCATTGGGCACTCTCAATGGATTATAAGTGTGAAATGAAACGAAATCTAAAGGCAAAATAGAAGGATCCCATTCAAAAGCCTCCAGTGGTTCTCCAAATCCAATAGTAGAAAGCTGATAAGGGGCTAAAGAATCTTTTAACTTTTTCCATTCTTTTACCAATTGAAGTGCAGAGTATTTACTTCGTGACTGATCAACACCTAGTAATGCATCAGATTTATCAAAATATAGAGGTTCGTTACATAAGTCGTAGGAAAAAACATTATTGTTATTCTTCAATAATGCGTATGTACTTTTTATAAACTCTATACGAGATTTCTCCTCAAATTCATTTTGCCTATGATTTGGAAGTAAAATCATTACCTTCAACTGATGCTTGGCGGATAAATCAATTACCTTCTTTATTGCATTTTCAAATTTTTCATTAAAAGAGGTAAATTTTACCTTATTGTAATTTCCAAAACGATCATATAAGTTAATCAACAACTCTCCAGAGTCATCGTATTTATCTGAGTTGTAACCCACCAGTCGAATACTATTGAATCCTAATTTATTCAACAACTCGAAATGGTTTTCCAACTGGCCCAGCCACTCCTCTTTACTTGTTCCAATGTGAATATTTAAAGAATCATATTGAACATTTGGAACGGGAATAATTTCCTCCCCAACTTCCAAAAAATCTACCATATAATTCATCATGACAGGAAAAAAAACACTGTCTCCTAGCATAAACTCCTTATCATTTAAATAGATAAAGCCATTTTCTTTTGCAACTCTTTGACTCCTTTCTGAATCAGACTCACAGCTATAAATTAAAATGGATAGTATAAAAAATGGAATTATAAACTTCATAAATAGAATACACTTATCTAGCTGTATACAACCGCCTTAGGGTTTAATAAATCTTCTCCTCTAAATTTGA
>JGI24723J26617_10004027_pt1 | contig 10300 bp, 7 predicted proteins | sample Cruoilmetagenom6_FD_26617 | JGI IMG/M metagenome (IMG submission 26617) | reverse complement strand
ATCTTGCGGCTAAAGCAAACAATTTGGCCTTGTTAAAGCGTCTTTCGGATTATAATATTCCAGTAAATGCTAAAAATGATGAAGGCCTTACAGCCTTGCATCTTGCAGCGATGAAGGCAGAAGATGATAGTTTATTGAAATATTTGATCTCTATAGGTGGCGATAGCGACTTGAAAACAGATTTTGAAGAAAGTGTCTATGATCTTGCAAGCGAAAACGAACTGTTGAAAAAGAATAATACACCCTTGAATTTTTTAAAATAAGATGAGAAAGTTAATGAAAACGGTTCCAGTACTGATACTCGTGGCATTGCTACTTACGGCCTATTCAACAGCCGATACTAAAGCGGTAAAGTGTCTAATACAAATGACCAATTATACGGGCGAAGGCGCCTATGTGGTGGTTTCATTGCTGAATCCTGCTGGTGAATATGAAGAAACGCTGTATGTTCAAGGAAAAGACAGTGAGTGGTATAGTGAAATTCCCGAATGGTGGAAATTCTACGGAAAGTATCGTCCCAATATCGATGCTATTTCGGGAGCGACCATTAGCGGTGGTGAACGTACCATGACGGTATTGCAAATTCCCGCAGATAAAATTGACAAAGGATATAGTTTGCGTTTTGAAACTTCCGTAGAAGATCAAGATTATTATAGAAATGACCTTGAGTTTCCGCTAACGACTGACAATTTAAAAAGTAAAAAAGAGGGTAAAGGTTGGATTCGCTATGTGCGAATGCTGCTACAATAACCATAGTTCATGACCATTTCCATATGGAGATATAGTCATTTTATATTGGCTATTGTCTCTTCTTTGTTTTTGTTAATAGCATCGGTAACCGGTGTCATACTTGCTATTGAGCCTATTCAACATCAAACGAGAGGGTATATTGTAGCCGATTTAAGTGAAATTATGTTGGCGACGACCATCGAATCGCTTCAAGCGAATTACGAGGAAGTCTTCGCTTTGGAAGTGGAACGCTCCGGATTTGTAAAAGCTTCGGTGCTTACACCCGATCTTGAAACGAAGGAAATTTATATTAATCCAATTACCTCAGAAACTTTAGGGGAAGTGTCTGAACGGCCTTTTATTTATAGTTTCGCTACTAACCTGCATCGATCACTATTCCTTAAAAGTACAGGACGCATTTTTGTGGGAATCTTTTCCTTTTTATTGTGCTTTATAGCCATTACAGGTCTGTTTCTGCTCGTCAAAAGGCAAGGCGGGATCAAGCGGCTATTTTCTAAGGTGCAAAAGGAATACACTGAAATGCGTTACCATGTGATCTTAAGTCGGTGGTTTTTTCTTCCTATCATCATTATTGCGTCGAGTGGCGTGTATCTTTCTGCGGAAAAATTTGATCTGTTACCTGAGGCTTCGGTCGTTTTTAACGAAGACCTTACTGAAAACACTTCAAATACATTTAAGACATCGGTTTTTCAACATACAACGCTTGATAAGGTTCGCACGGTTGAATTTCCTTTTTCCGAAGATCCTGAAGAATATTTTCAGATTGCATTGCAGGATCGAGAATTACGCGTGAATCAACAAACAGGAGCGGTGATAAGTAGTGCGCCTTATCCGTTCATTACGCTGGCTTCCAGAATAAGTTGGATGTTGCACACGGGGGAAGGAAATGCGCTATGGGCGTTGGTTTTGCTTTTAGCCAGCGCTGCGATCCTTTTCTTGATGTATTCTGGTTTTGTAATGACGATAAAACGGCGAAAAAAAATCGCCACTAACGTGGATATGCCTGATAAGGATGCCTGCGAGTTTATTATTTTAGTGGGTTCAGAAACAGGATCTACCTATCGGTTTGCACAATCTTTCTACAAAGCTTTAACCGAAGCAGGTAAAAAGGTGTACCTCACCGAACTCAACAATTATACGCTGTTTACCGAGGCGCGACACATAATTGTCTTCACGGCTACTTATGGCGAAGGCGAGGCGACAACCAACGCTCGGAAATTTGAGACGCTTTTGCCAAGCATTCAGCAACCGCATGCCATTCAATATGCTGTTGTAGGCTTTGGTTCTTTAGAATACCCAGATTACTGTCGGTTTGCGATCAAAGTAGATGGTTTGTTACAAGCGCAGGAAACTTTTCAACCACTGCTGCCCTTGCATAAAATAAACAATGCAGCTATAAGTAGTTTTGATCAATGGGTGTCGCAGTACAGCGAGGTTACGGGTATTGGTTTACAATTAGTACTTTCAGAAAGGAAAAAACCAAAACTGAAAAAGATCGCTTTTGAAGTCATTGAGCGCACCGATCTGAACGTTGATGATACATTTTTACTAAAGCTAAAACCGTTAAAAAAAGTACGCTTTGTTTCTGGAGATCTCCTTCATGTTTTTGCTAATGGAAGCGAGATTGCAAGACAATATTCTATTGCTAATATTGATAATACCATCGTGTTAAGCGTCAAAAAACATGAATTTGGCAAGGCGTCCACATTTTTGTATCAGTTAGCGCAAGGTGCTATTCTGAATGCCGCTGTGGAACCGAATACACACTTTCATTTTCTGAAGAAAACAACGGCTGCTGTGCTTATTGCGAATGGGACAGGAATCGCACCTTTTCTTGGGATGATCAATGAGAACAAGACGACGGAGATCCACTTATTTTGGGGTGGGCGCACTGAAGCTTCCGCAGAAATTTATGAACAGATCTTGGAAAAGAACTTTTTAGAAAGTAAAAAGGTCAAGCTTTATAAGTGCTTTTCAAGGGAAGGGAACAAGGCATATGTACAAGATCTCGTAGCAAAACAGAGCGAAATTATTGTGAGCACTTTAGAAAATNAAGGCTGTATAATGCTTTGCGGTTCGCTCTCCATGCAACACGATGTCTTGGATACGCTCGAAAATATGCTCACAACGAATACGATGCTGAACTTAGACCTATTGAGGCATCGCGNGCAGTTGAAAATGGATTGTTATTAATACAGATCGCGCTTAAACCTACAANTTATCTATATATCCGTCCAAATATACTAACCGTTTTTGCAGCCATTCTTTCAAATAAGCTAGGTCATCTGCTTTATTGTTTTTGTGTTGCCATATAAGACTATCACGTTCATAAACCCTTTCTTCAACAAAGCNTTCGTAAACGGTATCGAGGCGTTCCATAAGCGCTCTTTCACTGTATAGGGTCTTTCGCAACGTATTCCATCGTTTTTTTACGTGCTTGCGGTAATCATCGGGATTATTTTCTAGCAACTTATCAAATAGGGTATTGCTCAAAATATCGTTGGTGGTAGGAATCCGTTTGCCGTCTTGTATTGTTCCCAGAACTCCGTCCAGATCCCACGGAACAAAGAAATACGGAGTATTTGTTTTATAGCGGGCTAGAAAGTAATTTTTCGCGCTGTTATCGGTTGCCCGAAGTAGATTGATAAATAAAAAATAGTCGATTGCATTGTCAATGGCGATCTGCTCTCTAATGTGGGCGTTAAATTTTCGTTTGGATGAGGTAGCGACAAAATCGATCATGTCGTGCACCTNATCATAATGAGCTTCATAGTCTTCGTAGGGGTATTCCATACTAAAACCATCCCACATGGGAAGTGAATTTTTAAATGGAGGAGCCGCCTTAAAGGAGGTCGCATCGGCATAGCGAAGTGCCTTAAAAAGTTCGCCACTAACGATGTTATTGTCATATTTCTCGAGCTTTAGCAGTTTTCGGTCGGGTTGCTCGTTAAAAATATACATCCCCTGATAGCTATTGTTTAAAAAGACTTCTGCATAAAGCACATCAATACCACTTTTCGCATTTTTTTCTTCTTCGGAATAGTAGGGTTTGTGAACATCTAGCCATAATTTGTTTGAAAAATAAGACCGAAGCAAAAGGGGTTCGTTATAAATACTGTTGAAAAGCCAATCATCATCTTCGCGCAAATTTCCGAAGGAAGCATCTTTTGATTTCTTATTCGTGGCATCTTCCCAGAGTTCCATATCATACGATTTCTTCGGATAACGCATGGCGCTGTTCCCGCGAAGTTCGATACCTATTTCAGAAGACAGGGTGTCTGTTCGCGAGAAAAATTTGAATTGCGCAGCAATTTTGGGTTCATCCACAATGGTGTCTGAAGCTGTGATATGAATAATAGGAAATGAGCTGATATATAAATTAAAGGTGTCGGTTTCTTTAACCGCGTAGTATCTTTCTTTTGTGTCTAATCTTGTTGTAGGCTTGGTAAGGTGATACACTGCGTTGGCAAACCGAATGTCTTCAATAGGCGCCGATTGAGTGGCTAAGCCGCTGAGGTGTGAAGTGTTCCAAACGATGATTTTGTGTTTTACGTCAATTCCGAAGAAACCATGGGTAGCATCTACCGTTGTTTGTGCACGCGGACTGCAACTGCTTAAAATAATAAGAGCACATAATAGTTGTTTAATCATAACGTTTTGTTTCATACACCTTGTAATGCAATACAAATGCCAAAATTAATAACATTTCGCTACAAGAATAAAGCATATCTTTAAAAATACACTGTTTCTTATAATGACTCTAAAAAAATTATCTTTTTTAATCTTTATTGCTTTTTGTTTGACTACGATGGCTCAAACTGCTCCTACGGGCCGAGATTTTGAATCAAAACCCAAGTTGGTGGTTGGTATTGTAGTAGATCAAATGCGTTACGATTATCTTACCCGCTTTGCCGAAAAGTTTGGAACATCAGGTTTTAATACATTGTTATCTCAAGGACATTCTTTTCAGAATCATTTTATAAATTATGTACCTACGAAAACCGCGCCAGGGCATGCTACTATTCACACCGGCGCAACTCCGAGCACTCACGGAATTCTCAACAACAGCTGGTACGATAAAGCCCGGCATGAGGTTACATATTCCGTACATGATAGGTCGGTTGACCCGGTTGGGACAGGCAGTAGAATGGCTCAAAGTTCCCCCCATCAGTTATTGGTTGAAACCATTAGTGACATCAACAGACAGCATACGCTGCTGAAAGGAAAAACAATAAGTATATCGTTAAAAGATCGCGGAGCGGTGCTTTCAGGAGGTTTAAAACCCAATGCAGCTTATTGGTTTCGAGGCGAAGGACAAGGACATTGGATCTCCTCTTCTTATTATATGAAACGTTTACCCAAATGGGTCATCGAATTCAATGAGGCAAACCAGCTTGAAAAGTATATGGAGACTTGGGATACCTTTTCAGCGGTAGAAGATTACACGGAAAGCGGACCCGATGAAAGTCTTACAGAACGTGGATATCGTGAGAATAAAGGCACTTCATTTCCTTACGATTTAAAAAGTTTAGCAGCTGCCAACGGCGGCTATGATCTACTTAAAGCCACACCGTTTGGCAATAGCTATACCATAGATTTTGCCCTCGCGGCCTTGAAGGAGGAAGCGCTAGGCAGAGATGCTCATACCGATTTTCTACTTATTAGTTTGTCGAGTACAGATGATATTGGGCACAATTTCGGGGTCGATTCTAAAGAAGTTGAAGATGCTTATATACGATTAGATAACGATCTCCAGCGGTTTATAAAAGCCCTTGATGCAACGGTTGGGCAAAATAATTACACCTTGTTCCTCACGTCAGATCATGGCGCTAAAAGCAATCCAAGTTTTGGGTTGACAGCGCAAAACGATGGTGCATATTTTAAAGAAGCCACGTTTAAGATCGCTTTAGGCGATTATGTGCTTGATACCTTCGGAAATGATAAGATCATAGAACATATTTCTGGCAATATGATCTATTTGAATGATTCGCTTGTAGCCGTTTCCGAAAGAAATGCTTCAGCGATTCAGCAAAGCATAAAAAACTATATTTTAAAGGATCCTTCCATCGGTTCAGCCGCAACACGTANNGAGCTTTTGGGAACCATNNTGGAAGATCCAACGATGTTAATGATCCAGAAGGGATTTCATCCAAAACGTAGTGGTGATATTGTGTATACGCTTNCCGAAGGCATGTCATTGTATGCAAAGACGGGCTCAAGCCATGGGAGTCCGCACAACGAAGACACACATGTACCGTTGCTTTTCTATGGTGCGGGCATTCAAAGAGGAGCAACCCTTCGTCGTACCCATCCAACCGATATCGCGCCAACGCTAGCCACGCTGCTAGAGATCCCTTTTGCTTCTTATTGGAAAGGTGATGTACTGAAGGAAATTTTTAAATAGAAGATTTTTTTTAGAATGAAACGCGCATCATGGCATTGGGTGTAATGCTCAAGGCATTTTGGATGTTTTTGATGATGGTACCTTCGGAATCGATCCGGTAATACGATCCAATTTCATTTTCTTGGTTTAATACATTTAATACCGAAACACCTGTTTCAAAATGTGTGTTTTTAAGCTGAAAAGCATAGAGCGCAGAGGCATCTACACGAAAATAATTTTTTAAGCGAGCGGCATTAATAGCACCGTATTGAATTTCAGAATTGATCTGTTCACTAGCNGCAAGAGGTTCGGTAGTTGGATTGCCACTACGCCACTGAAAACCTGCGGTAAGTTTAAGGCCGTCCTTAACATAGGTACTTCCAAAAGTAACGGCATGAGGAATATCATAATTGCTCGGAAACGAATTATTAGCGAGATCTTTAAACGTATATTCGTTGTTCATCAAGGAATAACTGAGCCAGAGTGTGATGGTTTTTATTTTCTTCCGAAGAAGGACATCAGCTCCTAAAACGCGATAGCTTCCGTCGGTTTTAGCGAATTCGAACTGGTTCTGAAAACCTTGAGCTTGCGAGTTAATTCCATCGATATGTTTAAAATACCCTTCTATGTTCAAGAGCCATCCCATGTTGCTAAAATTGATTCCTGCGGAAAGCTGTTTGCTTTTTGTAACAGGAATGGTCTTTTCATTGGCAAGTTGCCACCGTCGTTTTTCAATTCCGAGGAAATCATTCTGAAAATTAATGATCTGTGAAGTTGTTTGATGTTTCATTTCCCCAGCAATTTCGGCACTAAAATGCGCTAAGAATTTTTGTGAATAACGAAAACGAGGTTCAAGAATACTTTTCTTAAATTTATCGAGATAATTATACCGTAAGCCTGCGGTGAACAAACTATTTTGATCTTCCGACTGCCATTGATATTCACCAAATATGCTGGCAGTTCGAACAACTTCTGCAATTAGAAAGCGTATCAAAGGTTTGTCAACATCATCGAGATTACTCACTTTTGTTTCTTCTAAACCAAGGCCTAGAGAAACATTATGTTGATCGTTGNGTACGTATTTCGTCTGCAAAGTTGCGCCCGTCTCTGAAACACGATTTTCTTGNAAGAAACGCTGGTCATCTAAAATATTGGCATTTAAAGCAAGGAGTTTATAGTCTGATTCATAAATTTCTATGGAAGTAGATAGATGTTCATGCCAATCACGCTTATAAAAAACCCCAAATCCCATGCTGCTTTGAGCCACGCTACTACTTCTTGAATTGGCCGAATTATTGTTGGTTGCCATTTCGTCAAACGCTAATTTGTTATGGATGTGCAAAAAATTGACCCGAAGGTGATCTTTTTCGCTTGGGTTGTAAAGCCAGCGCAGCGAGAGATCATAAAAGTTGAATGTTTTGTCTGAATTTACAACCATAGCATCGTTGATTTCAACTTCGGTGTCTTGAGAGATCCGATCAAAATACGATGTGTACGTTGGTGTGGTCGTGATATCGCTCAATGATTTTCTTCCACCTAGCTGTAGCGAGGATNGATCGCCCAAAGGAAGATCTAAAAAGGCATTAATNTCGGTTAGGTTGAGCCCGACGGAGGCGGCTCGCTCCCGAGTTATTTGCGTATCTGTTTTTAGGTGAATAACACCTGAAANACCACCAGTTTGTGAGGCGGTTGTTCCATTTTTTTGAACAAGAACCGATTTGGTCGCTTGGGGATTAAATGCAGAAATGAGTCCGAAAAAATGTCCGGTTTGGTACATTTTAATTCCGTCCCAAAGCACAAGATTTTGATCATTTGTGCCACCTCGAATATTTATATTTGAGACGGTTTCATTGAGACTCTGCACACCGGGAAGCGCTTGAATGGTCTGTAATACGTCTGTTTCAATTACACCGGGAAGGGCCGAAAATTCATCAAAATCTACTTGGAATGCGCCGTCCTTCATTTTATCGATTCCTTTTACGAGGTATGACGTTAACAGTACTTGATCGAGCGGTTCTAATTGCGCTTCCATCAAGATTTCCATGCATGGCTTTGGTGTTGGCGTCTCAATGGGTTGCGTTGTTGTGCGATANCCTAAATATCGTATGGAGATAAAATTGATGGGAACTTCAGAACTTAAAATAAAATAGCCTGTACTGTTGGTGATCACGGCCTGTTGGTTGCTTTGAACGGTAGCACCTATTAAGGGTTTGCCAGTATCGAGATCTTTTACGATACCACAAATTTCCCATGGTTCTCGTTTTGTGATGGAGATGAGTTGATCACTTAAAGGAGTGAATTGAAGCGAAGTTTGGGAAGCTATAAATGAAAGTTTGTCAGTAATAGATATTGTGCTTTCAGGAGGGAAAACAAAGATGTCTTCTACGTGAGTGGTCGCATAATTAAACGTTAGGTTATGCTGTGTTTCCAGTTCCGATATTAGATCGATCAAACGTATTTTTCCTTCTTTTTCTTGGGCGAAAAGAAACGTGCTCCAAAGGAGTATGGCGATATAACAACTATAGCGAATTAATACTTTCACCCTTTAAACAACCTAATGTTAGTATCCGTTATTTGGTAGGTTAAACCGAAAGGGGCGGTTATTGATTGTAGTGCATTCTCAAGGTTATTTTGCACAAAACCTCCAGAGAATAATTGGTCGCGATACGCGCTTGGATAGTCAATAGAAACACCGTATTGGCGTTCTAATTCGTCAAGTACTAGGCTATATGGAACATCTTTAAAGGTGCTCATATGTTGGGTCCATGGTGGGGCGTTTTCTTTTGTCTTTCCTACGGAAACAACACCATTTAAGGTTCTAAATGAATCTCCAGCTAGTAATTTCAGTAGGGTATCCTTACTTTTTACCTGAACGATACCTTCATAGCAAATGACCTCGAAATAGGTTTTGCGATGATTCACATTAAATTGCGTTCCCACAACGGTGACTGTACCTGCTGAAGTTTCTACATCGAAGGTTTTTCCTTTAGCAACCCTAAAAAAAGCTTCTCCTTTTAAGGATACAATACGTTGTTTCTTCCATTCTTTGGCATCGAAGCTCAACTCAGAATCTGAATTTAGAACTACTTTCGAATGATCTGGTAATTCAACTTCTTTTTGTTCCGTAGCCAAAGCACGTATTTCAGAAAGTGCATTGTTGAAAAATGTAAAATATACGGCAACGCCTAAAACGACAACACTTGCAATTTTTAGCAAGCTATATTTCCAGGACATTTTCTTTTCAATAGGTTTGGAATGGGATATGCGTTCTTCAACGGCGTCAAAAGAAGCTGGGATTGAAAAATGAGAAGCCTTGAATCGCTGACCCTCTTTAATTATAGTATCGTTAATCTCAAAGTCTGCGTGTGATTCAAATGCTCTTCGCTCTTCTTCCGTGAGGTCATCGTTCAGCCATTTTTTAAGCAAGTAATCTTTTTCCATACTGGTGTTCTTAAGCATATAACAACTAGAAACGTAAATCTCCCGATTATTTTATATTAAAATGGTTCAGTTGCTTTTTTAAAATAGTAAATGCGCTATAAATGCGATATTCTATTACCTTTTGCGTTACGCCCAATAATTCGGCAATTTCTTTATGTTTTTTACCTTCAATCTTACTTAATGTGAAAGCAACACGTTGATCTTCTGTTAAGGAAGAAAGCACTTGTTGGTATTGCTGAAGGTATTGCTCTTTTTCCAATAGAAACTCGGGAGATTCATGCGTGTACTCTTTTGGCTGTATTTTTTGATATTTCAATACAACTTTTTCGTGTTTCAGCGCATTCAACATGAGGTTGTTTGCGATCGTAAACAAAAACGATTTTGCCTTTGACGGTACTACTTTGCTACAATTCTCCCAAAGTTTTACAAAGGCTTCTTGCATTAAATCATTTGGGTTATTTTGCGCTCCGTATTTATAGTAGAGGAAGTCATGCAAATTTTGAGCATGCTTTTGATAAAGCGTTGAAAACAAGCTTTTATTACAAATATCTTTATGAATATCTTTGGGCATACTTTTTATCCTCAAACAAAACTACGAAGAAAAAAGATGATTTTTTTTCGGGAGATTTTGAGTTTAAATTGTTTTAACTATATAGCAGAAACTATAATTGATAAAAACGATGAAACTACATTTGAAAATCATATTCATAATCGTCCTAAGTTTTC
>JGI24723J26617_10004023_pt1 | contig 10307 bp, 10 predicted proteins | sample Cruoilmetagenom6_FD_26617 | JGI IMG/M metagenome (IMG submission 26617) | reverse complement strand
ACCAAACTGTTGCTGCCATTTGAGCCAAATTCAATATTATCCGAACTGGCCGACCATAAAGCCGCACATCCCGACTTTAACATTGCAAAAGTTCACTTCTTCCCGCTTGGTGGCATCAAAACCAATGCCACTTGGGCTATGACACACGGCGGTAGCTCTGCTATCCCCGCTTCACACACCTAAAGGACTACAACCATGACACGCACGATTGTCGAGAGTAAAACAAAAACCGCCATTATCGGTTTTGATCAACCGTTTTGCGTGATCGGAGAGCGGATCAACCCAACGGGCCGCAAGAAACTGGCAGCAGAGCTGGAAGCGGGTGACTTTTCCACAGTGGAAAAAGATGCACTGGCGCAAGTGGCCGCCGGGGCCACCATGCTCGATATCAACGCAGGTGTGGTATACAATTCCAACCCGAATCCGAATGAAACCGAGCCGCCCTTGATGACAAAAGTGCTGACCATGGTGCAAAACCTGGTTGATATTCCACTGTGTATCGACAGTTCGGTTCCCGCCGCGTTGGAAGCGGGTCTTGCTGCTTGCGAAGGCCGCCCGTTGCTGAATTCCGTAACAGGCGAAGAGGATCGGTTGGAAGCGATTTTACCTTTGGTAAAGAAATACAATGTGCCCGTTGTTGCCATTTCCAATGACGACAGCGGTATTTCCGAAGACCCTGAAGTCCGTTTTGCAGTTGCTAAAAAAATCGTAGAGCGTGCAGCGGATTTCGGCATTCCGGCCCATGACATTGTGGTTGATCCGTTGGTTATGCCCATCGGGGCTATGGCGACAGCCGGATTACAAGTCTTTGAATTGGTACGTAAATTACGTATGGAACTGGGTGTGAATACAACGTGCGGTGCTTCGAATATCTCTTTTGGCCTGCCTAACCGTCACGGCATCAATAACGCGTTTTTGCCAATGGCTATGGCTGCCGGTATGACATCCGCGATCATGAACCCGATCCAACTGCCCGTCACCCAAAAGAAGATGGAAGAAAAACTGGAAGCATTGGCCGCCGCCGGTATTATCGTGCCTGCAGACATTGATCCCGAACTGTTGGCAAGCCTGACAGGTATGGGGTCTTTTCAATCCAAAGCGGGTTCTGAAATGACAGCCATACGTGCGGCCAATTTCCTGACCAACAACGATCCGCACGGGGCCGCATGGATTAATGCAAACCGTGCCCCGACTGCATCTGGTGCTGAAGCAGGTGCGCGCGGGCGTCGTTCAGGCGGGCGTCGCCGCGGGTAAAGTCGTGTTCACGATCTGTTATTCTGCTGTTTAACACTATCTTTTCGCACCCATTTGTGTCCTTTTATATCGATGAAGGACACAAATAACACCCGCACTGTTTATGCGGCAATCATGCGATCTGCCGTGCGGCTTGCTTTGATCGTGGTGGCCGTTTTTGTTGTTCACCAATTGATATCATGGATGATGCTTAAGGCTGAAATGGCCCAAAACGGCCCCTTGTTGATGGGACTGATGGGCATCGTTTTTTTGACTTATATCATTCTTATTTCCATCCCCTTTGTACCAGGTATTGAAATCGCTTTATCCCTGATGATCTTACGTGGCCCTGACGTGGTTATTTGGGTTTATGGCGCAACAATACTGGGGCTGTTTCTGGCATTCTTGGCCGGACAGTATTTATCCTACAAGTATTTGCATACCGTATTTAGTGACCTGCATATGAAACGCGCATGCCACCTGTTGGATATACTGCAACCCTTATCGCGCAAAGAACGGCTTGAACTGCTGAAAGGAAAAATCCCGCGTCTGTTGCGCCCGTTCCTGATCGAAGGTCGCTATGCACTTATCGGGGTCACACTTAATATTCCCGGCAATGCACTGATCGGTGGCGGTGGCGGCATCATGTTGGTGGCAGGCCTGTCGCGATTGTTTTCGACTTGCTGGATGTTTGTGCTATTGATGATCGCGGTTTCACCCGTCCCCATCGCGATACTTGTATTTGGCATAGATCCGATGGCGTTTTTACGTAACGATTAAAACCGTCCCGTAATCCGCAACACTGAATTACGCATGCCGTATCTTGTGTTTGGCTGCCAGATTGGGTTTTTTGATCTAGACATATTCAGGAGTTTACAATGACACAACCATATACAGTCCCCAGTGGTACCGCGATCGGACATGTTCACTTAAAAGTTTCGAACATTGAACGCGCATTGAAATTTTATCAAGACTTGTTGGGCTTTGAAGTGATCCAACGTCGGGGTGAAGATGCCGTGTTCATTTCCGCAGGCGGTTATCATCACCACATCGGGTTGAACACATGGCACAGCTTGGATATGCCACCCGCACCGAAAAATGCGGCTGGCCTGTTTCATGTTGCTATTCTTTACCCGACCCGAAAAGATTTATCCGCCATTTTGCGCCGCCTTCTGGACGCTGGTGTGAAACTTGAAGGGGCTTCCGATCATGGCGTGTCCGAAGCGCTTTATTTAAGTGATCCCGATCAAAATGGCATCGAGTTATATTGGGATAAACCGAAGTCGGATTGGCCTAAAACCGAAGACGGCCAGTTGGCGATGATTACTGAACGTCTGGATCTGGAAAACCTGTTGGCGGTAACGGCCTAGCGTTGCTTTGATCAGCTACTGAAAATTGCACCTTATTTGCCGAATATTGATCGGAAAGAGACGCAGATACACCTTTTTCTATTCAATATATTGCTGCATATTGCTATCAAAGACAGATGCAAAACGGTAAAGCAGGCACATGACAAAATCCAACGATCCACTGGTGATTTTCACCCCATCCGGCAAACGCGGAAACTTTCCCGAAGGCACAGCTATCCTGACCGCTGCACGCAAACTGGGTGTCGATCTGGACAGTGTCTGTGGCGGGCGTGGCATTTGTTCCAAATGTCAGGTGCAACCGTCTTATGGTGAGTTTGCCAAGCATGGTGTAACAGTCGCTGATGACGCGCTGTCGGACTGGAACGCAGTCGAAGAACGCTACAAATCCAAACGTGGCATGTTGGATGGCCGCCGTTTGGGCTGCCAGGCCAAGGTTCAGGGCGATGTTGTAATCGATGTGCCACCAGAAAGTCAGGTGCATCGACAAGTGGTGCGCAAACGTGCCGAAGCCCGCGACATCACAATGAACCCGTCAACGAAACTGTTTTATGTCGAAGTGCAGGAACCCGACATGCACGATCCGTCGGGTGATCTGGAACGGTTGGTAGCGGCATTGCGCAAAGACTGGGAATTGCCCGAGCTAGAGGTCGATTTTTCAGTTCTTGCCACGTTGCAACCCAGATTACGCAAAGGCGAATGGAAAGTCACTTGTGCCGTGCATCTGGGCGACGATTATGTCAGCCCCCGCATCACCCATGTTTGGTCAGGCTACTATGAAGGCTCGATTTACGGCATGGCCGTCGATATCGGCTCAACCACAATTGCGGCACACCTGTGCGATTTGCAATCGGGTGAAGTGATTGAAAGCAACGGTATTATGAACCCGCAAATCCGCTTTGGCGAAGATTTGATGAGCCGCGTCAGTTATTCAATGATGAACGCAGGCGGTGCTGCTGAAATGACAACGGCCGTTCGCACCGGTATTAAAGATCTTTTCACTGATATATCAAACACATCCGGCATTGACTTAAATCTTGTGATGGATGCGGTTTTTGTCTGCAATCCCGTCATGCACCACCTGTTTTTGGGCATTGACCCGTTTGAGTTGGGTCAGGCCCCTTTTGCGTTGACCACGTCAGATGCNGTTTCAACGCGCGCCAAGAATCTGGATTTGAACATCCATCCTGCCGCGCGCATTTATCTGCTTCCCTGTATCGCGGGGCACGTAGGTGCGGATGCCGCAGCCGTTACCCTGTCGGAAGCCCCCGACAAATCCGAAGATCTTGTTCTTTTGGTCGATGTCGGCACCAATGCCGAAATACAACTGGGCAATAAAGACAAGGTTCTGGCTTGTTCATCCCCCACCGGCCCCGCCTTTGAAGGCGCGCAAATCTCTTCAGGCCAGCGTGCAGCCCCCGGTGCTATTGAACGTGTCGAGATTGATCCGACAACAAAAGAACCGCGCTTTCGCGTCATCGGTTCGGATTTATGGTCGGACGAGATCGGTTTTGCCGACAGCATCTTGTCATCGGGCATCACCGGTATCTGCGGTTCTGGCATCATTGAAATGGTCGCCGAAATGCGTATTGCAGGCATTGTTGACGGCCCCGGCCTGATCGGTAACCCTGAACAAACCGGTACCGAACGCTGTTTTCTGGACGGGCGCACACATTCATACTTAGTTTTTGACGGCACAGCTGACGGTGGCCCCAAAATCACTGTCACCAATCGCGACATCCGCGAAATCCAAATGGCGAAAGCAGCACTTTATTCAGGTGCCCGCCTGTTGATGGATAAGTTCGAGGTCGACACGGTTGACCGCATTGTACTGGCAGGTGCATTCGGGGCGCACATCAGCCCGAAACACGCAATGGTTCTGGGCATGATCCCCGATTGCCCGTTGGATAAGGTCACATCCGCAGGCAACGCTGCGGGTACAGGCGCCCGCATAGCGCTTTTGAACACCGAAGCACGCAGTGACATCGAAGAAACCGTGCGCAACATCCACAAGATTGAGACCGCCATAGAACCGCGCTTTCAGGAACATTTCGTCAATGCATCTGCGATTCCCAACAGCGTTGAAAAATTCCCTATTCTGGAAACTGTTGTCACCCTGCCCGATGTGAACTTCAATACGGCTGGCGATACCGAAGGCAATGGTCGGCGCAGACGCAGACGGAAGTAAGCTTTGTACAGCTACCCCGAACAGCTTGCCCCACCCAAAACGCAGAATTTCGCGCAATGCGGGTGGTTCAGTTTCACGGCACCTTCGGCCTGTTCCAATGTTTCACCCAGCTCGAATTCGGGGCTATAGGGCAGTAACGTACAGGCAAGAACAACAGGCCTGTCCGCGCCTTTGCGCTTGACCACCATACGGGACGAGGAACACATTATGTCACTTTGTTTTTTATTTAAGACATCCCAACAAGCAGTTGTTATTTCAGGAACTTCTATGGCTTCATCCATTTCCGGAAACAGCACGGTTTCGCTGGCGCTATCCGCATCGATGTCAAAGCCATATTCAGCGAAAAGGGCTTTGTAGCCCGCGCGGCTTTCGGCATCACTGTCGCCCCAGACTGTACGGCCGGCAACATCCATTTTAATACCGTTATCGCGCAACCATTCCATGCCTTTCAACGTGACATTATACGATCCGCGACCACGTTCTTTGTCATGGTATTCGGATTTAAAGTGATCCAGCGACACCCGCAAAGTCAGTTTGTCGCCAAATTCGGCCTGCAAAGCCAACAGCCCTGCCCTGACAGATTTTCGCATCATCGGCAGCATCGCATTAGTCAAGATCAGCACCTGATACCCGCGTGCAAGGCAAGCGCGCGTCATATCTATCATATCGGGGTTCATAAAGGGTTCGCCACCCGTAAAACCGATCTCGGTCGTGGGCCATTTGCGCAGCTTTATCTGATCAAGGTAATCCACCACCTCTGCCGTGGTAATATAAACCAAAGCATCATTTTGTGGTGAGCTTTCAATGTAGCAATTCAAACATTCGATATTGCACAGGGTACCTGTGTTAAACCAAAGTGTCGTCGCGGCTATCAGCGGCACACTGGCGCGGATTTCGCCCTTGGCGGTAATGTCCGGATGCTCAAACTTGCCTATCAGTTTGGATTGGTTCGTATCGAAAGATTGATCGTTCATGTTATTAGCCTGTCGGTCTGTTCCACATTCTGCTACACGTTTCAGCCCTTTGGGGAAAGGTTTTTGGTACCGACCCACAGTTTCGTGATTATTTGCAACCGAAGTGTGTTTCCCTTGCAGACAAGCCAAGCAATTGCAATAATTCGAAAAAAGAAAGAGGCTGGTTCGATGGCGACGCAAACTATTCCTGTAGAAGATTTCGATCTGGTGATCATTGGCGGCACAGGTGATCTTGCAACACGTAAAATCCTGCCGGGGCTTTATCGCCGTCTTTGCGCCGGTCAAATGCCACCGAATGCCCGTATTGTGGCAGCAGCGCGGTCAGATTTTACGCAAACCGAATTTAAGGAATTTATCAAGAAAGCCCTTGAAAATTATGTAAAATCCAAGAAACGCAATGAAAAGAATATCGCATTATTTCTGGAACGACTGACCTATATCAAACTGGATGCACTGGGTCATGAAGGTTGGAAAGAATTAGCTGAAACTTTGCGCAAAGACGTTATCCACGCATTTTATTTTTCAGTTGGCCCGTCGTTGTTTGCAGCACTGGCCGAACGGTTGATGAAATATAAAATCACCGACGATAAAACCCGCATCGTTGTCGAAAAGCCGTTTGGCCGTGATTTGGCATCAGCACAGGCGCTGAATACGGTTTTGGCCGAATGTTTTCGCGAAGATCAGATTTTCCGTATTGATCATTATCTGGGCAAGGAAACCGTTCAAAACCTGATGGCCTTGCGTTTTGCCAATGCCCTGTTTGAGCCGTTGTGGAACGCACAACACATTGATCATGTGCAAATCACCGTAGCCGAATCTTTGGGCGTAGAGGGGCGTGGGGCCTATTATGATAAATCGGGTGCGATGCGCGATATGGTGCAAAATCACCTGATGCAACTACTATGCCTGACTGCGATGGAGCCGCCCGCAACATTTGACGCAGCCTCGGTTAGGGATGAAAAGTTAAAAGTTATCAAAGCGTTGGCACCTATTTTAGAAACAGATGTCGTGCGCGGACAATATCGCGCAGATGGGAAAAACCCAAGTTACAAGAATGAAAGCGGCAATCAGGACAGTACCACTGAAAGTTATATTGCGTTAAAAGTGAATCTGTCGAACTGGCGATGGGTCGGAACGCCATTTTATCTGCGTACAGGTAAAAAACTGCGCAATCGCGTATCGGAAATAGCGGTGGTATTCAAAGACCCGCCACATTCTATTTTTGAGGATAGTCAGGATCTGAAAGGTAATATTCTGACCATTCGGTTGCAGCCGGATGAAGGTATCAACCTTAGCATGACAATCAAAGAACCGGGACCGGGGGGGATGCGCCTGACTGAAGTGCCGCTTGATATGACTTTTGCCGAACACTTGGGCGATGATGATTTGGGTATGCCAGATGCATATGAGCGTCTGATCATGGATGTAATTCGCGGTGACCAAACCCTGTTCATGCGTGGTGATGAGGTGGAAGCAGCCTGGAACTGGGTTGATCCGATCATCAAGCTGTGGGAAGAAAAGTCAATGAAGCCGGTTCCTTATGATGCCGGTGGTAACGGGCCAGATGACAGTTTAATGTTGTTGCACAGGGATGGCCGACGCTGGCGAGAGGTTTCATAATGAGTGTACTGTTGGATTATCCCGATTACGAAACCCTTATGATGGGGCTGGCTAAAATCGTGGCCAAACAACTGACTGAAGCTTTGGCCGATAAGCAACAGGCAACACTGGCGGTTCCGGGCGGCACCACACCTGCCCCTTTTTTGGAACGCCTCAGCCTGATTGAAATGGATTGGGCGAACGTGACCGTTTTGCTGACGGATGAACGTTTGCAGCCCACTGATCCGTTTCGGTCGAACTTTCGTATGGTTGAGCATTATTTAAGTCAAAACGCATCTGCTAAAGCGCAGCTTTTGCCGATGGCAGCTATTGATCAGGCGCCTGATGAGGCTTTGAAGGCCAGCACCGCTCTATACAATCCTTATTTCCCCATTGATGTGCTGGTTCTGGGCATGGGGGTAGATATGCATACAGCCAGCCTGTTTCCAGATGCCGATGAATTACAGTCGGCCCTGTCACCGGATGCACCACCTTTGATGATAATCAACAGTGACAGCCAACCGGAAGCGCGCCTGACTTTAACCGCACCTGTTTTGTCTGCGGCAAACAACATTCATGTGTTGATCGCAGGACCGGAAAAACTGGCGGCGTTCATTGAGGCCGAAGAAGGTAANGGTACGGTGTTGGAAGCCCCAATCAGATGCGCCTTACAGGGAAAAAAATTGGCAATGGTACACCATAGTCTAGGAAAGTAGATCGACTGTCGGGGCGTATTGCCCCTGTTGCGCAAACTGGGCAGAGTTTTAATTTATGCCCAAATGATGTATATTATTTTGATCGAATTATATTGGAGTATCACAATGAGAAAAATCATATCGGCTCTGGCATCTGTGTGGGTTGCAGCAATGGGCTTTGGCACCATGGCCCATGCCGGCAGTGCGGCCCATACCCATATCGGCCATGTGATCAATAGCTGGAATGATACACCGTCAAAACGGGGGCTGCTGCCAACGGCCATGAAAGAGGCATTGGTTGCAGCCGCACACGCGAATTATGCGGCAAAAGCCACGGATGATCTGGGTGAGATGAAAATGCATGCAGGCCATGTACGCCATGCGATTGATCCAACGCTGGAATCGGGTGGTCCGGGCATGGGATACGGCTTGATCAAAGCGGCCGACGGGGCGGTTGAACATATAACACTGGCAAGCGAAAGTGCGGACGCATCCGAAGCCGTTATTACCCATACGGTTCACGTGGTATCGTCTTTAAGCAATACAACAGCGCGCAGCAGACTAGCTTTGGTAGAAGCCAAGGCGATTTATGATGCGACATCAGCAAGCGAAGCGGCACCACATGCCGTCAAGATGGCAGAATTGACCAAAGCGGGCCTTATGGGTACTGACGCAAATGGCGATGGCAAGATCAGTTGGCACAAGGGCGAAGGTGGTCTGAAAATTGCAGATAAACACATGGGCTTTATGCTGGATGCCGAAGGGTTGAAGCGGTAAAAGTTTTGGGAATGTGCACTGCGTGCCTGCGCATGGGCCGATTTTTTCCGATACTCATTATGAATCATACGAATGTTGCCCCTACACTTGGCTATCTTCAATTCAACATGTTTCCCCATGAGTTGTTACAAGTGTCGATAATCTTAAAATAGTCATACTTCAAACAAAATTCATCCCAAGGTTGTTTCTATACAAGAAGCAATATGTGTTCAGACATAAGAAATGCAAAACGAAGCAGTCTTGAGGATTACCATGAAAATACTAGTCGTAGATGATGATGAGTTAACGCTCTCTATACTACAGTTATATCTAGCGGAAGCCGGCTATAATGATGTTACGATATGCGCTTCATCCGAGCGCGCCCTTACGCTAATTGAATGCGGCAATATGAAATACGATTGTTTTTTCTTTGATATTATTATGCCTTTCATTCATGGTGTTGACTTATGCAAGAAAGTTCGTGCCGTCAGCGGTTATGATGAAACCCCAATCATAATGTTAACGGCTATATCAGGTAAATCCGACATCGATGAAGCATTCGCAGCCGGGGCAACTGATTATGTTACCAAACCGTTCAATATGACAGAGATCGGTGCACGGGTACGTATCGCAGAGCATTTTATTTCCCAAAGAAAAAAACAACCCAAAGACAATCATTCCGTATCGCTGTTATCAAATGCCCGCCAGAACCAAGCTCGGGGCGCTGCGCAAGCTGGAAAAAATCTGGGGCTAAGTCCGGTTCCGGTCAGAAAACATAGTTAACAGATAAAATTTCAACCAAATGGCGCTATCAATTCTAGGCCATCATCTTTCATGCCGAACGTTTTCACGGGACGGTGTTTAAAACCGCCGTCTTGACCATAGTTTCCGTCTTTACAGCCCAACCAATCCTGTATTTGTTCGATCGGCAATATCACAGGCATACGGTGGTGAAGCTCTGCAATTTCCGGCGCAGCATTCTGTGTCAGAATTGTCGTGGTTTGCGTGCCATCACCAAGTGTTGAATACAGGCCTGCGAAAAAAAATACCGGCACGTTTTGTTCAACGGTTATGTAATGCGGTTGTTTTTTACCCTTTGGCCCCGTCCATTCATAGTAACCCGTGGTCGGGATGATGCAGCGGCTCTGCCGCCATGCAGTCCGAAACGCAGGCTTTTCATGGGCCGTTTCAATTTTTGCATTGAATGTGGTTGCCTTCCAATCTTTGACACCGCCCCTGTGCCAATGCGGAACAAACCACCAGCGGGCCGATGCAGTCATCATTTCCCCATTACGCCTATAAGCCATGGCAATATCTTGTGTAGGTTTGATATTATAACTTACGGGAATATCGGGCGATTGCAGATCACCGAATAATTCAAAGTAACTGGGCCAGTCCAGTTGGGCTTGGGCAAATCTTCCACACATGGGGTTAATCTCGCGGGTTGCTGGAAAATGTCAATAACAGCGAACACCTGAATGGCAGCTTTGAGCCC
>JGI24723J26617_10004021_pt1 | contig 10308 bp, 8 predicted proteins | sample Cruoilmetagenom6_FD_26617 | JGI IMG/M metagenome (IMG submission 26617) | reverse complement strand
GCGCGCAGACCGGACCAGAGGGTGACCTCAACCATCGCGCTGCTTGCCCAGCGCCGCCAGAATACGCGGTGGCGACATCGGCAATTCGTGCAGACGCACCCCGGCCGCGGCGGACACTGCATTGGCAATCGCTGCCAGAGGCGGACAGATCGACGTCTCGCCAACCCCGCGCACGCCATGCGGATGGCCGGGGTTGGGCACTTCGACAATCACCGTGTCGATCATCGGCAGATCGCTGGCCACGGGGATACGATAGTCAAGGAACACATCGTTCTGCAACCGCCCGTCCTCGCCGTAGACATATTCCTCGTTCAGCGCCCAGCCGATGCCCTGTGCCGCACCGCCCTGATACTGGCCCTCGACGTAAGCCGGGTGGATTGCCTTGCCCGCATCCTGCACCACCGTATAGCGCACGACCCTGGTCTTGCCGGTTTCCGGATCCACCTCGGCGTCAACGATATGGGTGGCAAAGCTGACACCGGCCCCTTCCGGCGTCGCCTCGAAATGGCCAACGATCGGCCCGCCGGTGGTGCCCATGCGCTTGGCGATCTCGGCAATCGGCATCGGGTCGAAATCACCGGCATTGGGCCCGGTCGGTACAGCGCAGCCATCCTCCCAACGCACCGCATCCGGATCAATGCCCCATTTCGCCGCCGCCCGGCCACACAGCTTTTTCACCGCATCTCGCGCCGCCTGAATGGTCGCCAGACCGCTGGCATAGGTTACCCGGCTGCCATGGCTGACCTCGTTATAACCAAGCGAGGCCGTATCGGCGATGGTGACGCGGATGTTCTCGTATGGGATGCCCAGTTCCTCGGCCGCCATCAGCGCCATCGACGCGCGGCTGCCGCCAATATCCGGCGTGCCAACAACGATCTGCACCGTGCCGTCCATCGACAATGCCAGCGACACAGATGTTTCGCCGCCAAAGTTGAACCAGAAACCACAGGAAATTCCGCGCCCCTGCCCCGGCTTCAGAGGTGCTGAATAATGCGGATGCGCCTTTGCCGCCTCAAGCGTTTCAACCAGACCGATACGCTGGAACTTTGGCCCGAAACTGGCCTGTGTCCCCTCGCGTGAAGCGTTTTTCAGCCGCACCTCGATCGGATCCAGACCCAGTTGCCCGCACAATTCATCAACCACCGATTCCACCGCAAAGCAGGCTATGGGCGAGCCGGGCGCGCGATACGCCGCCTGTTTCGGGCGGTTGGTCATCACATCATAGCCGATCTGTTTGACGTGTTTGAGGTTATAGGGCGCAAAGGCACACATGGCGCTGAATTCCATTGGAGCCAGCGGAAACGCCCCCCCCTGAAGCCGGAACACGCCCTTGGCGGCGGTAATCGTGCCATCCTTTTTCATGCCGATCTTTACGTCCATCGAACTGGACGAGGTGGGACCAGAGGCGCGAAACACTTCGGACCGGGTCATCACCAGCTTGACCGGACGGTTGGCCTTGCGCGACAGGGCCAAAGCCACCGGTTCGATGAACACATTGGTCTTGCCACCAAACCCGCCGCCGATCTCGGATGCAGTGACCCGCAACTGGCTGGTTTCCAGACCCAGCAGGGCGGCGCAGACCTTCTGCACCTTCCAGTGGCCCTGGGTGCAGCACCACAATTCGCCCTTGCCGTCGCCGCCCAGCGTACCCAGGCAGGCGTGCGGTTCGATGTAACCCTGATGCGTGGCCTCGGTGCGGAAATGATCCTCGATCACCAGATCGGCCTCGGCAAAGCCGGCATCGACATCGCCATGGCCACTTTCGTGGTAGCGCACAACGTTGGGGTGCAGCCCTTCGGGCACGGATTTATCAGCCGCGCCTTCGCGGATCACCGGTGCATCCGCTACCATGGCCGCATCCACGTCTGTCACGTGGGGCAGTATTTCATACGTCACCTCGACCAGCTTGGCCGCGTCCCGCGCTGCCAGAACAGAGGTCGCCGCAATCGCCGCGACCGCGTGACCATCATAAAGCGCCGTGTCGCTGGCCATGATGTTTTCCAGCACGTCCCAATCCGGACCTTTCAGCCCTTCGGCGAAATCGGCGCGGGTGACGATGGCCTTGACCCCATCCATGGCCTCGGCCTTGCTGGTATCGATGGATATGATCCGTGCATGGGCATGCGGGCTGCGCACGATAACGCCGTGCAGCATGCCGGGCGCATAGGCGTCGGCACCGAACCGGGCGCGCCCGGTGACCTTGTCCAGCCCGTCGGGGCGGTCAGGGGTGGTTCCAACATGGGTGAAACCGCTGGTTTTTACGTCGTCCAGGGACATTATGATGCCTCCCTCAGCTCAGCAGCCGTGTCCATCACGGCGCGGATGATCTTGTCATAGCCAGTACACCGGCACAGGTTACCCGCCAGCCAATAGCGCACTTCGGTCTCGCTCGGGTCGGGGTTCTTTTCCAGCAAGGCCTTGGTCGCCACCAGAATGCCCGGCGTGCAGATGCCGCATTGCAGGGCGGCATGTTCGATGAATTTCCTTTGCAGGGGATGCAGTTCCTCGCCATTGGCGATGCCCTCGACCGTGCCGATTTCCTTGCCTTCGGCCTCGGCCCCCAACACCAGACAGGAACACACCAGCCGCCCGTCCAGCGTCACCGAACAGGCCCCGCAATCGCCGGTGCCACAGCCTTCCTTGGCCCCGGTCAGACTCAGCTTGTCGCGCAGCACATCCAGCAGGGTTTCGCGCGGGTCGCACAGAAATTCGACCTCGTCGCCGTTCACCGATGTGGTGACATGTATCTTGCTCATTTGCTGTCCTTTTCTGCCAGTGCCCGCCCGTAGGCGATTTTGGCAACGCGTTTTGCCAGAACGCCGGCCACCTGGGTGCGAAATTCGATGGTGCCGCGCTTGTCGTCGATCGGATTGCACGCCGCCGAGGCCGCTGTGGCCAGCCTGTCCAGCGCCGCGTCGTCCAGCGTGCTGCCGATGATCGCATCNGCCGCGTCCTTGACCAGCAATACGGTTGGTGCCACCGCGCCCAGCGCCACGCGGGCCTCGGTGATCCGGTCGCCGTCCAGGNGCAGGTTGATGCCACAGCCAACCACCGCGATGTCCATTTCGGTGCGTGGAATGAACCGCAAATAGGCGTCGCCGCCCGATTTGTCCCGCGCAGGAAGATGAACGGCTGTCACCACCTCTCCTTTTGTCAGCGAAGTGCGCCCAGGTGCCGTTGGAATATCCTCGACNTTCACCTGACGTGTTCCGTTCGGGCCAGTTACCGACACTGTTGCCCCGGCTGCCACCATTGCCGGAACGCTGTCGGCTGCGGGTGATGCGTTGCACAGGTTGCCGGTCAGCGTTGCCCGCCCCTGAATCTGGGTCGATCCGACCAGATCCATCGCCTCGACCACACCGGGCCAGTCATTGGCAAGGGTCGGATGTTCTGTCATCTCGGCACCCGTTACGGCAACACCGATTTGCCAGCTGCCGTCGGGGTTCTGGGTAATATCCCTGGCGCCGCCGATGTGTTTGACGTCAATCAGGGTTTCAGGTGTGACGATATCAGCGCGAAGCTGGACCAGAACATCGGTCCCTCCTGCCAAAAACCGGGTAACACCCGTTGCCTTGGCCGCGATGACGACAGCTTCGTCAAAATTGGCCGGGGTATGGTAGTGCATGTCTCTTCCTCGCACGATGATGCCAACAGGACAGTTGCAGAACAATCGCCCATCGGCAACCACCCCTGTGCAGGCCCGCGCAGGTTTTGTTCACTCAGATGGCCCGCAACAGCCGGATCTTTGCCCAGGGGAACGAAAATGTGACTTGCGGTTTTATGGACATCCTGCCCCGCACCCCGCATCTTTTTCAACATGTTCGGCCAACCCGGAGTGTGCCCGATGCCCTTCAAGCCCCTGATTCTTGCCGCTCTGACATCGGTCTTTGCAAGCGCCGGATTTGGCGACGGCGTTCCAGCCCGCGAGGGCTGGGTCGTGCAAGAAACCGCCAAAAGCTACGGCGCGTTGATCAGCGCCTTGAAATCTGCCGCAAAGGCCAACGGAATGGGCGTGGTGACACAGGCCGGGCCAACCAAGGCGGCGGCAAACCGGGGCATTACCATTCCCGGCAACCGGGTCATCGGCGTTTTCAACAACGACTTTGCCGTCAGGGTTCTGGCAACCTCAACAGCCGCAATGATCGAAGCACCGATCCGGTTTTACATTACCGAAAACGCCGATGGCTCGGCCACATTGTCCTATAAAACCCCCAGCCACGTCTTTGCCCCCTACATGGCCGAGGGCGGCGATCCCCTGGGCCTGCTTGCGGCAGAACTTGACGCACGCTTTGCAGCTATTGCCGGGGCCGCCAGTCAATAGAGGTGTCACAATCGCAGTGTCCGCAAGGGTGGCATCACCTCAAAAACGCCTTCTGGCCGGGAAATGGCGGAATGTTGCCCGGGATCGGCAACAAACCTCGCAAGTTCACACACGCGTTCTCACCAATTCGCGAGCAAGGTCGATTACGTTATTTCAGTGCCTTACAGTTTGTTAAGCCAGTCACTGACCATGACAATATTCGACGAAACGGGACTTTCACATGAACCAGGACGTATCAGACCGGCCAAACCGACTGATGAATTCCGCCAAACCGGACTGTCAGGGCACGCGCCCGACCTGGGTATCGGCCTTTTTCACCAGGCGAATTCACCGGGCGCAAATCCGCTTTGTCGCCAGTCGGTGCCTTGCTATTGGACAGCGAACCTTGCAGCAGAAAGCCGAAGGTGCGTATGCGGTGATCCGACGGGAAATGGTCAAATCGGCAGACGCATATCGCGTTGAGCCGTTGCAGTAAGAAAAAGGCAAGTCACGAGAATGACAAGTATTTCGCCCACCACCAATTTTGCGGATGCAGGGGTAATCGCGCCTGCAACAACCACGCGTGATCCGCGTCTGGATTTCTTTCGTGGCATTGCGATGTTCATCATACTGATAGCGCATACCCCTTCCAACCTGTGGAATTCGTGGATCCCTGCGCGGTTCGGATTTTCCGATGCTACCGAGATATTCGTGTTCTGTTCCGGCATGGCCTCGGCCATTGCATTTGGCCGCTGCTTCGCCCGTCAGGGCTGGGCCATGGGCACGGCGCGGGTGATGTTCCGGGTCTGGCAGGTCTATTGGGCGCATATCTGCCTGTTCTTCTTTGTCGCCATGAGCATGGCGGCGCTGGATACCTATGGCGCGTTCGATAAAAGCTATGTCAATTCCCTGAACCTGGGGCATTTCTTTAATGATCCGATGCCGCAGATCGTCGGGATTTTCACCCTGACCTATGTGCCGAACTATTTCGACATCCTGCCGATGTATCTGGTGGTGCTGGCGATGATGCCGCTGTTCATGGCCTTGTCTCGGCTTGGGTTCTGGGCGGTTGCCGGCGTCAGCATTGCCATCTGGCTGGCGGCGAACCTTGGCCTGTTGGCCCTGCCGGCCGAACCGTGGTCGGACCGGCACTGGTTTTTCAACCCGTTTGGCTGGCAATTGCTGTTCTTCACCGGCTTTGCCTTCATGCGCGGCTGGATCCCTGCCCCGCCAGTGTCAAGAACATTGCTGTGGGTCTGCGTCGGGTTTGTGGTGCTGTCAGCGCCATTTGGATCGTGGAAAGTGTTTCTATGGGTCGATGCCTGGAACGAAGACCTTGGCGCGACAATCCGCAAGGTCTGGCCGCCGATCAGGGATTTCCGCAACAAATCCGAATTCGGCGTATTGCGCTACGTTCATTTTCTGGCGCTGGCCTATGTGGGCTGGGCCGCGGTTGGCGAGGGCGGACGCCATCTGGTCGCGGTTGGCACCGGCCCCGCGGCCAATGTCTGGCGGATCGTTCTCAAGCTGATCACCAAAGTTGGTCAGCAATCGCTGGCGGTGTTTGTGTTCTCGATGGCATTGGCGCGAATGATCGGCTTTGGGCTGGATCAGGTCGGGCGCAGCGTTGGCACCGTGGCCATCGCCAACCTGACCGGTTTTGCTCTGATTATCTGCCTGGCCTATTTGGTCGGATGGTTCAAATCCCAACCCTGGAAGAACAAACTGCCATGATGACGCGCCGCACCTTCCTGACCGGCACCACGGCCCTGGCCCCGTATCTGGCCTCGGTTCTGGCCCTGCCCCGCATCGGGCTGGCCACGTCGCCGGGGATGGATTTCGGGCGCGATCAGGTGATCGCTCTGGCCCGTGATATGGCCGGGCACGCCTATATGCCGCGTGATGAGGTGCCAAAGGACTGGCGTGATCTGAGCTATGAGCAGTATAAATCCATTTGGTTCCGCCATACCTCGGCACTGTGGCGCAATAGTGACTCGTCCTATAACGTCGATTTCTTTCATCCCGGCCTGTATTTCCCACAAGCCATCACCATCGACACGGTCGAAGACGGCACCGCAAGGCTTGTGCCCTTCGACCTTGCCGCATTTGAGCGCACTGACAAGGTGCCCGACCTGACCGAGCAGGGCGCGCTTGGCTATTCCGGGTTTCGCTTGCGTACAGAGCTAGGTGAGCCGGGCAAGAAGAACGAATTCTGCGTGTTTCAGGGGGCCAGCTATTTTCGCGCCATCGGGCTGGATCAGGCCTATGGGTTGTCAGCCCGCGGACTGGCGCTGAAAACCGGCGATCCCATGGGCGAGGAGTTTCCCGATTTCACCCGCTTCTGGCTGGAACGTCCCGGCCCCGGCCAGCGTAACATGGTGGTGCACGCACTGCTTGACAGCCCTGGCGTCACCGGGGCTTATCGGTTCGACATAACTCCCGGCCCCACCTGCGTGATGCAGGTTCAGGCCACCCTGTTTCCGCGCCGCGACCTGACCCATGTGGGGCTGGGACCGCTGACCTCGATGTTCCTGTATGACAGCACCGACCGCACCCGTTTCGACGATTTCCGCCCGGCGGTGCATGACAGTGACGGCCTGATGATCCGCAACGGCGCGGGTGAGGTTCTGTGGCGCCCGCTGGCCAATCCCAACCGTTTGCAGGTGTCGTCCTTTGTCGATGAGAACCCGCGCGGTTTTGGCCTGATGCAACGGGCCCGCGACCTGTCCGATTTCGCCGACCTTGAGGCGCTGTATCACCGTCGCCCCTGTGCCTGGGTCGAACCGATGGGCGACTGGGGCAAAGGGGCGGTTACGCTGGTTGAAATCCCGGCGGATCAAGAAATTTACGACAATATCGTCGCCTATTGGCGCCCGCAAAACCCGATGAAGGCCGGCAGCCGGGTTGATCTGGCCTATCGCCTGAACTGGGGAGCCGAGGCCACAGGCGTGGTCAGCACGCCAATCCCGAACCAACTGTCGCGGGTAACCAACACCTCGATGGGCGCGCGCCGCGCCGGCGGGCGGATCGTGGCGATTGATTTCGAGGATCATCCGGCTTTCACAGCCGGGCCGGAGGCGATGGATGTGCGGGTCAGCTCTGCGCATGTCAAAACCAGCGCCGGCGTATTGCAGCGCAACCCCCAGACCGGCGGGCTGAGGCTGGCGTTTTCGTTTGACCCGGGCAAACGCAAGATGGTCGAACTGCGCGCACAACTTCGCCGCGATGGTGCGCCCGCGTCCGAGGTGTGGCTGTACCGGTGGACCGCATGAGCAACGATCTGCACATCATGCCATCAGAAAACCCGGTGGCCATGCCGCCGCAGGATTTTGGTGCCGCGTTTCAGGATGCGGATGCGCCCTGTGAAGGATCTGACACACATGTGGCACTGTGGCGGGTGCTGGCGTTCAGCCCGGCGATGGCGGCAACTGCGGCACTTTTATGGGTTATGATCGGCTGGTTTTCGGATCAGGGAATCAGCACGGTCGAGGGCATATTGCTGACCCTGATCGCCTTCAATTTTTTCTGGATCACCTTCACCCTCAGCACCGTCATGCTGGGCGTGTTTGCCCTTGCCTGGCAAGGCAAGCCGCCACATGTCACGGACACGCCAGAGCCGCTGGACGTCGCCTTGTTGATGCCGATCCACAACGAAGTGCCGTGGTATGTGCTGGGCAACGCCCAATCCATGCTGGAAGAGCTGCGCGCGCGCGGTGGCAAGCATCGCTATGCGATGTTCATCCTCAGCGACACCCGCGACGATACCATTGCCGCGCAGGAACAGGCCAGCGTGCGCTCCTTGCGTGCAACTCTGTCGCCGGGCCTCGCGCTTTATTACCGCCGCCGGGCGCAGAATACCGATCGCAAGGTGGGCAATATCGCCGATTGGGTCAGCCGCTGGGGCGGGGGCTGGCAGGCGATGCTGGTGCTTGATGCCGACAGCCTGATGACAGGCCGCGCAATCGGGCGGCTGACCGATGCGCTGGCGCGGGATCCCGGTGCCGGGCTGATTCAAAGCTTTCCCCAGCTGATAGGCGCGCAATCGGTGTTCGCCCGGATGCAGCAATTTGCCAATGGCATATACGGTGCCGCCCTTGCCGAAGGCCTGTCACGCTGGTGCGGGCAGGACGGCAACTACTGGGGCCACAACGCGATCATCCGCACCGCCGCCTTTGCCAGCAGCGCCGGATTGCCCAAGCTACGTTCGCGGCGCGGGCGCGAACACCTGATCATGAGTCATGATTTCGTCGAGGCCAGCCTGCTGCGCCGCGCCGGTTGGGGCGTGCGGTTCCTGCCGCGCATCCGCGGCAGTTACGAAGAAAGCCCAGCCACCCTGATCGACCATATCCTGCGCGACCGGCGCTGGTGTCAGGGCAATCTGCAACATTTGGGCCTGCTGGGATCAACCGGGTTCAAACCGCTGTCACGGTTCCATCTGTTTCACGGCGCAATCGGTTATCTTCTGTCGCCGATCTGGTTTGCGCTGCTGGTCATGTGGGCACTGATCGGGCGCGGCGAGGATGCCAGCGTGCTGATCTATTTCAGCGAAACCAACCCGTTGATGCCCACCTGGCCGGAAATGACCGAAGGACGCCATGTGCTGATCATCGTATTGATGTATGCTATGTTGCTGGCCCCGAAATTGTTGGGGGTGGCATCTTTGCCGCTGACCGGCGCGCGGTTTGCAGAGTTCGGCGGCGGCTGGCGTCTTACCGGGTCTTTCCTGTCGGAAATTGCCCTGTCGGTAATCTATGCGCCGATCCTGATGGTGCAGCAGATGATCGCGGTGTTTCGCACGTTTCTGGGCCTGCAACGGGGCTGGCAGCCGCAGGCGCGCGATGGCGGTCGCTATGGCCTGGGGACGTTGATGATCACCCATGCGCTGGAAACGGTCAGCGGGCTGGCGCTGTGGGCGGGGATCATCGCCGGGGTGGTATCACCCTGGCTGGTGCCGATCGCCTTCTCGCTAGCGCTGGCGGTGCCATTGTCGGCCCTGAGCGGGATGTCGATTTCGACACGCAAGACATGGTGGCTGGGCACCCGCGAAGTGTTCGCCGAACCACCCATCAACCAGGCCGCGCGGCACTATCGCAAGGAACTGAAATCGTTTCTTGAGGGCGGCAGCGACGTGGCTACACCGGCTGAGTGATCAGGCCGAGCAACCGGGCCGAGTGATCGGGCCGCGCCAATCGCCCGACCTATTCAGCCACTTGCGCCTCGAACCAGTCCAGTACCATGTCGCCCCAGCCCGCCGGCACCCTGTGCCCGCCCGGGAACATGGCCAGTTCCAGCGCCGAATCAGGCGCGCAATCCGTCCATTTTCGACGCCAGAAATCCCCGGTATCGCCATAGGAATCCGGGTTCTCGCCGGCGCAGGCGTTGGCCTCGCGCCAGATTTCCAGCCCGGCAAAGATATCGCCCTGCTGATACCGGCCCCCACCCAGAGAGCGCCCCTCGAGCGGCACTGTCTTGTCGGCCCAGCCGTGGGTGTGAAACAATTTGACCGGCCCGGCGCACTGATCGGGGTGCGGTCGCCAGAACCCGCCGGAAACCGAAGCATAGGCGGCAAATGCCCCGGGCGTGTCGCAGGCCAGATAATTGACCATGAACCCACCCGCCGAGAACCCGGCCAGCAGGATACGGGCGCGGCTGAAACCAAATCGCCGGGACGCATCACCAGCCACATCCCGAAGGAACTGATTTTCGTCGCGCCCTTCCCAGCCGGGAAAGAAATTCCAGACAAAGCCCGATCCGCTGCCAAAACTGCGCTGCGCCGTCGGGGCCAGAACCGCATAGCCGCGCGCCAGAAGCGAATTGACCAACCGCTTATTCCGCATGACCGTCGCGCCGCTGCCACCGGCTCCATGCAGAAACATGACAACCGGAGGTGACTCTGAGCCGGTATTCGGCAGGACAAGATCATATTCGCCACCCGGCATCCTGCATGAGTTCGGGTCGTCGCCGCAACGTGCCTGCGCCGGGCTGGCAAGAAACGACACACCGATGAG
>JGI24723J26617_10004018_pt1 | contig 10315 bp, 5 predicted proteins | sample Cruoilmetagenom6_FD_26617 | JGI IMG/M metagenome (IMG submission 26617) | reverse complement strand
AAAACATGGAAGGGCGAAACATCTAGCAATTGGAACACAGCATCAAATTGGTATGGAGATACAGTGCCTACCGATTCTCAATGTATATACATTCCATCAGGAACTCCTAACAACCCTATTATTCCTGATGATATTAATGCAGATGGTTTAAATCTTACCGTTCAAACTGGGGCATCGCTTACCTTAACTNGTGAAGGCAATGCTAATGGCTATGGGGCTTCTTTAACAATTCAAGACCATATAGCCGTTCAAGGTACGGGTACACTTACCGTTGAGGATGGTGCTAGCTTAATACAAGTAAACGATACTCCAGCTATTGCAAATAGTGGCGAGATTATACTAAATAGAAATGCTAATATTAGAAAATTAGACTACGTCTATTATTCTAGTCCTGTTCAAGGGTTTGATGTTTCAAATGTATATGATGGTTTTACACCAACAAATCATATTTACGAATGGGAACCAACAACAATAACTGGGTTATTGGGTATGCCAGGAAATGTTCCTGTTATTGTAGGAAATTGGGCTGGTTTAAGTTCTGGTGTTATGAATCCTGGTAAAGGGTATGCAGTAAGAGGACCAAATAATCATTCTGTTGGTGTTTCAATGGCAATAGCAACATTTAATGGTGTACCAAATAATGGTATCATCACACAAGCCATTAGTAGTGGTAATTATTCAGGATCGGGGTATTTATACAACCCTTATGGTGGAGATAGCATCGCCGGAACTCCAATTGACGATAACTGGAATCTTTTAGGAAACCCATATCCTTCCGCTATAGATGCAGACTCCTTTTTATTAGCGAATACAATGTTAGAAGGTGCTGTGCATATTTGGACTCACGGAAGTACAATTGGCACATGGCCTGATTCATTTTATGATGATTTTGCGTTTACTTACAATCCTGCTGATTATATCACNTACAACTTAATGGGATCTACAACCCCATTTTCTGGAAAAATTGCTTCAGGACAAGGCTTTTTTGTTTTAGCATTAAATGACAATGAATCGGGTAACGCAACGTTTAATAATAGCATGCGTAGCAACAACAATACCGATTTTTATAGAACAGCTAATCCAAATCAAAATGCTTCAAACTCAAACACTTTAGAGCGCAGTCGTATTTGGTTAACTTTAGCAAATCAAAGCGGAACGACTTCTAATACTTTAGTGGGATATATTGAAGGGGCTACCCAAGAAAAGGATCGATTATTTGATGCTTACTCTAGAGAAGTTAACAGTTTGAATATTTACTCTAAAATTGGTGACGAGCGCATGACCATTCAAGGACGCGCACTTCCTTTTTATGAAACTGATAGAATACCTTTAGGTACAGTTATACCACAAGCAGGAGAATATAGCATTGCCATTAGCAATGTAGATGGTTTGTTCTCAGATGACAATCAAAACATCTATCTAGAAGACACACTTACTGGTACCATACATGATTTACGAGCGGCGCCGTACACCTTTACAGAAACAGAAGCTGTAGATTATACAAATCGTTTTTTCCTAAGATANACAGATAATGCTTTAAATATTGATAATCAAGAACAAAGCTCAATTAGAATTATAGCTCCTAAAGGCGACTATATTAAAATTAGTACAGACAAAAATTCTATTGACTCGGTTATTGTTTATGACCTTTTAGGAAGAGCACTAATTCAAAATGTTAATTTAAATACAGCCGAGTTTNTTATTAATAATAACAACTTATCTAGTGGCAGTTATATTGTAAAAGTCGGCTTAAGCAACGGCTTATCAAAAACACAAAAAGTCATTTTAAAACGTTAATTCAATACTTCAATTTTTTAGTTTAATAAAAGGGTCTTGACATAATAATCAAGACCCTTTTTCTTTGTACTCATACACATTATTCTTAACCCTTCCTTAGCTCCTTAACAAAAAATCATATTTTGAGGTGTTTTACAATAATATAATTAATATTTGAGCGATTTTCATCCACAAAAGCAAACACTTTAACAAAAAATCAAATTAATGTTTAATTTTTTGTTAAAATTATATAAATTTGATTACATTAGTTAACATATAGACTCCCAATCTATTACTTAAAATTTTAACCTGAAGATGGTCCGATGATTATAGTCGGTTTTCCTTATGCTCTAAATTTTAAGAATATGAATAGAAAACTACGTGTATTAACTTCCTTTTTTAAAAACCCAAACCAACTAGGATTAGTTGTTTTGATTTTAGTTTGGTTTTCAACAAGTTTTCAGGGGTTTTCTCAAACCACAATAATCAATCCCGCTACTAATGGCGGTTTTGAAAGCGGCACTACATTTGCTGCTAATGGCTGGACGGCTAATACGCCTGGCTCAGCAACAAGAAACCAATGGGTATGTAGTACAGGAGCTACGNCTGGGTTTACCGGCACACGTGCGGCTTATGTAACAAACAATAGAGGAGCAACACCGCCTCCTCACACCTATACAAATTCTACTACCAGAGTCTCTCATTTCTACAGAAATGTAACAATTCCTGGAGGGGAAGACTTAATCACCTTAAGTTTTGATTGGATAGCAGATGCTGAAAATGACTATGACCGCATGAGAGTTTGGGCAGTACCTACAAGTTTTAACCCATCGTACGGAAATGAAATAGGAGATACTGGAACTGCACCTACGGGTAGAATTCAAATTGGCGGAGATTTTAGTGAACAATATTCTTGGACCAATACATCTTTAACCCTACCAGCTGCTTATGCGGGCACTACTGTACGTCTCGTTTTTGAATGGTATAATGATGGTAGTGTTGGAGGCAATCCTCCTGCTGCTATTGATAATATTTCTTTAATATCTGATGTTATTGTACGGCCGTCAAACGATGACCCTTGTGGTGCAATTGCTCTAAATGTTGATCCTACATGTACATTTTCTACATACACAACAGAATATGCTTCAGCATCTACAGGCATACCTGCACCAGGTTGCGGCGGTTATACTAGCGACGATGTGTGGTTTACCACTACTGTTCCTGCTAGTGGAAGCATTGTTNTAGANACCAATACTGGGGTCATCACCGATAGTGGTATGGCGCTCTATTCAGGAACTTGTGGAACACTCGCCTTAATTGAATGTGATGATGATGATAGCGATAATGGTTTGATGTCATCTATTACCCTCACAGGTAGAACACCTGGTGAAGTAATTTTTATTCGTTTTTGGGAATATGGGGCTGATAATAATGGCACTTTTGACATTTGTGTTACAGAGCCACCGCCACCACCATCTAATGATGAATGCGCTGGAGCCTTAGGTTTAACAGTAAATCCAGATCGAGATTGTGGTGTAACATCAGCAGGAACAACAGTTTCTGCTACAGCATCTCCGCAAGCTGATGATGTTGTAGGAACTCCAGATAATGATGTATGGTATAGTTTTGTGGCTACAAACACATCACATATTGTGTCATTATTAAACGTAACATTTGTAGAGGGGAGCACAGATATGGCTATTGGTGTTTATAATGGTTCTTCTGGATGTAGTTCACTTGTTTTTGAAGATGATAGTGACCCAAATACATTAGATTTAACTGGACTCACCATAGGTGATTTATACTATGTTCGTATCTATGGATATTATGCAGACCCAACAGACCAAACAAACTTTGATATTTGTATAGGCACACCACCTCCACCACCACCTAATGACGACCCTTGTGGTGCAATTCCTTTAACGCCTAGTATTTATTGCAATGTAACATCTGGCTATATTGAACAAGCTACGAATTCTGGAATTAACCCTGGCGCTTGTGGCGGTACACCTAATGATGATGTTTGGTTCAGTTTTGTGGCTACAAATACTACACATGATATCGAGTTAACCACGACTAATGGCTATACAGACATGTACCATTCGGTATATGGTGGGTTTACTGCTCCTGATTGTTCGGTAGCTGTTGGCGATAACATCAGTTGTTCTGATCCTAACAGCAGTACAATAACGGGTTTAACCATTGGTGACACCTATTTTATACAAGTATTTTCGTATTATGCAACAAGTGGACTAACCACTACGTTTGATATTTGTGTTACCGAACCACCACCACCACCACCTAACGACAACCCATGTGGCGCCATTGCTTTAACACCCGATTCATCTTGTAATGCAACAGCTGGCTATATTGAAGGGGCTACAAATTCAGGAATCAACCCTGGAGCTTGTGGAGGCACACCTAATGATGATGTTTGGTATAGTTTTGTAGCAACTAATTCCACACATTATATTGATTTAACCACTACTAATGGCTATACAGACATGTACCATTCGGTATATGGTGGATTTACAGCGCCCGATTGTTCGGTAGCTGTTGGTGACAATATTAGTTGTTCTGATGCAGACTACAGCACAGTAACAGGTTTAACCATTGGCGACACCTATTTCATACAAGTATTTTCTTGGTCTTCTAGTACTGGAGCAACTGCTACTTTTGACATCTGTGTTACAGAACCTTGTCAACTACCAACACCTATTACAACTCCTGCATGTCCTTTTGTAGATGTAACACCAGATACAAGTACTATATCAGGCTCTTGCAGTGGGACTGGTTCGGGTTCTGAAACCTTAACTGCAGAATACTTAGACTTAGGTGATACTTCAGATTATGATGTAGATTTAATAACATATAACACTACAACCTTTGCTACCCTTGCTGCAGCTGCTACAACATCTGTTGCGCTAGCAGATGACGATAGATGGTCTGATCTTTCGTATACAATGCCAATTAATTTTTGTTTTTATGAAAATACCATTACCAATTTTGTTGTTGGTGCCAATGGAATCATTTCTTTCGATCCAAGTTTAGCAAATTCTGCTTCTGGTTATTCATTTGATGAAAATTTACCTAGCACGGATCAATCGTTATATGAGAATGCAATTTATGCGGCTTATCATGATATTGATCCAAGTGTTACTGGCTCAGGAGATATCACTTTTGGAACAACATCTATTGGAGGTTGTAATGTTTTTGTTGTGCTTTGGGAAGATATACCTATGTTCGATAATGGTAATTTTGGAGACAACTCGTTAAGACATACAGCTATGGCTGTGATGTATGAGGATACTAGTGTTATAGAAATTCTTATTAAAGAAAAGGTTATTGACGATGATGATTTTGGTGTATGGAACGACGGAAATGCTATAGTTGGTATACAAAACCCAGGGGCTACAGAAGCAGTTGTAGCGCCTTGTAGAAATAGTCTAGATGATAACTGGGCTGCAACAAATGAAGCATGGCGTTTTACACCATCTGGCGGAACTTCAACAGCAAGTTTACAATGGTTAGTTAACGGTACTGTAGATCCAACTTACAACGATCAAACATCTATAACAGTTTCGCCGGCTACAACAACAACCTATACGGCTCAAGTTACCTATGCCTTATGTGATAGCTCAACGCTGGTCATAACTGATGCAACAACCGTTGTAGTTAGTGGAGGAAAAGTATGGGATGGTTCTGAATCTTCCGACTGGATGGACCCAGACAACTGGTCTGATGGTGCTGTACCTACAGCTGCAGATTGTGTATTATCCCTGTTACACCTAATGACCCTATCATATATGATGATGATAATGGAGATGGCTTATACATGACCATAGAAACAGGTGCAACCTTAACCTTAACATCTGATACAGATAGTGACGGATTTGCATCGTCATTAACCATTCAAGATAATATTGATATCCAAGGTACTGGCTCACTAATTATAGAAAATGATGCGAGTTTAATTCAAGTGTATGATAGTTCAACGCTTGGTACACTGCCTTCTGGACCAAATACTGGAAATATAGAACTGTATAGAAATACAAACATCAGACAACTAGATTATGTGTATTGGTCAAGTCCTGTGCAAGGTTTTGATGTTACAGATGTTTATGGTGCTTATACACCTGCGGGACGTATTTATAGTTGGACACAAACCATTCCAAATGGCTTTATACCTGGTGGCCCTCCTGCTGGAGGCATGCCAATTTGCTTTGGCGATTGGAACCCTTTAGGGTCTACAACTATGGATCCTGGTAAAGGTTATATTGTTAGAGGACCAACTAATCATACCTCTGGCATTTCTACAGCTACAGCTGTATTTACAGGAGTACCTAATAATGGGGTTATTACGCAACAAATACTTAGTGGAGACAATAGTTTCACAAACAACAATTTCAACTACAATCCTTATGGTGTAGACGTACTAACAGTGACCCCGTTTGATGACAACTGGAACCTTATCGGAAATCCTTATCCTTCTGCTTTAGATGCGCAGTCGTTTTTAACGCATCCTAGTAATTCCATAATAGAAGGCGCAGTACATATTTGGACACATGGTATTGCAATTGGAAACAATGGAGATTCATTCTATGACGACTTTGCAATCACCTATAGTGTTAATGATTATGTCACTTATAATTTCTCTGGAACAAATACTTACGCCTATGAGTCTTTTGGAGGTAAAATAGGCTCAGGACAAGGATTCTTTGTGCTTGCTTTAAATGATGATGAAACTGGTTACGTCACATTTAATAACAGCATGCGTGATAGAACCCATCCCAATACAGATTTTTACAGAACAGCAAGTCCTAGTGAAAATACCGCAAATACGAATACGATAGAACGCAACCGTATTTGGTTAAATTTAGTTGACCAAAACGGGGCTATTTCAAGCATATTAGTAGGCTATATCGAAGGGGCTACCCAAGACAAAGACAGATTGTATGATGCTTATATTAGAGAAATTAATAGCTTGAGCATGTACTCTAAAATTGGAGAGGAACGCATGATTATTCAAGGGCGTGCTTTACCTTTTGATGTTAACGACCAAGTACCTTTAGGAACAGTAATTCCGCAAGCTGGTCAATACACAATTGCTATTAGCAACGTTGATGGTCTATTTTTAAATGATAATCAAGCCATTTATTTAGAAGATACCTACGAAGGAATCATTCATAATTTAAGAGCTGCTCCTTATACATTTACAGAAACAGAGCGCATAGATTACGAAGACCGCTTTATCCTGAGATATACTGATGATGCGCTTGGAATAGATGAATTAGACCTTGCTGAAGGATTAACTATTATAGCGCCAAATGGCGATTATATTAAAGTAAATGCTGAACAAAGCTTGATAGAATCGGTTACGGTATACGACCTTTTAGGAAGAGTCTTATTTAATAAGATGGTTATTAACGAAAGTGAATTTATTTTAAATAGTAATAACCTATCTGATGGTACATACATCGTAAAAGCAACATTGGTAAATGGGCAAGCTAAAGCTCAAAAAATAGTCTTAAAAGATTAAATATCTCTTGTAAACTGCCAAAGAGACCTTGATTTTAAATAATTAAGGTCTTTTTCATTGGCATATGCTTCTCTTTCAAAGGATATATTCATGTATGCATTCTTCCAGTTCCTATAGACTAATAAACGAATCATAAACTCAATACCATACCACAAATAAAAAGGAAGGATGAGCAATTCCAATTGTTGCCTTAAATGAATGTGCTCATGGTTAATTAAATTGACATCCGTTTTTAAACGTGCATCTTTAAGAAAAACGAAAGGGTAAATCGTCATGCCAACATAGCCTTTTGGCACCAAATATTTAGAGATTAAAATCATATAGTTTATTGCTTTCAAAAATCAATCCAAATTCCACTATCTTTGTAAGATGACATCTATTTTAAAATTGTCATTTCAATAATTTGAATTATTTTTTTGGCTAAACATGGAATAAAATATCAGCATAGCATAAGCTATGGTTATACTTTAAAACGAAGAATAGACCAAAAAGAAACTTAATTATTGTGACCATTTTAAATGTAGGTATACTATAAATATGAAGAAAATCATTCCTTTAGAAGAAGGCGATTACTATGTAACACCTGAAGGCTATCGTTGCTTTACAGAGCAGTATCACTTAAAAAGAGGCTATTGTTGCGAAAGCGGATGCAGACATTGCCCGTATGGTTTCGATAAAAACACGTTAAAAAAAAAGTAATGCAGACAACAATTACAGCTTTTCAAGAGCAAATAAAAACAGGAATCCCAAACGTTTTACCACAACCAAAACCGTATGATTCCTCAATTAATCATGCACCTAAGCGTAAAGATATTCTGTCTCCAGAAGAAAAAAAATTAGCCTTAAGAAATGCGCTTCGATACTTTGATAAATCACAACACCAAGAATTGATTTCAGAGTTCAAAAACGAATTAGATACCTATGGCAGAATATACATGTATCGACTTCGTCCCGATTATAAAATGTATGCTAGGCCAATTGAAGAGTATCCTGCAAAATCAAAGCAAGCAGCAGCCATCATGCTAATGATTCAAAACAATCTAGATTACGCTGTTGCTCAACATCCTCATGAATTAATAACCTATGGAGGAAATGGAGGCGTGTTCTCCAATTGGGCTCAGTACCTCTTAACCATGAAATACCTTTCAGAAATGAATGATGAGCAAACGCTTGTTATGTATTCTGGACACCCAATGGGATTATTCCCTAGTCATAAAAACGCACCTAGAGTGGTCGTTACAAATGGCATGATGATTCCTAACTATTCTAAACCAGATGATTGGGAAAAATTTAATGCTTTAGGTGTAACACAATATGGGCAAATGACTGCTGGAAGTTATATGTATATTGGCCCACAAGGCATTGTACACGGCACAACAATTACCGTATTAAACGGCTTTAGAAAAATAAAAAAAGAACCTAAAGGCAATCTTTTTGTAACTTCTGGATTAGGCGGCATGTCTGGAGCACAGCCTAAAGCTGGTACTATTGCTGGCTGTATTACTGTTTGTGCTGAAGTCAATCCTAAAATCACACAGGTTAGATTAGACCAAGGTTGGATTGACGAAAAAATTACAGATTTAGACACGCTTGTTTCCAGAGTGAAGCAAGCTAAAGCCGAAAAAGAAACCATTTCTTTAGCATACTTAGGTAATATTGTTGACGTATGGGAAAAGTTTGACGAAGAAAATATTCATGTTGATTTAGGAAGTGACCAAACCTCACTTCACAACCCTTGGGCTGGTGGCTACTACCCTGTCGACATGACCTTTGAACAAGCCAACGAAATGATGGCTAATAACCCAGAAGAATTCAAAGAAAAAGTGCAATACACCTTACGTCGTCATGCCGCTGCTATTAATAAACATACAGCAAAAGGCACCTACTTTTTCGACTATGGTAATGCCTTTTTATTAGAAGCCTCTAGAGCTGGCGCAGATATTATGGCCGAAAACGGTATTGATTTTAAATACCCTAGTTATGTCCAAGATATCATGGGACCGATGTGCTTTGATTATGGATTTGGTCCTTTTAGATGGGTTTGTGCCTCAGGAAATCCTGAAGATTTAGCTAAAACAGATGCCATAGCTTGTGAGGTATTAGAAGTACTAAAAAAGAACGCTCCTGATGAAATCCAGCAACAAATGGCCGATAACATTAAATGGATTAAAGGCGCACAAGAAAACAAATTGGTAGTGGGCTCTCAAGCTCGAATATTATATGCAGATGCCGAAGGACGTATGAAAATTGCCGAAGCGTTTAACAATGCTATTAAACAAGGGCTTATTGGAACCGTTATTTTAGGTCGTGATCATCATGATGTGTCTGGTACAGATTCTCCATACCGCGAAACAAGCAATATTTATGACGGCTCACGTTTCACCGCAGATATGGCTATACAAAATGTCATTGGAGACAGCTTTAGAGGGGCAACCTGGGTAAGCATCCATAATGGTGGCGGCGTTGGCTGGGGCGAAGTTATAAATGGCGGATTTGGTATGGTTCTTGATGGTAGTATAGAAGCTGAAAAACGTTTAAAAGCGATGCTGTTCTGGGATGTAAATAACGGAATTGCTCGTCGCAACTGGGCAAGAAACGAAGGCGCAACATTTGCTATAAAACGTGCTATGGAAAGTGAACCTAATTTAAAGGTAACGCTTCCAAACTTAGTAGATGAAGATTTACTGAACACGTTATAACTTAAAACATATTGCTATGAAAAAACTACTCAAATTACTACCGATTATCATGATAACGCTTGTTATCACCTCTTGTAGCTCTATAAAAGTGGCTGCCGATTATGACAAAGAAGCCGATTTTAAATCGTACAAAACTTTTGCATTCTTTAAAACAGGAATAGATAAAGCAGAAATAAACGATTTAGATAAACGAAGAATACTACGTGCTATTGAAGCAGAGTTATTGGCTAAAGGATTTACCAAATCTGAAAACCCAGATATGCTCGTTAGCATCTTTACCAAGTCACAACAACGTGTTGAC
>JGI24723J26617_10004015_pt1 | contig 10328 bp, 12 predicted proteins | sample Cruoilmetagenom6_FD_26617 | JGI IMG/M metagenome (IMG submission 26617) | reverse complement strand
CCTTCTTCTCCAAGCTCGCGGCCGATGCCCGATTGCTTATACCCTCCGAAAGGAGCGCGTTCGGACAGGATGTGCCACTCGTTGATCCAGACCCATCCAGCTTGGAGCTTCGACGCCAAACGCTTTGCGTTTTCGGTATCTTGGCTCCAGATGCCCGCGGCGAGGCCATAGATGCTGTCGTTCGCTAATCTCACAGCCTCTTCGATTTCGCCATATCGTAAAACGCACAGAACCGGGCCAAAAATCTCTTCGCGAGCAACTCTCATATCGTTATTCACGTCGGTAAAGACCGTNGGATTGACGAAGAAGCCATTCTTCAGCCCGGCGTCGGTTGCCCGCTGACCGCCTACAGCAACGGTCGCACCCTCTTTCTTCCCGATCTCGATATATTCGAGTACCCTGTCCAACTGCTTTTGCGAGATAACAGGCCCAACGGTCGTCTCGGGATCCATAGGATCGCCAAGCTTCATTTTACCGACCTTGTCGACCATTTTTTCCACGAAAGAATCGTGAACAGGATTGCTGAGGAACAGACGGGTTCCGGACTCGCAGACCTGACCGCTGTGAAAGAACGTAGCGTAAAGCGAACCGTCGACGGCCACTTCCATATCGGCATCGTCAAGCACGATATTGGCGGACTTGCCGCCGCATTCCAACGTAACACGTTTCAATGTCGCGCTGGCAACCTCCATGATTTCGCGTCCGACCTCGGTCGAGCCGGTGAAGGCAATCTTGTCGACAAGTGGGCTTTTGACCATGGCGTGTCCTGCCTCGACGTCGCCAGCTATTACATTCACCACGCCGGGCGGCATCCCGGTTTCATGACATAGACCGGCAAGCTCCAGCGCGCTGACAGGAGTTTCACCGGCGCATTTGAGGACCAGCGTATTGCCCGTGGCCAACGCCTGCGCGATTTTCCACACCGCCATCGTCAACGGAAAATTCCATGGGATAATCGCTCCACACACGCCCAGCGGTTCGCGAGCGGAATAGTAAATCGACCTGCCGGGTCGGTTCATTCCTTCCATCGGCGTCGGCTCAGCCGTGTACCGCTTAGCCATCTCGGCAAAATATCGTANCTGCTTCGTGCACAGCAGGACGTCCGTTTTCGCTTTGGCAATGAGGGCGCCGGCATCTTGCACCTCCATTAGAGCGAACTCTTCAGCTCGTCCTTCAAGCAAATCAGCAAGCTTCACCAGAATGTTGCTGCGGTCGGCGGCGGAGAAATCNCGCCACGGCCCGTGGTCGAAAGCCGCGCGAGCCGCGGCTATCGCTNGCTCGGCCTCGCGCTCTGTGCTCCAGCTGAACCGCGCAACGACCTCTCCGTTCGCAGGATTGATCGATTGAATAATTGCACCATTTTCAGCATCGACAAACTTACCATCGATGAAAAGTTTCAGATCTCGAACCAATTTATTTAACTCCCTTATACAGTGTGTGCTTTTAAAGCTCGCTGGCGCCATCAAAAGGCGGATAAACTTGTCATTTTCCGCCGCCGGCGCCGAACAGGCGCGCGTACATATTTTCCGGTCCAGCTTGACAAACTCGCCCCAAATAATATCAATATTCGAATTGTTCAGTTTGTGGTAAATTTGGGTAACTTGCAAACATTTGGTTTGGTGTCGGCCAAGCCTTGTTTTGCTTCCGCGCTATCCATTCTCACGAAAGCTCGAAGCAACGACCTGACTGAATGCCACAACGACAAGGCTGCAAGAAGGAGAATTCGAACGTGACCGAAACGGCAGTTGTTTCATCGACAGCAAAGCATGTTGAACCCTCGTCCAATGTCGAAGAGGACCGCGAAATCGCGCTCCAGCTTCGCGTGAAGAGTGGACGCAAGGTTGAGGATGAAAAAGAGATGACGCCGCGTTACCGCGAGGTCCTCGTTCAGACGATGCTGATTGCAGCCGATCTCGAACTCTCCACGATTACCATGTATTACACCCCGCTCCTGAAGGCCCCGACATTGGAAGCCAAGATGGCGGTGGCTTCGGCAATGCAGGACGAGCTCGGGCATGCGCAGGTGATGTACCGCATGTTGGAGAGTTTCGGGCACAACACGCACGAACTGATTTTTGAACGCGACCCATCCGAGTTCAAAACCTTCTATCTGGCGCAGCACGTGATCCCCGACTATATCGAATGCGTCGTCTACATGCTGATGGGTGACCGGGCAGGCTATACGACAACCCGGGATCTTGAGGAATCATGCTCCTACGGACCCTATGCACGCTCCTTGCGCAAAGTGAACTTCGAAGAGAAGTTCCACGTCGCTCATGGCGAACGATGGACGCAGTACTATTGGAATCACTCGCCCGAAACGCGTGAGCGCGTCCAGAAGGCCGTGGACTTCGTGTTTCCTAATGGTGTTATGTGGTTTGGCACGCCTGACCATATGAAGAAGCGCGTCGATCAGCTCACATACAAAATTCGCGGACAGAGCAATGACGAACTGCGCCAGAGATGGCTTGCTGAAGTCGTGCCGTTCTGTGAATCCGTCGGCATTCGCGTCCCTGCTCATTATGATGATGACCTAGGCCGTTATGTTCTCGATTATCAGATACCCATCCTTCTCGATGAGAAATCCGGCAAGTGGGACTCCAAGCCATGTTCCTGGGAAGAGCAGTTCGCTCAGTGGAAAAAGGGCGGCCCAAACAAGACCGCCGGATTCACGCGATTGCAGCATGAGCTTTGGGGCGACGAGCTATGGTGACCGTCGATCAAGTACGTGACGCACTAGAAAGCGTGAATGATCCTCATGTCCCGGTAAGCCTGCGTCAGATGGGCATGTTGCGCGACATCGACGCCGACGATGGCATCGTTCGCGTGCAGCTTTGCATTCCTTGCCTGGGTTGTCCCGGTGTCGGGATGCTGCACGATCAAATCGAAGAAGCCGTTCTTCCGCTTGAAGGTGTGCGCAAGGTCGAGATCGAGAACGGGTTTTTCCTGCCGTGGTCGAGAGACATGGTCGACGACAAAACGAAGACGTTGATGAGAACCAATGGAATTCAGATATGACACCGAAAGTTATCGACCGGGCCGAACTCGGGGGGAACAAGACCAAATTCTATGAGGTTTTTGCCCGAATTTCGTCCGAGGATGCGCTCGCCCATATCGGCAGTATTGAAGCTCCAAACGATGAACTGGCGCAAGCGCGCGCTTGGTATGTCTACGATGAGCGCCGTTGGAAAGAAATGTGTGTGGTTCCCACTGACGCCGTCATCTCGGTGACTGGGCGCGGGGCCCGCGGAAAAATCAAGGAGATCTGAAGTTATGGCCCGCTTTGAATTGGATCAATTGTCTCCGGAGGTCCGCGAAGGCCTCAAATGCGATTTGCTGGCATTGGCCGATAGCAAACTCGTCCTCGCGAACTGGTACACTACGTGCGTGCACAATGGCCGGTCCTTGCCGGATTTCGCGGCGGTGCTNGGCATGGCAACGACNTCCTNTGGACATACCCGTGCGCTCTACCTCTATCTCGGGGATTTCGGCATGGACTACGCAGCGCTGGAACGGCGCAGCAAGCCTGGCGAGTTGAATTCCATGAACCTGCTGGACAGCCCTCCACAGTCTTGGGAAGACTTCGTGGCCGCGGTGTTTCTCGCGGAGCAAGCGATGTGGACTTTTGCCTCTGGCTTTTTGAACCATCCGGATCGGCCCCTCTCGGGCTTGATCCGCAAGATTGGCGAGGAATCGTATTTTCACCTCAAGTATTGCGAAGGATGGAGAGCGATTTTTGCCGAGACGGCCAACCCTCGTTTTGGCGAGGCTTTGCAGCAACGTTTCCCATCCGCTGTCTCATGGTTTGGCAGTGAAAAAACAGATGCGCTTCACGATTCTGGCGTGCGCGAGCTTCCTGTGTCTAAGCTGCGGGAGGCATTTATTGCGGAAGTATCTGACGCTGCAGAGAAAGCACAGCTTTCCACCACGCTCGCGAGCGAAGACGTGGCCAAATCCGGCTGGGAACTTTCTCGCCGGAGATCCGGCGATGTTTCGGACAAGCTGTTCAGTATTGTTCAGTTGAAGGACGCCGAAGCGGTACATGACTGATGCTCGATAAGAGCTTTAAAGACGTACACTGCCCGGAGTGCCAAAGTGAAAACGTTATAATGTTGTCGCTGTTCGGCAGCAGTGTGTCCGAGGTCATGTTCGAATGCCAGCACTGCCGAACCGTTTTTAATTGGGTGAAATGGACCGGCGCCCTCCCGCCCACTGCCGCAGAACGCCTTGGTTCAACGGACGAAATAAGCAAACGGAAATTCGAGGAGTAGTGCTCCTCATTGAGGTTGCGGTGTGGCACTCCGTGGGTCATCTCGCAGTTTCCAGGTCGGCTTTCCTCTAAGTCGATAACCAAGCTGAATCGAAGAACAAATAGGAACCAAGATATGGCGACCGTTGTAATCGAGGGGCTCGCTGGATTTGCGCCGCTTGAGGGTAAGGTTCTGGGAACGAGTGGCGCTTTCGAAATTACCCAAGAGCGGATCGAGCAGTTTTGCCGATCGGTAGACAATACGGAATGGATTCACTGGGACGAAGAGAGATGCAAAAAATCTCCTTTCGGCACGACGGTTGCGCCCGGCATGATGGCCGCTGCGCTGTTTCCGAAACTATTTTTTGACCTCGTGGATATTTGCGGCGTGGAAACAATGCTGTTTCAGGGCAGCGACCGGATACGCCTGCTCGGTCCGATTCGCAAAGGCGCCAAACTCACGCAGACAGTGAAAGTCGCACGCGTTGAAACCCGCGAGAAGGGACTTTCAGTCGCATACGAAGTCACGTGGAATCTCGTTGGTGAGGAACAGCTCGTCGGCATCGGCACGTTCCTGGTCCGCTACATGTAAAACACGGCGAACCATGAAGGCCATTCTTTGCGAACGATGTGGCAATCCAGATGTCCTGCGTCTCGGCGCCGTTCGGGCGCGCCGCACCAGCGCCAGAGGCGCTGGTCGCGCCAGAGATAGAAGTAGTATTGAACGGTGGAGCGCGGCGGAAAGTCCTTCGGCAGTGTCCTCCATCGAAGTTCGCAAATCCAATGGAATCACAAAGGTCTGGAATCACTCAATTCTTTTTCGGCCAGGTTCTTAGAACGATCGCGGCTGCGGGGGAATTCCGAATATGGAAGACGATCGCAAGACGTTGCTTCTTCTTCGTTAGGTCGCACCGATGCGTGCCATAAACGGCTCTAGCTCTATGATAAATCGCTCATGAAATCCGCTGAGAATGTCGTCCTGCTCGTCCCGTCCGGAAACTTCAAATACATAGCGGCTGCGATCGATGCTACAAAGCACCGCCTTGATCCAAACCTGCATCCCGACGGGCGTTGCTTTGAGGTGTCGAATATCGACACGAATACCCACGGATGCCTGTTGAGGCGAAAGACTCGGCACCAACACCTTATATGATGCGAGTTCGGAAAACTGGACGAGCATAGGTGTTCCAAGAACATTCACGCCCTTGTTTCCCATCGACTGCGCGGTGTGTTCTGGACCTATGATATAGTTGTCGGTGTGGCATGCGCCAATCTCAATGGTCATAATTTTCTGTCTCCGCGGATGCCCGTAGCTTGCGTCTAAATTCTTGTTTCATAATCGGGAGATGACTGTGGTTGATGACTAGCTAAAGCACGCGTCCGCATACCCGCATTGGGCCGAAGACACACTCCGATTCGGAGACTCTGACCTCATCGGACATATCAATACTGCGTCTTATGTTTCTTATTGCGATACCGCTCGCCAGAAATTCTGCTACGCTTGCGAGATCATGAAGCCTGGCGACGACAAAGTGGCGGTTGTCGTCCGCACAGCGATCGACCTCTGGAAAGAACTGTTTCCGCCCGGACGAATTCAGATCGGCACCGGCGTTCTTCGGATCGGCAATGCCTCTCTCACCGTCACCCAGGGCCTGTTTCATGAAAATGCCTGCGTGGCTACCGCCGAAACAGTGCTGGTCCGTTTCTCAAAGGCCAGCCGTCAGTCGCTCGGCCTTGGTCCTGAACTGATTTCGAGACTCCAACCGTTCATGTTGCGCAAGGATAAACCTTCATCATAACGGAGACAAAGTCGCTTGCGAATCGCCATAGCAAGTTCGGGAGGGAATGGCGCGGATGCTGAGTCCACCGATTCATCAAGTTCACGATAGGTCAACTGCAGGTCGCCCTGCATGATCGCAACGTGATCAGGTCTAGCTCAAGCCGCGGCNCGCAGCACCGCNCCAATAGTCGACTGATCGAAAAACNTGNGCAGGGCTCCGCCGANTTATCATNGACCAGTAAACTTCGGAGGTCGCTTTTCGTTAAAGGCATTAACACCCTCTTGATGATCGGCGCTTTGGTTCGAAAGGCCTTCAAGCGCGAGCGACATTTCCAGATTTGCCGAAACGATCTGCCGNAGCGTACTGTTGACTGCCATTTTCGTCCACTGGATCGCGCGCGTCGGACCGGCGGCCAACTTCTCAGCGAAAGCCTGGACACTGCTATCAAGTTCATCATGCGGAACGCAATGATTGATAAGACCGATTTCCGCAGCCTGTTTGGCGGATATAAGGTCGCCAGTCATCAAAAGTTCTTTCGCTCGCGCGAACCCGATTAGCTGCGGCCAGATCGCCGAGCCGCCGTCACCCGCGACGAAGCCGACGCTCACATGCGGGTCACCGATCTTGGCTCGATCGGAGGCAAAGATTACATCGCAATAGAGTGCGATGGTCGCACCGAGTCCTGCGGCAGCTCCGTTGACTTTGGCGATGATCGGCTTTTCCAGATCCAGCAATCCGAAGACGATTTGCTTCCCCTCGGTTACTGTTTTCCGCCAATGCGCCGGGTCATCGATCAGTCCCTGCATCCAGACCGTATCGCCACCCGCGCAGAAAGCTTTTCCAGCGCCGGTCAAGATAACGACGTCCGATTCCGTGTCCCGGCCTACGTCTGTGAAGATTGTCGATAGCTCTTCATGCATTTGCGTGTTCGTGGCATTATATTTTTCGGGACGATTTAAGGTCAGCGTCAGAATACGTCCGGAACGTTCAGCAGTGATGGTTTCGTAGTTATTGAAGTTCATTACAACACCCTTATTTGTTTCTTCAGACGCCGAGTAATTCATGTTTTATCTGCGGTATGGTTTCGATTTCCGCGGAGCGTCCTTCGAATTTCACCTGCCCTTGACTTAGGAAATAGGCATAATTCNCTAGCCTGATGGTCATGCAGTAATTCTGTTCCTCGGGCAAGATCATCGTTCCCTCGTCCCGATTCTTATGCAGGATTTCAACCAGTCGTTCGACGATTTTTGGTGCCAAGCCTTCACTTGGCTCGCCGAGAATAAGAAGCTCTGGGCGTGCCGTCAGGCGTCAACCGCATCTATCGGCTCTCTACCGCGAGGAAGGGCTGACGGTTCGCAAGCGCAGCAAGGCTCGGCGGAGGGCTGTCGGAACACGTACACCGATCCTGGTCGAGGCCAAGGTCAATGCGCGCTGGTCGCTCGACTTCGTGCACGATCAGTTCGCTCTTGGCCTGCCCTCGATTTCTTTCGTAACGAGGGCGCGGCCAAACTCCATCGCTCTCAGATCGCGCTTCAGCACCTTGCCGAAAGAACTGCGGGGTAGCGCATCAACGAAGTAGAAGCATTTTGGGATCTTNTATCCGCTTAGATGAGCGCGGCAAAGTTCAAGAATTTCAGATGCCATCTCGTGATCGTGGAGCTTATCCTCGCCTTTCACGATCACTGCCGAGACTAATTCGCCCCATTGGTCGTCGGGAATGCCAACGACCGCACATTCGCGAACGGCGGGATGAGACATAATCACGGTCTCGACCTCGATCGACGGCACATTCTCACCTCCGGAAATAATGATGTCCTTCAACCGGTCGACAATCTCCACGCGCCCATTTTGATCCATCGTTCCCAAATCACCGGTGAATATCCAATCGAGACCCTCCGGGTCATCACCGCACTTTTTGAAGGTCATAGCAGTGCTTTCGGGATCGTTATTGTAGCCAAGCCCCATCGCCAGCGTTCGGGTGACTATATGGCCGGTCACTCCGCGCGGAACCTCACGACCCTTTGCATCCAAGATACGGACACGCGAATCGAGGGCCGGCTCTCCAACACTAGCCGGGTACGTCAACAAATCTTCGGGGTTTTGAACCGTTACCGAAAAAGACTCGGTCATGCCGTACGCAGTCACGATGTCGGCTTCTGGAAAGATCTCGGAAAGATAACGGCGGAGTGTTTCCGGTGTAGGGGCCGAAGCAACACAAACGGACTTTACGCATGTAATCGGAATGCGATTCCAGGTTCTGTAAATCGGGCCGATCATTGCCGGAATAAGAAACAAAAACTGGACGTCTTCCTCAGCGAGTGTCGCATGCAAAAGTTCGGGAGAAAATGAAGGACTCGACGAAAATATAATTTTGCCCGCTTGCCAGAACGAAGGCATGAAGGCCCAGCCCAGTCCGGCTGCATGAAAGGTCGGAGCCAAACATATCGTAGAGTAATTGCGTTTGATGCCAAGACTCGCGATGACCGACAAGATGTCGAACATAGAACCACCGTGAGTCCACGAAACCGCTTTCGAGCCTCCGGTCGTGCCCCCGGTCATGGCATACATATAAGGGTCTTCCCATCGCGCGGATGGCGGCATTGGGATGCCACTTTCTGTGCCAATGATTTCTTCATAATTGAGGGTAGTGTCGCCCGCCGGGCGAGGGCTTGTCGATGTGGTTCGTTCGACGACGTATTCGACTTCGGTACTCGCAACGAGAGCAATCAAGTCGGAACGAGCCATAAAAACCTTGCAGCCCTGAGCGGCGACGTAACGGCTTGCCTCTTCGGGATGGAGACGAGTGTTCAGGGGGACAGCTATTGCCCCAAGCACTGCGCAGGCGAATAGCGCTTCAATCGAGGCATGCTCGTTGAAGAACGCATATGCCACACGGTCTCCTTTGCAGACACCAAGCCTCTGCAAAGCTCGGGCTAACTGCATGGATCTTTTTCTCAACTCCGCGAAGGTGAGGCAAACACCATTCAAGCGATCATCAATGACCACACGATCCGGATAAGTCTCAGCTCCGCGAGCCAGAACGAAATCTAGCCCACCAACCCTGTGATTGGAGGAATTGCTCGACGACATTTCCGTTCCCCGCGTTTTCAGATACTATGTTGTTAGTGTGTTTTTTAGTCAAGTCTTGGTTGCGTGTGCTCACAAACCCATCCGCAAGACCAGTAGTTATAGAAATGTCGGGCAACCGAAGAGGATTATATGCCGAAAATTTTGAGCCCTTCTGCACTTCGTCCGGCGGCGACGATTTTGTTGTTACGCGATCGAGCGAGCTTGCTGGAAGTTCTGATGGTCCAGCGGCATCGGGAGATCGACTTTGCGCCAAGCGCCATGGTTTTCCCCGGCGGACGGGTCGATCCCGGAGACTCGGAAGTCGCTCGAAGAGGTCAGTATGTCGCCCACTCCGTGGATGGTGATGAGAGTTCCGTTGCTTTCGGCATTGCCGCAATACGCGAAACGTTCGAGGAAAGCGGCGTACTCCTGGCGTGCAGACGCGGCGACCCGGAACGAAAGTTGCTGTCGGGTCACGAAGTTAAGGCAATCGATGCGACTCATCGCGCGGCGCTTTGTCGCGGCGAGATAGAGCTGTCCGATATGCTGGCGACAGAAGACATCTTGCTGACACTCGACAGGCTGTCGCTTTTCGCCCACTGGATCACGCCCGCCTTCTTGCCAAAACGCTATGACACGAAGTTTTTTCTGGCTGAAGCGCCGCCCAACCAACTGGCAACACACGATGGCACAGAATCGGTCGACTCGCGCTGGGTTTCCCCCACTCAGTTATTGAGCGAACACGAACAAGACCGCTGTCATCTTGTTTTCGCCACCCATCTAAATCTCCAGAAGCTTTCGCATTTCCGCGATGTTCAAACAGCAATAAATCTAACCCGCGCTTCGCAGATTGTAACTGTGATTCCGGAAGCGGCTGAAACCGGTACGGGCCCTGGGCTCCGCATACCCAAGGAAGCAGGCTACGGATCGGACATTTTCAGCATCGATAGCTCTTTAATGCCTTGAGCTTCAGCTTACAGAATTGTGTGACTCGATTCAGACTAAACTCCAGTAAAGGTAGCGCACATTATTGACCTGCCACTGAGTTTTTCCTCCACGCGGAGTTAGAGTCCGGCCTCAACAAGGGGACGGACGATGAAGCGGATCAGGTTCACCGAAGAGCAGATCATTGCGGTTCTGCGAGAGCACGAGGCCGGGACGAAGATGGCCGATCTGGCGCGCAAGCACGGCATATGGGACGGATTGGCAGGACATTATCGCCCTCATTT
>JGI24723J26617_10004012_pt1 | contig 10330 bp, 10 predicted proteins | sample Cruoilmetagenom6_FD_26617 | JGI IMG/M metagenome (IMG submission 26617) | reverse complement strand
AGCCTCTGAATCGCAGATCAGGCGCTATCCCGTAAGTGTGGGGGCGGCGCACCGCTTACGATTAACTTACGACGCAGGTCACTTTTATCCACATCAAAATGCAGTTGTCGGTGGCAGTTGGGGCAGCAAGCGGCCGCGTTATCTGTTGTATCTGGCCCCCCTTCGCCGAGCGGCCGTACGTGGTGTACCTCCAAAAAAGGTTCGCCATCCCTTTTCACAAAGGGGGCCGCCTTTCCACAATTCTCGCAGATGCCAGCGGCCTTTTCCAAGACCCATGCAATAACTTCTGGATCCCGAACAAATCGGTCTGTTCTTCCAAGAATTCTGGGAGCTACCTTTTGCCCATTTGGAGGGGGTGATTTGGATTTGCGAATGCGTCTACGTGCGCGTGCTACACGCACATTCAGTTCCTTCTGATCGGCGGTAGGCTCTTCCAGAGAACCGGGCCGTGAAAGTAACTCCGCTATGCTCTGCTCCGAAAATCTGGACGCATCAAGCCAGCCCATGCGTAGTCTGAGCTTCTTCGTTGGATTGCCGCCACTCGGCTTAACTCTTTTGTAGGCGGCGCTGGCACGTCCGATTGCCAACCTTAGTTGCTCGAAGTCAGAAATCACTCGCAGATCGAGCGGTAGAGAATAGTCTTGCGGGAAAATCCGGCGCTCATGTTCAGGGAATTTCAGGGCTCGGCTGCTGTCAACATGCAAGTCTTCTAAAATCATGCCAAGTTCTGACATCCTGCGAAGATGTAGAGTAAGAGCCTTAGCGTAGTCGGTATTCCTGGGTGGTCTACCGCCAGTCGATCCTCCCTGCGACTCAATGATTAGATCGAATCCACCGCTTGTGGCCTCAATTGAATACTTCGCGTCGAGCTCTAAGCCGTCGTCATCGAAGGGATTGTACACCCGCTATTCGCCTTCACTTACCTTGTTGCAGAGCCTACTTTGCCGCTTAACCCGGTTAGCGCAACCTCCAAGTAAGCAAATTCTCTCCGGATGCCGGCCGGCTTTCGGATGCAGTGAATGACGACTTCGAAGATGCTGCAACGTAGCAGTCAGGGGGCGTCGCAATGGCGGCTTCGGGCCATTCCTACTTATCTGAATTATTTACTTTCCTAACTTCCCAAACACCTGCGCTCCTAGACTTCGGGTTGTATTGGTGGCTTTGTCAGGCAATCCGAGAGCGTTTCGAATTTCGAGCAGATACTGCCGGGCTGGCATGGGTTCGCCGCCGACAAGAGCCGTAAACGAGCCACTGGTGTGTTTTCTGATAACAACATTGTCTTCTACATGAGTGGCAATCACGTCGCCTACTTCAAATTTTTGCGCCGATGGCTGCTTGTTTGGGAAGGTCATGGAACCACGTCCGAGCCTCAGCGATCCTCGATAGGGAGCGGCGCTGTCTGCCAAAAATTTTTCAACGCTTGCATCATATGCAACGTGGACGCCGATTTCGTCCTCATTCGTGTCAAGCCAAACAACTATAATTCGATCGACAAGATCAAGTGTGCTTTCCTTCAGGCTAACGCCCGTAGATGTTGTTATTGTTTTTACGGAAACGCGTAACCCGTCTGCGTCGATGAGGTCATATCCGCGCTGATTGTTTTCAGTCGTTAGCTTCACACCAAGATAATCGGCCACGAACGCCTCACCGATCACACCGGTGTGCGCGCGAAGCTCTTGCGGAGCGATTCCTGATTCAATGCCAGCGATGTAGGCCGCTCGACTTATAGCGATATAGGTTCTGTAAGACATTCGGCTCAATTCCAATCAACATGGCGGTCATTTAGCAGCAATGGCGCTGGGGCCCAAGGTCAGCTTTGGCGAGCTGCAGTGTAGCTACAATCGATAGGCCCGAAAGGCAGCTGTGGGCCGTTCAAATTGTTGCCTTTATTCGAATTTTCTCTGCCAGCTGGTCCGCCTCTACCATGAGGCGGAAGATTTCGGTACGAATTTGTAAAAATTGGCGAAGCTCCTGAGGGGCTTTGCTCTGAATGACTTCGTAATCATCAGGAGCTGCATGGGCATGAAGAAATCGTTCCATTCGATTGATACGTAGATCTTTGTCTTCCGGGTTCAGGAGTTCTAAGAACGTTTTCCAATGCTTCTTTCCCTTCCGCTCGTTGCACGTTCTACAGCACGGAACCAGATTTCGAATGCGATGCCCATGGCCCGAAAATTCGCCATTCTCAACGCGGTTAAACACATGATCCCATGTTGCGGCTTCTTTCTCGCAATACACGCAATAGAGATCTTTGGTTGGATCTTGGTCAAGGTCACTGATTGCCTCCGCGACTGCAGATTCTGAATATGGATCATAAGGAGCAAGCGCTGATGCGAATGCGTTTGAAAAAGTGCTTTTTCGTCCCTGAATTGTGCTCGGCTTCAAGTATTTCTTAATGCTGGTTGCCTTCAAATCAACCTCCCAAACCATTTCCACCAAGACCGTAGGGCCCGGTGTTGCTTCTTGCAATCGTACCATCCCTTCAGTCGAGGCCGGAGTATGCTTGAAAGGCAGTCGGTGAAGTAGCTCCGCTCACCTCCAAGGGTTTTCCCGAGATCAATGACTGCTTTGAGGTGACATCGGCCTTCCGCTGCGCCTGACACGAAGGTCAAGGCCTGCGAGTTTCAACAAGCTCGCCGTGAACCCGGTCGTCTGTCGAAGCGCCATGCCAAACAGGACTTTGATCGTGAGGCACGCCTGGATGGCAGCATCGCTATAGGTCTGCTGGCGGCCACGTTTGCCGGAGGGCGCTGCCTCCCACACCATCGCCGGATCGAACCAGACGGTCAGCGAACCACGTTGTCTCAGTGCTCGATTGTAGTCATGCCAGTTCATGGTCTTGTAGATCGTCTTTTCGGGTATGCTCATCCACGTAAGCTATCACATTGGATTCCTGTCGTGAATCCTACTCAGTCTTTGCGCAACAAGGCCCGTTTCTGTGGTCCAATTTGTCTCCGGGATTCACACGCGGACAAAATCCCGAGGTTTTTCCCTTTAAACTGCAAAAATTGCATCTATACTTGGCTATGATAAGCAATGGGGAGGAAGATCAAGTGGTACGCGTTTTTTTAGGGTTTATTCTTTACATAATTGCATCAGCAACGAATGCGGCCACGATTGTTTCGCCAGTTAGCGCTTCTGCAGTGTCCGCCTCGACTGGTGAAAGTGCAAACGGTGTAAGCGCTCTGTACATCCCAGGAATGTACAATCAGTCGCAGCTTTCAAATAGCTTCGTAAGTGGCGTCACAGATTTTGATGACTACCTCTTGCTCAATCCAACCCACGGCGGAAGTGTGCCTTATGTGAATACAATGTGGGCGAGTTGGGGGAACTTTAATCGGCCAACGCTTAGCTATAACCTTATTCCCGATCCAATTGTAACCTTTGACCTTGGAGACGTATATTCGCTGAGCGCCTTTAAATGGTGGAATGCTAGTTATATCAGAACTATGGAAATGGAAGTCTCCGTCGATGGTACATACTATCAATCTGTCGGTGGTTTGCCAGACTACGATGATGCACTAGGCTACTTGCCGATGTCGCCGAAAAATGCGCAGTTCATTCGCATGACGCTAGTCTGCAGCCCTCATTGTTCTATCGGTGAAGTTGCATTCGCAGCTGATCCGGCAGAAACTGTTGTGCCTCTCCCAGCGAGCGCAGCGTTGCTCTTATCGGCTTTATTTGGATCATCGTTGGTAATACGACGAAAGAGGCGTTCACTGAATCTTTGACGGCCAATGGGCTTTGTTGCACAAATCAGTTGAAGTTCGTTCTTCCCCTTACCCCAGACGGATTTAGCCTACGGGTTCAGTGATAGGTATGCCAAGAGCAGTGTAGCGGTTCAGAACGGCAATGCGAATTTGGATTTCCGCGACTTGGCTTTCGAAGTCCCGCGCCATCAACGATTAGCCAAGTAGTTTCATACAGTGCATCTTCGTTTCGACCCGACTTCGGCGCTGGTATCCACTCCAGCGTCGCCACACCGTGCGGCCCAGATATCGTTGCGCATTGACCGCATTGTTACGGGCAATCGCTCCGTCGCTCGTAGGCTTCCAGGTTTTTGCATTCTTACGTGGCGGGATTACCGCGTGGGCATCGCGGGCAGCAATCACCTCATGGCATTTACGGGTGTCATACGCCCCATCTGCGGTAACGCTGCCGATGTCCTGATCGCGCGGAATTTGGTTCAGGAGTACGGACAGCATGGGAGCATCACCGATGTTGCTGCTGGTGACTTCGACTGCCCGAACTTCCAGCGTCTCCTCGTCGATACCAATGTGTATCTTGCGCCAGATGCGGCGTTTGGAGCCGCCATGCTTGCGCGCATTCCACTCGCCTTCACCTTCTGCTTTGATGCCTGTGCTATCGATGAGCAGGTTCAATGGCCCTTTGGAACCGCGGNACGGCAAACTCACGTTCAGTGTTTGCTGGNGACGGCATAAGGTGCTGAAGTCCGGCACTGCCCAGTCCAATCCGACCAACCGCAANAGGCTTTGGACAAACCCAGTTGTTTGCCGAAGCGGCATGCCAAACAAGACGCTTCAGCGTCAGACAGGTTTGAATGGCGGCGTCACTGAACTGCTGNTGCCGACCGCGCTTACCACTTGGCGGTGGTGTCCAAACCATCTCTGGATCAAACCAGATCGACAACGGTCCGCGTTGCTTCAATCCGTCATTGTAAGACGACCAATTCTTGGTCTTGTACTTCGTGGGGGCCCAACTGCTCATGCCTTGAGCTATCACGCTGGATTCATGCAGTGAATCCCATCAATCGATTTGTGCAACAAAGCCGGTTTGAGGGGCCACAGTGCGGCATCTTTAGTTGTGGTTGAAGGTCCGCAAAGGGCCGTTTCTGTCGGTCTACACGATTGGGGGCATCCCCAGATCCGCTTAGACGATCTCCTGCCGCTGAACTTCACGCCGTCAAGCTGATCCTGAGTGGGGCGCAGACGACGCTTGCATCTGACATGACCGCCTCCAAAATGGATTATTGCGATCCCACCTTGGCACAGCAGATGCCGTCGGGGGGCGGTTACATCATCAGAGCCTCTACTATCCAAAGACACCGCTAAGCTCCTCAGGCCGCATAAATACCTGAAATCAATTGGAAACGACGAGGCACCCCTCCAACCACTCTTTGATGGAGCTCTCGCGCCAGCCTATGGCGCGAAGCCCAAGTTTTTGAGGCGGGGGGAAATCACCACGGTTAATCATCCGGTAAATGGTAGAGCGGCTCAAGCCAATGATCTCCTGAACCTCTCGGCAACGTAGTATCCTGTCCGTCATTGAAATTCCTTCTTCAAATGATTGACAAGAACTTAACGGAACAAGGTTTCGGAAAAATTTATTTTTACGATCATGCCTTTGGGGCTGCCTTATTGGCAGCTTTTCCGGTGACGTAATCCCCCCATCTGGCCATGAGCGGGCGGCGAAGTTCGAGATAGTCGGTCCGGTTGTAGGCGCGCGAGACCTTGTTGCCGGTGACATGCGCCAATGCTGCTTCTGCTACATCCTCCGGTGTGACCGTTTTCTCTGCGCACCATGTTCGAAAGCTCGTTCGGAAGCCATGTGGCCGCGCCTCCAAGCCCCGGCGCTCCATCAAGGCACTCATGGTTGCATCAGAGATCACGCCCCTCCTCACGCCGGGAAATAGGAAGCCATCTCGAGATAGCGGCTTTGCTTGCTCGATCACGGCCAAAGCTTCTTCGGAAAGAGGGACACGAAAATCCTGCTCGTAGCCCTTTTTAGCTTTCATGTTTTCGGCGGGCACGGTCCAGACATCCCCCTCCATCTGGTCCAGACGGCAGAAACGAATGGGCTTCGACCGCAAGGCCGTCAAGATCAGCAAGCGAAGCGCCAGGTGCGCAACCGTGCATTCAGACAAACTTTGATAGAATGCAGGGACATCCTGCCAGGTCAGTGCCGGCATGGACTTGGGCTTATGCCGGGTTTTGCCCAAGAGTGCCTTTGCTTTCTGGGTCGCTTGCGTATCGACATCCAGCCCCATGGCAGCAGCGTGTTGAAGCACGATATTCAACCGGTTCATTGCCTTTCGGGCCGTATCCGCCTTGATGTGCCAAATTGGCTCCAAAGTATTTTTGATGTCTCTCTGATCGAGGTCTTCAACCGGGACTTTCCCGAGCTTGGGAAGGACGTGCAATTTGAGGGGCGAAAGCCACCGCCCAGCTTTGCCATCTTCTCTGAGCTGAGATTTGCGAGCTTCGAACGCTTCTGCCGCCACGAAGGCCAGTGAGTGGTCTTTGCGAGCAGCCTGTCGCCTTTCTCGCTCACGCTCTTTGATTGGATCCTTGCCGTCTCGCACTACGGCGCGCCAACGCTCGGCTGCCTCTCTCGCTTTCTTCAGGCTGACACTTTGAAGATTGCCCAGCCCCATCTCTCTCCGCCGACCGTGTACGGTTACGCGCAGAACCCATTGCGCACCGCCGTCCTGGCGCTTGTACAGCCAGAGGCCGCCGCCGTCGCAGTAGCGGCCCGGACCTGCATTCTTCACCTTCGCGGCAGACAGCACATTCAGAGCGCCCAAATCCTATCCCCCTCTCAATCCACCCCAAGATGTAGCATACTATGGGATCGGATGCAACATCCTGAAACAATCGAATTGTTTGTTTTCAGATGCTTACGGAATATTCGAAACGCACCGATACGCAATGAAACACAAATTGGATTCCTATCACCGGCACCACTAAAACTGCCACGCAGTTGGATGCCCCGTGACCTCGTTCGCAGAGATGGACAATCACCATCGCAGTGACAGCGATACGGGCAAACGCCGCACACCCGCCCTGAACAATCCCCACTTTCGCCCACTGTCACGGCGGCTTGGCTGACATCCTACATCCTGGACCCCGGCATTTTCGCAGAGCGCTCCGAATCCCGTTGCAATCTTGGCGATTGCGGCTATTTCTGGGTCACTTCGGTCCGGACGGTTCGCCGTTCGGTGAAAAGGGAACACGGTGAGGTGTCACACGCAGGCACCAATTCCGCGACTGCCCCCGCAACTGTAAGCGGAGAGCGAAGCCGGACATGTCACTGCCGCAGGGAAACTGCGATGGGAAGACCCGGCCAAGCCCTGACCCGCAAGCCAGGAGACCTGCCGAAGTGATCACCCTGTCCATACGCGGGGCGCGTTATGGGCAACGGTTCTTTCCGTAGTGGTGGCGATTTCACCGTCTGCGGGGACTCTCATGTCTTCCAATGACTATTGCAGTACATTGCATCCCGAAAGGATGCACGGAGGACATCTCGATGACCCGCCAACATTCCGTTATTTTCGCGACCGCAACCGCCATGCTCGCCGCCCCGGCACTGGCTGAAGAGGTCTATGACCTCGGCACGATCGTCGTCTCAGGCAGCCTTTCACCGACCGAGCGCAGCCATACGGGCGCCACGGTCGAGGTGCTGCAAGGCGAGGATGCCGGCAGCAAAGACACCTCGGTCATCGGTCGGCTCGACCGGCTGCCCGGCGTGAACTCGGCCTCGAATGGCGGGCTTGGAGGCGCGACAGCGATCCAGATCCGTGGCCTGCCGGCGAAATATGTCGGCGTGCGAATCAACGGCATCGACATGGCTGACCCGTCAGGCACGCAGACCCAGTTCGATTTTGGCGGGCTGACCGCATCCGGTATCGGGCGGATCGAAGTGCTGAAAGGATCGCAGTCCGCGCTCTACGGCTCCGAAGCAATCGCAGGCGTGGTGAGCATCACCACCTTTCAGCCGGAAGAATTGGGTTTCTCCGGGCAGGCAACGACAGAAGCGGGCAGTTTCGGCACTTATTCCGGTTCGCTGAGCCTGGGCTATAGGTCCGAGCGCGGCTTTGTCGCGTTCAGCTATGGCCGGATTGAGACCGACGGCATTTCAGCGCAGAGCTTCAACACTGAAAAGGACGGGTTCGAACAGAGCACCACCACCCTCAGCGGCGAATATGACATTTCCGATACCGTCACCATCGGCGGCGCGCTGATCCGTCGCGATGGCAAGGTCGAGATCGACCGGGCGCGACCGGGGCCGTTCGTCGCTGCGGATGCAACAGGGGCCAATGATTTCACCGAAACCGGCGCGCGGGTTTTCTCGACCATTCATACAGGTGCAATCAGCCATACGCTCACCTTCGATTTCTTTGATATCGACCGCAAGGACCCAACCGACCCATATACCATCGCCTTCAGCGGTGAACGGCGCGGGATCTCCTATCTTGGCACTGCCGAGCTGACCGGCAGGACAACGCTCAATTTCGGGATTTCACACACCGAAGAGAAATACGGCACATTGCCCGGCCCCAACCCCTTTGCCGATCCGGCGGCCAGCGGCTCCGAGGACACCACCTCGGTGAATGCCGAACTGCTGTTCGCCCCGACCGACACGTTGGATATTTCGGCGGCCCTGCGCTACGATGACAACTCCAGCTTTGGCGGCAAGACAACCGGACGACTGGCCGCCGTGTGGCGACCGGTCGAAGATCTTGCCTTTCGCGCCTCTGTCGGCAGCGGCTATCGCGCGCCGTCGCTCTACGAGCGTTTCGGACAGTACGGAGATCCGACCATCCAGCCCGAGGAAAGCATCAGCTATGATTTTGGCGTCGAAAAGTCGTTCGGCGCAGCGGGCTATGTCAAGGCGATGGTCTTCTATGCCGATATCGACGACCTGATCGACTTCGACGGCACCTCTCTGGCCTGCGGCAACCCGTTCCCCGGTTGCTACAATCAGGTTCCCGGCACGACGACATCAAAGGGGATCGAACTGTCTGGTGAGTATCTGCTGACCGGCGCGCTGACCCTGTACGGCGCCTACACCTACACCGATGCCAGCACCGACGGAAAACGCCTGGCACGCGTGCCCAAGCACGATATCACCCTGGGCCTGACCAACGACTTCACCGACCGGTTTTCGGGCTATGTCGACGTGCGCCATGTGGCCGATGTCGTGCCCAGCGCCGCTGCGCGCCCGACGGACAAGGTGGGCGATTACACTCTGGTTGGCGCCGGCGTCTCCTATGATGTGACCGCCAGCACCGCGATTTATCTGCGCATAGAGAACCTCTTTGACGAAGATTACGAAACGGCGGGCGGATACAACCAGCCCGGCCGCGCCGCCTATGTTGGGCTCCGTGCGAATTTCTGACCGCATAAGACACATCATGGCGCGCGCCGTTCTGGTGGGCGCCATGATGACAGTGGGCATTGCCCACGCCGATCCACCCGCGCGGGTCGTATCCATGAACCTGTGCACCGATCAGTTGGCGATGATGTTGGCAGGCGCGGGGCAACTTCTCTCGGTCTCGCAACTGGCAAGCGATCCGCATTCCTCGGCCATGGCGACAGAGGCACGGGCCTATCCCGCCAATCAAGGACTGGCCGAAGAAATCTATCTGATGCAGCCCGATCTCGTGCTGGCCGGGACCTATTCAAAACGTGCCACAGTCTCCATGCTGCAACGTCTCGGCATTCCGGTGGTGCTGTTCGATCCGGCCAATTCGCTGGCGGATGTGCGCGCCCGGATCAAACAGATGGGCGCGGTGCTGGGCCAGCCCGCCCGCGCAGACGCAGCCCTGGCCGCGTTTGACCAGAGGCTGGCCGCGCTGCACGAAGATGTGCAGACCCGCCCGGATGCCGCGCTCTACTACGCCAACAGCTACACGTCCGGAAGCCAGACTCTGGCCGGGCATATCCTGCTCGCCGCCGGGTTCGCCAATGCCGCGGATCGCGCAGGCTACGCGGCAGGCATGAAAATGCCGCTGGAGGTGCTGGCGCTGATCGCGCCCGATCTCGTGATCACCGGACAGCGTTATCCCGGTGCCTCGCGTTCCGAAGAAGTGCTGGACCATCCCGTGGTCGCCACCTTTCGCCAGACCGGCGCGACAGCAGCCATCACCGACCGTGACTGGATCTGCGGCACGCCGCATGTGTTGAACGCGATCAAGGATCTGGGCCAGACCCGCCGCNCGCTGGAAGGAGTCCGCGAATGATGCGCGTCCATGCCTGTCTTGCCGGGCTGGTTCTGGCGCTCTTTGCAGGCTCGCTGCTGGTCGGCCCTGCCGGGATCGGCCTGCGCGACAGCCTGTCGGCGCTGATCTTCGGTGACTCCGGTCCCATGACGCTGGTGATGCGTGAAATCCGCCTGCCGCGCGCTTTGCTGGCCATGATGATCGGGGCCAGCCTGGGGCTGGCCGGTGCCGCGATGCAGGGCTATCTGCGCAACCCGCTGGCCGAACCGGGGCTGATCGGCGTATCGGGCTCCGCCGCTCTGGGGGCGGTGCTGGCCATCCAGACCGGGCTGGCGGCCAGCTTTGCGCTCGCGCTGCCGCTGGCCGCGC
>JGI24723J26617_10004011_pt1 | contig 10331 bp, 8 predicted proteins | sample Cruoilmetagenom6_FD_26617 | JGI IMG/M metagenome (IMG submission 26617) | reverse complement strand
GCGGACCGCCGCGCCAGCTGCGCGCCGTGCCGCTTCGATGCTCCCGCTACTGACCATGGTATCGGCATCCAGCGCGATCCGCTCCCCAGGCGCAGGATCGAGCGACAGCAGTGTTTCGACAAGGGCCGGACCGTGAACCCGCGCAATTTCCTCACGATCAGCAGCAGGTGCTTGCTCGCGCAGAATCTGCGTGAAGTGTGCGTCATCAAGCGCAGCAAGGACAGCCTTCAACCGGTCAATCCGTTCCGGATGCCCTGGCCCTGTATCATGCTCCAGACATGCCGGATGCGTCACCAGTGCTACGGTCATCAAACAGGCTCCATGGTTGGCCGAATTGGCGCATTCTGTAGTAGGCGGCTAAGTTCAACAAGTGGCAGCCCAGCCCGCGAAATGCGCGATGCCCTGCTAGCAGCTATCCCAGCAAGGCGGTGAGACGCGGTTCGCCAACATACGCGCCGCCTGTGATCGGCTTGACGATGAACACAAGCAAACCGCCGGTGGCCCGCCGGGCTTACAAGCCCCAGTGGCCGCTTGCCAATCGCTCGGTCTGGAAATGGTCATCGCCCAGCAATTCACCCGCCGCCTGCCCGCGTTTCACGAACAGACCGACATCATATTCATCGGTAACGCCGATACCGCCATGCATCTGCATAGCTTCTATCAGAACATCACGGCACAGCCTGGTCATGACGCCTTTTGAAAGGCTCGCCAGCCAGGTTGCATCCTGATGGCCCTCGTCCAGCGCACGAAGCGCCTTCAGAACCACGCCGCGCGCAAGATCCAGCCGCGCATACAGCCGCGCTGCACGGTGCTGAAGGGCCTGAAAAGACCCGATGATCCGGTCAAACTGCTTGCGCTCTTTCAGGTAAGCAACGGTGCGGTCGAATGCCTCATCCGCAATGCCAAGCATCTCAGCTGCCAGCAATGCGCGGCCCATATCAAGCCCCGCCTCTATCGCCTTTGCTGCATCGCCCTCGCCCAGCCTGATGGCCGCTGTGCTGGCGAATTCAAGGCGGGCGTAATTGCGGCTATCCACAGTCTGCACCCGCTCTACTGAAAGGCCCTGCGCCCCGCCTTCGACCAGGAACAGGCCTGGCGATCCTTCGCAATCGGCAGAAACGACATAAGCATCAGCCTCGAACCCGTCGATCACCGCGGTTTTTGCGCCGCTTATGGACCAGCCATCTCCATCCTTGATCGCCGTAGTCTGCAGCCTGTCAGGATCATGGCGCGACACCTCGTCAAGCGCCGGTGCAACAACGCGTTCGCCCCGCACGATAGGCCCAAGCAACTCTGCCCTCTGGCCTTGCGAAGCCGCGCCGCCGATCAGCGTCGCCGAAATCGCGGCGGAAAGGAGCGGCGCTGCGGCAAGGACATGGCCCGCCTGCTCCATGATCAGCCCCGCTGCAGCTGCGCCAAGGCCAACCCCGCCATCGGCTTCAGCCACCTGGGGCGCGACCAGCCCGTTGTCTGCCAGCCTGGCCAAAAGCGATGCGTCATAGGCCAAGGCTTCGCCGCTATCACGCAGCGCACGGAAAGCGGACAACGGTGCCTCGCGGTCCAGCAATCCGCGCACGGAATCGACCAGCATCGTTTCGTCTTCGGTCAGGACCAATGCCATTATTTGTGCTCCGGCAATTCGAGGGCACGTTTCGATATGATGTTCAGTTGAACCTCGCTTGATCCGCCAGCGATACAGTTAGGCGGTGCCTGCAACCATTCATAGGCGCTGGACGTATCGGCACCCAGCTCGTCAAAACCGCCCAGCGACATGATCACGCGCGTGCGCCTGGTCGCCAGTTCGGTGCCCTGCAGCTTAAGGATGCTGGGCGTAAACGGAGAAAGTGTCCCCGCCTTGCCCTGATCAAACATGCGCTCTGCCGCAATCTGGATCATCCAGCTCTCATTCATCGTTTCAGCAACTTCGCGCCGCAATCCCGGTTCGCGCGCCAGCCCATCCTTACCGACCAGGGCAAGCGCTTGATCGGCCAGCGACTCGCCTTGCCCGCCGCCAATCGATTCACCCATCATAGAGCGTTCGAATGTCAGCAGGTATTTGGCCACGTCCCAGCCTTTGCCGCGTTCGCTCACCACATTGGCCATGGGCACCACGGCATCATCGAAGAAAGTTTCGGAGAAATGCTCGTTGCCGCTGATCATCTTGATCGGGCGCGCGTTGACACCGGGCTGGTCCATATCGATCAACAGGAAGCTGATGCCCTGGTGTTTCGATGCCTCAGGCTCTGTCCGCACCAGCGCGAAGATCATGTCCGCCTTGTGGCCATAGGTGGTCCAGATCTTCTGGCCGTTGACCAGGAAATGATCGCCCTTGTCTTCCCCTTTGGTTTGCAGGCTGGCCAGATCCGAACCGGCGCCCGGTTCCGAATAGCCTTGCGCCCACCGGATTTCCCCGCGCGCGATGCGCGGCAGATGTTCCAGCTTCTGTTCTTCGGTGCCAAATTTGAGCAGCGCCGGGCCAAGCATCATGATCCCCAGGCTCGACAGCGGCTCAACAGCGTTGATCCGCGCCAGTTCCTGCTTGAGGATGCGCGCCTGCATCCGATCAAGGCCGCCGCCGCCATATTCCTTTGGCCAGGCCGGCACGGTCCAGCCGCGTGCGGCCATCCGCTCAAACCAGATCTTGTGGTCATCGCTGGGATAGTCCGGATTGCGCCCGCCCCAGAACGCTGTGTCCAAACCGCGCACGATATTGCGCGCGCCGGGCGGGCAGTTTTCCTCCAGCCAGCCGCGCACATCCTGCCTGAAGCTATCGAGTTCCTGCAGAGCCGCCGCGGCCATGGTTATTTGTCCTCCAGGCCGAACAGTTTCATCGCGTTGCCGCGCAGGAACTTGGGCCAGACATCATCATTGAAAGGCACATTCTCCATATCNGAGAAAATGCGGTCCAGGCTCAGCCCCATCGGAAAATANCCCGCGTACAGGATCTTGTCCGACCCGCGCGAATTGGCATAGTCGATGATCGTCTTGGGGTAATGCTTGGGGGCAAAGGCGCTGGTGCTGTAATACAGGTTGGGGAACTTCAGCATCAGCTTCATCGCCATCTCTTCCCACGGTTCCGCACCGTGGCGCATCACGAATTTCAGTTCGGGGAAGAACCAGACGACTTCCTCAATCAGTTCGGTCCGCTGACACATGCTGGGAATGCGCGGCCCGGCAATACCTGTGGTGCAGAAGAACGGCAGGTCTTCTTCCACACACACGCTGTAGATCGGGTAGAATTTCTTGTCATTGATCGGGACTTGCGGGTTCATGCCGGCAGGGAACGCGGTGACCGCCACGATGTTGTGATCACGCTTCATCTGGCGGATCAGGCGCACCTCTTCCATGCCCCGGTTGGGGTTACACTCATAGCTGAGCATGAACCGGTCGGGGTAACGCGTAACCGCATCGAAGCGCGTTTTCTGGCTGGAGCCGACACCCACCATCGCCTTTTCAATGCCGAATTTGTCCATCTGATCGATGGTCCAGGCCACCTTGTCTTCATCAGCATCGGTCTGCGGAATGTCCTTGAACATGTACTGGACGGGCATCTTGAACATCTGCCGGCTCTGTTCATCCATCAGCAGCGGCTTGATGAATTCATAGAATTCCGAATTGTCGGTGGACACAGGAATGCCGAACATCAGGTCGATAATGCCGATATCTTTGGGCATGGGCATGGTGGATTTGCCTTTTTATTTAGCGATCAGACGGGCTGACCCTCATGAAATCGTTGACTTAACTTTGTCTTGTCGATCTTGCCCAGATCGTTGCGTGGGAACGGGCCAAGATCAAATCGAACTTCTGTCGGGACTTTGTAATCCGCCAGATGTTTTCGCACGTGTTCACGCACATCCTCCTCACTCAGGGACGATGCGGCATCCCCGCGCAAGACAACGGCGGCAATGGTGCGTTCACCAAGCCTTTCATCGGCAACCCCGAACAAGGCAACTTCCTGCTGTTCTTCGAGCATCGACAACACGCGTTCCACCTCGGCGCAATAGATGTTCTGACCGGCCGAAATGACCATGTCCTTGGCCCGATCAGCGATATAGATGAGACCATCCCCGTCGATCCAGCCCAGATCGCCGCTACACAGCCAACCATCCTTGAACCCGGCTTCATTGGCCTGATCGTCGCCCCAATAGCCTTTCATCACCGAAGGGCCGCGAACACAAAGCTCTCCCACCTCGCCGGCGGGCAGGCTGTTTCCGTCACCGTCGATCACCTTGATGTCCAGTGTTTCNACCCGCAAGCCTACTGAGCCGGGATGCGCGGCGAATANTGCGCCCGTAGCGGTTGTGGCNGCACCGGTCAGTTCGGTCTGCCCCCAGGACGATGTCACGCCCATACCCGGCAGGCCATCGCGCAATTGCGCGCCAAGCCGCGCTGGTGTCGCCTGGCCAGCAATCGCCGATTGTCTCAGGCTCTTCATCCTCTGCACCGCATCGGGAAGCTCCAGAAGGTCGGAAAACACCAGACTTGGTCCTGACAAGGCACCAACGCCGTTGGCCTCGATCAGATCAAGCGCCTGCTCTGCATCCCAACGCCGCATCAAGATGATTCTGGACCCGGTGAAGAAAGAGGAAAGCATGCTGACGATACCGGAAATGTGAAAAAGCGGCGTGATCAGCAAAGTGGGCGGAGGCGGCGGCATAACGGGCCGTATATCCTCAACGTCCTGGCCAAATTGCCGCGCAATCAGCTGCATCATCGTCTCAATGCGCAATTGCAAATCGCGGATGACCGAACACAGGTTGCGGTGCGTCAAGGTTGCGCCCTTGGGTTTGCCCGTTGTGCCCGACGTGAAAATAATCAGTGACGGATCGTCCGAATCGGGGGCTGGAACATCAGCGAGGGTTTCAAGATTGCCCCCACTTGAAAGCGCCTCCAGATCGACCAGATCAATAACCGCACAGGCCGCGCAATCACGCAAACGCTCTGACCGCGCATCGTCTGCGATCACAACGCTGCAGCCCACCTGTTCAGCGGTAGAGGCCAGCTCTTCGGCAGCCCCTCTGCTGTTCAGCAATGTAGCGATGGCACCCAGCCGCTGGATAGCAAAAAAGGCAATGAACCATTCGATGCGATTGCGCATCGCCAGGCCAACCCGGTCGCCCGCACGTATCTGGTGCATATCGCGCAGATTGGCCGCGACATGATCGGCAGCAGAAAAGATTTCTTCAAAACTGCGGTGATCATCCTCGTTAGAGAGGAAACGCTGGTCTGCATAGCGGCGGCGCGCTTCCAGCAACACCGCCACCAGACTTTCAGGCGTGCCAGCAAATTCGCGCTTGCGCGGATCGTCTGTAAACTGAAGGGCAAATGGACCACCTCGCCCGGTCAAGTCTGCAGTGACCTCGCGATATTCAGCAAGCGGATCTTCCGCCAATTCCATTCTCCCCAATAGACCTATCTGGCCGTCGCACACCGGAGCTGGCCTGGCCCGGCCGATTGTTGCCGGACGGGCCGCGCAGCAAGCGCCAGGCGGTGCTCTTAATCGCCTACATCGGCATCATGCAGCTGCGGCTTCTTTCTTTGCCCGGAGCGCGTCAGTGAACAGATAACAGAAGGAATCGGTCGGAATCTCGGCATCGGGAAGCGGCTCATTGACTTGCGATGGCCGCGGCCCAACCTTGGCCGCACGCTTGGTCATTTCCTCCAGATCGAATTTGTAAAGATTGACCGCGTTAAGACCAAGCACCTTGCGCCGGCGTTCCTCCGGCATCTTGTCAAAGGTCATCCGCAACGATTCAAGATTATAGGGGAACGTGCCTTCATAATGGGGGTAATCATTGCCCCACAGCACATTCTCCTCACCCACCGCGTCGATCCCATCCAGATCGGCTATACTGGGGAAGCTGGCACCGTAATAAATACAGTCGCGGGCATATTCGCTTGGACGTTTTTTCAGCGCCCAGTCTCCGTTGTATTTAATCTCACCCGCCATGCCGGCAGAAATGGCGCCGTGGATATAGTCCAGCTCTTTGAGCAGTTCGCCCGCCCAGCGGCAGCCGCTCTCAGTGATAATATACTTGAGCTTGGGGAACCGTTCAAACACGCCGCTCAGCAGCAGATGACGCATGCCCGTTTGTGCGGCCCAGCGCACTTCGGACATCCAGATTGCCTGACCAACCAAGTTATCGCCATGGTCGGCAATACCTGCACCGGTGTGCTGGTTCATAACCATGTCGTGATCCTGAATCGCGGCATAAACGCGGTCCCAGGCTGGATCGTAAAGCGGCTTGAGCCAATGCGCATCGGGCGCGATCAGAGGCAACAGCACGCCGCCCCGCAGACCCATCTTGGCAAATTCCTCAATATCCTTTTCGGCTTTCTCAAGGTCATTGGGCAGGATGACGCCGATCCCCGCACGGCGATGCGGGTCCTCATCGCAAAAATCCTTCAGCCAACGGTTATGCGCATCGATCCCCGCCTGATAATTTTCATAATCTGCTGGTTTTACAGCTGAGGGCGGCATCACCAGCGGCTTGTCCCAAAACGGCGGGACGGTGTTGGGAAAGATCACTTCACCAACCACGCCCTGGCTGTCCTGCTCTTCCGCTCGCAGATCGAAATCCCAGTTCCGCAGCTTTTTCACATTGTGATAATGCTTGGTTTCCGGGTTGCGATAACCACCGCGCCATTCATCAAACTGGTCGCGGAATTTGGGGTCGAGATATTCGCGATAGGCCGCGTGGCCGCCGCCTGCGTGGGTATCGGCAGTAACCAGGATATAGGGATCGTCAGACACAGAATGTGCTCCAGCCTTGAGAAGTTCGGTCACCGAATCTGCCGGAAACCGACGCAATTTTTGATGCCCTGAATGTTGCCCCGGCATTCTCTGCCAGTCAACTGCCCTTGGCCGTAAAGACAAGGCAGCAGCCATGCCAGAGCATCACGGCATTGGCTTCACGCAGCGAAAACCGATGTGGCTGGTGGGCGAGTCCACCGCCTGCGGATGGCGCGCAGCAGGCCGGTATCGCTGACAATAGTTTTCCGCACAAAGATGAGAGCCTCCCTTGAGCACGCGGCGACCGATCTTGATNTCCGGTGTCGCCGGATCAAGGCTCTCCCCTTTTCGCGCACCACGCGGATTGTCGATCGTGCAGCAAGAGTCGCCCGTTTTCTTGCTTGCCTCGCGCGGCTGGCCATACCAATCGCGCGTCCATTCCCAGACATTGCCGATCATATCATACAAGCCAAAACCGTTGGGATCGTATGCGCGCACCGGTGACGTGCGCTCCCAGCCATCAAGCTTGGTGTTCGAAAACGGGAAAAGCCCTTGCCAGTAGTTGGCCAGCATTGCGCCATCGGGGGCCAGTTCATCGCCCCACGCAAATTCACCGCTGGTTCGCCCGCCACGCGCGGCATATTCCCATTGCGCCTCGGTCGGAAGCTGTTTGCCGGCCCATTCAGCGTAGGCCAGCGCATCCTGATATGCGACATGAACAACCGGATGATCCTCCAGCCTGTCTAGCGAACTGTCTGGCCCGGTGGGGTGCTGCCAATCCGCGCCAAACCGAAACTGCCACCAGTTGGTGTAATCGTTCAGATCGACCGGCCCGGCGGTTTTCTCAAACACCAGCGACCCGGCCTGCGCCATATTTTCCGACATCCCCGGATAGTCACGCGGGTCAGGCGCAAACTGTGCAAATGTACGGTGTCCTGTGGCTGCAACAAATTGAGCGAACTGGCGNTTGGTGACCGGNGTTTCNTCAATCCAGAAAGCATCGACCTGCACCTGGCGGAGGGGCATTTCCTCAGGATAAAACGCTTCCGACCCCATCGCAAAAGTGCCGCCGGCAAGAAAGCGCATGCCCGGTCTGTTGTGGTCGATCGCGTCTGCGGGGGGCAGGTCCACGTCACTCATCTGGCAATCGTTAGCCCCTTTGTCCTGCATTCCCAAGAGCCTATCGTGTTCAATCGGGCAGTTGGCTGCGATCATAGACACAGTTATTGTTCATTCGTAAAATGCGATGCCGCAACTTGCAGACATGGAGAATGAACGTGGAAATGAACGACATGGTGCTTGTGAGTGTCGATGATCACAATATCGAGCCGCCTGATGCATTTCTTCGCCACTTCCCCGAAACCCGCCGCAACGAGGCGCCCAAGATCGTCAATCTGAACGGCAAAGACGTCTGGACATTCAAGGGGCGCTTCCACCCAACGGTCGGTTCCAATGCCGTTGTTGGCCGCCCGCTGGATGAATACGGGCTGGAACCAGACAGCTTCAGCCAGATGCGCAAAGGTTGCTACGATGCCAAAGCGCGGATCGATGACATGAATGTTAATGGCGTTCTCGGCTCGGTCAATTTCCCCACCTTCCCGCAATTTGCCGGTGGCACCTTTTTCAGCGATCCTGACGAGCTCGCCCAGCTTGCAATTCAGGCATACAATGACTGGCATGTGCATGACTGGTGCGCAGCCGCGCCCGGCCGGCTGATACCCTGCGCGATTCTGCCGCTATGGGACATGGATGCAACGCTGAAAGAGGTGAAACGGATTTCAGACCTGGGCGTGCACGCGATCAGCTTCCCGGACAATCCAACGCAGGTCAATATGCCGTCGATCCACAACGATTACTGGGAACCGCTGTGGAAGTCCTTTGTCGATCACGAGATCCTCATAAACTGCCATATCGGCAGCGGCGGGCACGCACCGCATGCTTCGGATGAAACGCCCATATCGGCGTGGATCACGACCATGCCGATCTCGATTGTCAATGCTGCGGCAGACTGGCTCTATGCGCCGATGTGGAAGAAGTATCCCGAACTGAAAATGGCACTGTCCGAAGGCGGCATTGGCTGGATCCCCTATTTCCTCGAACGCGCCAATTTCACCAATGAGCGTCACAGCCAATGGACCAATGTCGACTTTGGCGGTGAAAAGCCCAGCGAAGTCTTCGACCGCCATTTCCTGACCTGCTTCCTGGACGATGAGGCCGGCCTGGAACTGCTGCATCGCATGAATGAGGATCACGTGACGTGGGAATGCGATTATCCGCATTCGGATACGCTATGGCCCAACTGTCCAGAGCGCCTTCGGGACACGATGGCAGGCCTGACCGACGCGCAGATCGACAAGATCACGCACCAGAATGCGCTCAAGGCGTTCCGCGCCGATTTGATCGAGACGATGGGTGGTCGCCAAAACTGCACGGTCAAGGCGCTGCGCAAACTCGGCAAGGATGTCGACATCAGCCCGCGCGAAGGCCTGGGCGGTGCCAGGCCGCAAGGAACCGGCGGCCCCGGACGGGACGACCGCAAGATGGTGACTTCAGGCGATATGGTCCGGCTGATGACCGAGGCGCTGAACTAAGGCCGCAGCACCCCAGGCTTTTTGCTGGCCGCCGATCAATCTTTCAGCGTGGCGGCAAATTCCAGGAACGGCCCAATCTCGTCCTTCGTCCTGCAACCATCGCGAAGCAGGAAGGATGAGATGGTCGCCCCGTCATCCTCGGCGCGTTTGACATTGTCGCGGATTGCACCCTTGTCCAGATTGCCATCCGCGTCGCGGACCGCAGCCTGTCCGACATCGAATTCCAGAGCATCTGGATCACGGCCATATTCGCGCGCCAGCCGCTTGATCTCAGCCGCCTTCTCCGCGAAAATCCTGCGATCTGCCGGATTGAGCGCCCAGCCCTGTGACAGGCGCGCGATCCGGTCAAGGTTCTTGGGCAGCGGTGCAAGCCCGAAAAGAATTGGCAACTGCGATCCCTGCACGGGCAGGGGCAGCGAATAGAAATCATCAAATTCAAAATGCCGCGCCTTATAGGAAGCGGGCGGTGTTCCCCACAGCGAACGCATGGCGCCGACATAATCTTCAAGATCGGCAAAGCGCCCTTCAAAAGGCATGCCGGCAGCGGCAAATTCCTCTTCCTGCCAGCCGACGCCAAAGCCCATCATCACCCGCCCGTTCGATATCCGGTCAAGCGTGGCGAGTTGCTTGGCAAGCAATAGTGCCGGGCGCAGCGGCGCAATAAGCACAAAGGTGGAAAGCCGGATTTGCTGGGTGAGTGCGGCAACTGCCGAAAGCAAAGTCACAGGCTCTGGCCATGGCTCCTCCAGCGTAAACGGAAAGGCATGCGCTTCGCGCCGCGTTTGATGCGTCGGGCGGTGAAAGCCAAGGTGATCGCCCAATGTCAGAACGTCGATCCCGCTCCTGTCAGCGGCAACCGCGACATCGAGGATACCATCAATGTCTCCCCCAACGGTGGGTTCAAGACCCAGAATGTTTACACCAATCTTCATGTCGACGCCCCCTCCTTAACAATTTTTATCTTGCCGCAATCGGACATTGCAAACGACATGCCGTCAACCCCATGG
>JGI24723J26617_10004003_pt1 | contig 10344 bp, 10 predicted proteins | sample Cruoilmetagenom6_FD_26617 | JGI IMG/M metagenome (IMG submission 26617) | reverse complement strand
CATTTTTGGGGCTGATCTTTGTGATACCGCTAGGGTTTGGCACGGCCCGTATGGTCGAGATTGTGGTTGCCGGTCAATTTGGGCTGGCGTTTGTCAGCGATCATGTGGACCGCCTGCCGTTGCTTTTGCATATTTTCGGCAGCCTTGCCTTTTTGGTTTTGGGGGCCTTGCAGGTTTTGCCCGGCACGCGGGCGCGGTTTCCGCGGTTTCACCGCCGGAGCGGGCGGGTGATTGCCCGCTTGGTGTGCTGGGCGCTGTGGCCGGAATTTGGATGACCTTGATGCACCCGGATATTAGCAGCCCGCTGCTCTACTGGGGGCGGTTGATATCCTCCAGCTTTTGGGCTGTGGCGATAATTATCGGGTTGCGCGCGATGCGGCAACGCAACTTTGTGCGCCACGGCGAATGGATGACCCGCGCTATTTGATATCTCTGCCAGCTGCGACACTGAGCCTTATTCTGCTGCCAATGGTCCTGATTTTGGGGGAAGAGGGGCATGATATGCTTTTTGAAGCCACGCAGGTCGCCGCCTGGCCGCTCCATCTGGCATTCGCCGAGTGGATCATTCAGAAGCGGCGCAACGGCAACCTTGCCGGGCGCAAGTTGACGCCAAGAGTCGTTTAGGCGCGGAAGGGGCCGCGCGGTGCTTTTAGATCGCGCGGCTGTGCCGGTCGCTGGGGGCGTTGAAGGCATCAAACCCGGAAGCGATGATTCGGGTTAGGGGGCGGCCGGCGGGCAGGATGGTGAAGCGACCACCTTTGAATTCTACAAATCCACGATGCTTTTTTGCCATACGCTTGCAGTCTGCTTTGATCGGTTTTGCAAAGTCGCCAAAGGAGGCTTTAAGTTCTTCCAGATTGAGTACAAAATCGCACATCAGGGCCTCAATGGCGCGGTTGCGGACCTGATCGGCCAAGCCGAGCGCAAACCCGCGTGAGGCAGACCATTCGCCGGATTGGATAGACTTGATGTAATTGGTTGTGGCCGCGTTATTCTGGATATAACCCTGAGGAAAGCGCGAGATTGACGAGGCGCCAAGGCCGATCAATGCGTTGCTGCGGTCATCGGTATACCCCTGAAAATTACGGCGCAAGTGGCCGCTGCGGGCGGCAATGGCGAGGCTGTCTTCCGGTCGCGCAAAGTGATCGATCCCGATAACCTCCATACCGTTCGCGGAGAACATTTGCGCGGCAGTTTCGGCTTGCTCAAAACGCGCATAGGCATCCGGCAGGCTTTCTTCGGGAATCATTTGCTGGCGTTTGGCCATCCATGGAACATGGGCATAGCCAAAGAGCGCCACCCGATCGGGTAGCAGGGATATAACCTGATTCACGGTGTTTTTCAGAGCCTCAAGGTCCTGATAGGGCAGGCCATAGACCATATCCAGATTGATCGACGGCACATCGTGGCTGCGCAGGGCTTCCACGGTGGCGCGGGTGAGCTCATAACTTTGCGGACGGCCGATCGCATCTTGAACGCGCTGGTTAAAATCTTGCACACCAATGCTGGCGCGATTCATGCCGCCCCGCGCAAAGGCCGCGATTTTTTCGTCGGTGCAGGCGGTTGGGTCGATCTCGACCGAAAATTCGTAATCATCGTCAAACGGGGTGGCATCTGTGATTGCTGCCATTAGACGGTCGATCATGTCGGGAGTCAGAATCGTGGGGGATCCGCCCCCAAAATGCAGGCGCGCCAGCTTCAACCCCTCGGGGCGGGCCGCCTTGAACATTTTTATTTCATCCAGCAAAACATTCACATAGGCCTCAACCGGCGTTAGCGAACTTACCCCTTGGGTCCGGCAGGCGCAGAACCAGCACAGCCGTTCACAAAACGGGATATGAATATAAAGCGATGCCGGTTTGGACGCGTCCAGCGCCTGTAACCATTGGCCGAACTGCGTACGCCCGACATCTGCATGAAAATGCGGCGCTGTCGGGTAGCTTGTGTAGCGCGGCACGTTTTTTTCAAAAAGTCCGGCGGCTTCAAGTGCTTTTAGGTCTGTCATCTAAGTCGAATAGTCGCATATAAACGACCGAACCTTGATCAAGATCAAGGTGGACATAAATATACCCCGAAGGTAGGCTCCCTTATGCCACATCACGTGCCAAAAGTTGATACAAATATACGCTGCGGGGATTGCCCGATCAGAAAGCGTGCGATCTGTGCCTATTGTGGCGAGCCGGAGCTGCTTCAGCTCGACGATATCAAATCCTACAAAACCTATCAGGCTGGCGAAACCATCGTCTGGGCGGGCGAAGAGATGCCGTTGATCGGCTCGGTTGTTTCCGGTGTAGCGACGCTTTCACGCAGCTTGGCTGACGGGCGTCGGCAAATGGTTGGATTGCTCCTGCCTTCAGATTTTATCGGACGGCCCGGGCGCAAGGTAGCGCCCTATGATGTGGTGGCCGCAAACGAAGTTATGGTGTGCCATTTCAGGGTGGCAAAATTTAACACTTTGATCGATAGCACACCCGCGCTGGAGCGCCGGTTGCTGGACATGACGATGGATGAACTTGACTCCGCCCGCGAGTGGATGCTGCTGCTTGGCCGCAAGACCGCCAGAGAGAAAATTGCAAGTATGCTTGTGATTTTTGCGCGTCGGGGGAATGAAGCAGAGGACAAGCAGATCCAAGACGGATTGCGCTTTGATGTGCCACTGACCCGTGAGGCGATGGCGGATTATCTCGGGCTGACAATTGAAACCGTCAGCCGACAGTTTTCTGCGCTCAAAAAATCGGGCGTTATTATAATGGAAGATGCGCGGCATATTCGGGTGCCCGACTATGTGCGCCTTCTGAATGAGGCCTCCGACGATTCGGACGGCGGATTTATCGCTTAAATTATGTGAAATACAATCACGACTTGATCTGGATCAATGTTGAATTGCCCTCATTCCCGCAATAGGCTCTCATAATAACGGGTGGAGTATATCTACCCGATTCTGAAATGAGGGCGTAAATATGCAACATATAGTTAAGGCGATTGTGCTGGGGCTCGTTGTCCTGGCGGCAGCGATCGCAACAAACTTTGCGCGGGATCTGGCTTATCAGATCCATGCGATCATAATTCTTTTGTTGGCCGGGTATCTGTTTATCCGCGAAGTCGGCAAAATGGAAGCAAACCTGTGCCGGTGGAAACCGGATACATGGACGGCGTTGTCCGCGCAGGGGTGATTGCAACTGTGTTTTGGGGGATCACCGGATTTCTGGTGGGTGTCTGGATCGCGTTTGAGCTGGCCTTCCCGGCGTTGAACCTGTCCGAGTGGACAGGGCCTTACCTGAACTTTGGTCGTTTACGCCCGTTGCATACTTCGGCGGTTATTTTTGCCTTTGGCGGGAACGCGCTGATCGCGACATCGTTTTATGTGGTCCAGCGCACCAATGCGGCGCGCCTGTTTGGTGGCAATCTGGCATGGTTTGTGTTCTGGGGCTACCAGNTGTTTATTGTGCTTGCCGCGACCGGATACGTCCTTGGTCAAACACAGAGCAAAGAATATGCCGAGCCTGAATGGTATATCGACTTGTGGCTGACCGTTGTTTGGGTNTGCTACCTGGTCGTATTCATGGGNACGCTTTATAAGCGTAAAGAGCCGCACATTTACGTGGCGAACTGGTTCTACCTCTCGTTTATCCTGACCATTGCCATGCTGCACATTGTCAACAACATGGCNGTACCTGTTTCGCTCTTCGGTTCGAAATCGGTGGCTTTGTTCTCGGGTGTGCAAGACGCGATGACCCAGTGGTGGTATGGCCATAACGCGGTGGGCTTCTTCCTGACCTCGGGTTTCCTCGGTATGATGTACTACTTCATTCCGAAACAGGCCGGCCGTCCGGTTTATTCCTATAAGCTGTCGATCGTGCACTTCTGGGCTCTGATCTTCCTATATATCTGGGCTGGCCCGCACCACCTTCACTACACAGCGCTGCCTGACTGGGCTCAAACGCTGGGTATGGTAATGTCGATCATTCTCTGGATGCCTTCCTGGGGCGGTATGATCAACGGCTTGATGACGCTTTCGGGCGCGTGGGACAAACTCCGCACAGACCCTGTGCTGCGTATCCTCGTGATCTCGGTGGCTTTCTACGGCATGTCCACATTTGAAGGGCCTATGATGTCGATCAAAGCGGTGAACTCGCTTTCGCACTTCACAGACTGGACCATTGGCCACGTGCACTCCGGTGCTTTGGGCTGGAACGGGATGATCACTTTCGGGGCGATCTACTTCTTGGTACCAAAACTGTGGAACCGCACCGGCCTTTACTCGATGAAACTGGTGAACTACCACTTCTGGCTCGCCACCATCGGCATCGTGCTCTATGCGTCTTCGATGTGGGTATCCGGCATTATGGAAGGCCTGATGTGGCGTGAAGTTGACTCGCAAGGTTTCCTTGTGAACGCCTTCTCCGACACCGTGGTCGCAAAATACTCGTTGCTGGTTATCCGCGGCGTAGGTGGTTTGTTCTTCCTCACCGGTTCGCTGATCATGGCATACAACGTCCGCATGACGATCAAAGGGGTGGGCGATGCAACGCCAAAGCCAGCCGCTTCGACCGTGCCTGCTGAATAAGGAAAAGAGACTATGGGACTTATAAATAAACACAGCGTTATTGAACGTAACGCGACTCTCCTGATGGTTCTCAGCCTTGTTGTTGTAACCATTGGCGGGATCGTCGAGATCGTGCCGCTCTTCTATCTTCAGAATACCATTGAAGATGTGGAGGGCATGCGCCCCTACACGCCGCTGGAACTTACCGGACGTGACATCTATATCCGCGAGGGTTGTTATGTGTGCCACAGCCAGATGATCCGGCCTATGCGGGACGAAGTGGAGCGCTATGGTCACTACTCGCTGGCCGCTGAAAGCCAGTATGACCACCCGTTCCAATGGGGCTCAAAACGCACCGGGCCTGATCTGGCCCGCGTTGGCGGCCGTTACTCGGACGAGTGGCATGTGGACCACCTGGTTGACCCGCGCGCCGTTGTGCCTGAGTCGATCATGCCATCCTATGCGTTCCTGTCACACACCGAACTGGACATCAAATACATCGAAGACCGGCTGGTTGCCGACTCGATGGTGGGTGTGCCTTACACGGATGTGATGATCGCCGCCGCCAAAGAAGACCTGCTGGCCCAGCTTGACCCATATAGCGACGGGATTGATAACCTGTACGCGAATTACGGGGAAAACGTTGTGGCACGCAACTTTGACGGTCAGGAAGAACTGACCGAAATGGATGCGCTGGTCGCCTATCTGCAAGTTTTGGGTACAATGGTAGATTTCTCTACCTTTGAACCCGATGCCAGCCGCTAGGAGGATCTGATGTATACGATTTTAAGAGAATTGGCGGACAGTTGGTTCATGTTGATCATGTTCCTTATGTTTATTGGTATCGTTATCTTTGCCTTCCGGCCCGGCACCAAAAAAGCCTATGACCATTTGCGTAACCTTCCCTTGCGGGATGACGATGTCTTGGTCGAAGACAATTCAGGAGAGAAATAATGGCTAAAACACCTGAGAAAAAAGATCCAGAAACAACTGGCCACTCCTGGAACGGGATCGAAGAATTCAATAACCCGCTCCCGCGCTGGTGGTTGATTACCCTTTATCTGACCATCATCTGGGCCATTGGCTATATGATTGCCTATCCGGCGATTCCTCTGGTCAACGGGGCCACACCGGGCTTGCTCGGCTATTCCTCACGCGGGGAAGTGGCTGCCGATATTGAAGCGGTCAACACGCAAAACGCGCCGCTTATTGAGCGGATCAACGAGCTTGAACTGACGGCTATTGCCGGAGATGAGCTGGTCGGCGGTGAGGCAGACGGTTTTGCCTATAACGGTGGTAAAGCGGTTTTCGCGACCTTCTGTTCGCAGTGCCACGGCGCGGGTGCCAACGGCTTCGAGGGTGCTGGCTATCCCAGCCTGATCGATGATGACTGGCTCTGGGGCGGCTCCATGGAGGACATCTACACGACGATCAACCATGGTATTCGCCACGAAGCCGATCTAGACACCCGCCTGTCGGACATGCCCGCTTTTGGCGAATTCCTCACAGATGAGGAAATTACCGGGCTTGTGCAATATGTCGGGGCGCTTTCCGAGATCAACGGCGCAGAAAAAACCGAAGAAGGCGAGATCCTGTTCCTTGACAACTGCGCGGCTTGCCACGCGGATGATGGCACCGGCGACCGCTTTGTGGGAGCGCCAAATCTGACGGACGCGATTTGGCTTTACGGGTCTGATCCGGAAACGCTGGAGGAGACCATTACCTTTGCACGCTTTGGCGAGATGCCGGCTTGGGCTGGCCGTCTATCCGAAGCGCAGGTTCGCCAAGCCGCTGTTTACATTCACTCGCTGGGTGGCGGTGAATAGAGGAAGAAGCATCACTCACGCTTCTGAAAGGCCCGGCACAATTTGCCGGGCCTTTTTTTTCGTTTAATTTCACGAACTTGATTTGGGTCAATTACCTGAAGGCGAATCACCGATAGACAGGTTTTGCGAAGCCAAGATTGTTAGGTTCTAACGGTTTTTGACTTTTGATGTGGGGCTAGCCCCACCTCACTCCCCTCGCGCCTCGCTGGCGCAACCTTTATGCCTGGTCACCACAGTGTGATCAGGCTTTTTTCTTTACTGCGGCAATGTGCTATGTGTTTATTGATCGAGATCAAGGATACCTCGCGCAATAAGGGCGTATTCCCGTGCAAAGCTTGGCCCGAACAAGGGCCATTTTCCATACTTGGAGCCGAATAAAGTGCCTAACGAATCAGTTAAAGATCAGAGTCTGTATGCTGCCCGCGAGCCTGTGTTTCCGCGCAAAGTTAAAGGAAAGTTCCGCACCTTTAAATGGTGGTTAATGGGGTTGATGCTCGGGGTCTATTACATCCTGCCCTGGATCCGCTGGGACCGTGGGGAAAACCTCCCCGAACAAGCTGTTTTGCTGGATATGGCAAACCGGCGCTTCTTCTTTTTCTGGATCGAAATCTGGCCCCACGAGTTCTATTTTATTGCCGGCCTACTCATCATGGCGGGCTTTGGGCTGTTCCTGTTCACGTCGGCTTTGGGTCGGGTCTGGTGCGGGTATGCCTGCCCGCAAACGGTTTGGACCGATCTCTACATCCTCGTTGAGCGCTGGATCGAAGGGGACCGCAATGCCCGCATCCGGTTGCTCAAGGCCAAGTGGAGTTTTCACAAAGCCCGGTTGCGCTTAACCAAATGGATCGCGTGGTTGTTGATTGGTGCCGCCACCGGTGGGGCCTGGGTTTTCTACTTTGCGGATGCCCCAACGCTGGCGGTCGAATTGTTCACGGGTCAGGCGCATTTCACCGCTTACATGTTTGTTGCGGTATTGACCGCAACGACGTTTGTTTTTGGCGGGTTCATGCGGGAGCAAATTTGCATTTATGCCTGCCCGTGGCCGCGCATTCAGGCCGCGATGATGGATGAGGAAACCCTGACGGTGGGTTACCGCGACTGGCGCGGAGAGCCGCGCGGCAAAGGCAAAAGCCGCGATGACCTCGGGGATTGTATCGACTGTATGGCCTGCGTGAACGTATGCCCGACCGGCATTGACATCCGCGATGGCCAGCAGCTGGAATGCATAACTTGCGCGCTGTGCATTGACGCCTGTGATGACATGATGACCAAAATCGGCAAGCCGCGCGGCTTGATCGATTATCTGGCTTTCTCGGACATGGAGCGCGAAAAAGCGGGCCAGGCCCCGCGTTCGCTCATCAAGCACGTATTCCGCCTGCGGACCCTGTTGTACACCTCGCTCTGGGGCGCTGTGGGTTTGGCTTTGCTGGTCGCCCTTCTGGTGCGCACAGATATCGGCCTGTCGGTTTCTCCGGTTCGCAACCCGACTTTCATCGTTTTGTCTGACGGTTCGGTGCGCAATGCCTATGATGTGCGGATGCGGAACATGCAGGGGGATGATATGATTTTTGCGGTTTCGATTGAAGCCAATTCCGACGATCTGATCATCGAAATGGAGGGGATCGAAGGGACGGAGGTCGATGCCCCAGCGGACGAAACCACCAAAGTCCGGCTCTACATTACCAGCCCGAAAGGGAGTGAATTCACAACATCGGATTCCTCACCTGTACGGGTCCGGATTGAAAACGTAGAATCCGGCACTACATCCTTTACCGACACGGTGTTTAATGGCCGAGGGGGCTAGAATGACTATGGCACAACCCAAAGAATTTACCGGGCGCAAAATGCTCTTAATCATGATCACATTTTTCGGTGTGATTATTGCGGTCAATGGCTACATGGCGTTTTCTGCCGTTAGCACCTTTCCGGGGCTGGAGGTCGACAATTCCTATGTTGCCTCCCAGCAGTTTAACGAACGCGCCAGCGCCCAGCGTGCGCTGGGATGGGAATCCGAAATTGCCTATGACGAAGGCGAGTTGGTTCTGCAATTGCAAGACGCCAATGGCGTGGTGTTGCCAGGCAACATTGTTGCCAAGATCGGCCGACCAACTTTTGCCGGAGAAGATATCGAGCTGACCTTCCGCCTCGTCGGGGAAGAATACCGGGCCGAAGCGGCTCTGACTCCCGGGCCATGGCGGCTGTTTCTGGATGCGACCGCCCAAGACGGCACACTCTATAAACAAAGGTTACCGTTGACGGTAGAAGCTGAATGACATGAACGCGGAAACGCCATCCATGGCAGCGTGCCCAGCTTGTGTGGCGCTGCCCAACCAAGAAAAGCTGCTGCCCAAGCTGGACCCTGAAGATGTGGCTATGCGAAGGGTGGAGCTTTCGATCCCTACGGTGCATTGCGCGGCTTGTATTGCCGCTGTTGAGCGCTCGCTCGCGGCCCGTCCGGATGTGTTTGGCGCACGGGTGAACCTGACCCTGAAACGGGTTTCGATCACCGCCGCTGATCTCCCCGATATAGAAGATGAGCTGATCACACAGCTTGACGGGCTCGGCTACCCTGCCAAACCGCTCGATAGCGCGGTGCTGGAAAAAAGCGAGACCGAGAAAGCCGGACGGGACCTGCTGGCGCGGCTCGGCGTGGCCGGATTTGCGATGATGAATGTCATGCTGCTTTCGATCTCGGTCTGGGCCGGGGCCGAGGGGTCTACCCGCGACCTGATGCACTGGATTTCCGCAGCGATTGCGCTTCCGGTTATCGTTTTTTCGGGGTATCCGTTTTATAAATCCGCTTGGCGTGCTCTGCGCAGCGGGCGCCTTAATATGGACTTTCCGATTTCATTGGCGATCCTGCTCGCGGGCGGGGTTTCGCTTTATGAAACCATGGAAGGCGGCGACCACGCTTATTTTGATGCCGCACTTTCGCTCACATTTTTCCTGCTTATTGGCCGCTATCTTGACTTCCGGACCCGCGCGGTTGCACGCTCGGCAGCTTCTGAGTTGGCCGCGCTTGAGGTGCAAAAAGCCCGCCGTATCACCGATGAAGGCGTGGAAGAAGTTGTGCCGCTGGACGCGTTGCGCGAGGGCAACATACTGGCGGTGGCGGCCGGTGAACGCCTACCGGCTGACGGGGTGGTGACATGGGGCGACAGCGAGTTGGACCCTTCTATGCTGACCGGAGAGACCCTGCCGCAAGCGGTGGGCGAGGGCGCTATTGTGCGCGCCGGTATGCTCAATATTTCCGGCCCGCTGCGCATTCGTGCCGAAGGCTTGGGGGAGGAAACCCTGCTCAAGCAGATCACGCGATTGGTTGAAACCGCGGAAAGCACCCGCAACCGCTATACCTCACTGGCTGAAAAAGCAGCGCAGATTTATGCGCCTTTGGTGCATATCCTTTCCTTCGCGGCCTTCCTTGGCTGGGGATTTGCGACCGGCGACTGGCGCTTGGCGATCAACATTGCAGCGGCGGTGCTGATTATCACCTGCCCATGCGCGCTTGGGCTGGCCGTTCCAGCGGTGTTGGCGGCGGCCTCGGGCCGCTTATTTGCCCAAGGTGTTTTGCTCAAAGATGGCGTGTCGCTCGAACGGTTGGCCGGAATAGATACCGTTGTTTTTGATAAAACCGGCACGCTCACCACGGGCAAGCCGGCTTTGATGAACAGCAAAGAGATTTCCGGGCGCGACCAGCAAGTTGCGGCCTCGCTGGCGCAGCATTCTGCGCACCCGCTCTCCAAAGCGATTGCCGCTGCTTTCTCCTCCGATGTTGAACTGACTGATATTGTGGAGCACCCGGGTTTCGGGACCTCTGGCGAGTTGAATGGCGAAGCGGTCCGGCTTGGGCGCGCTGACTGGTGTGGGGCCAAAGCTGGTGACCAAACTTCGGTTTGGCTAAAGATCGGTGAAGCCGAGCCGGTGGCGTTCCTGTTTGAGGATCAACTCAGGGACGAGGCCGCTGCGACCGTC
>JGI24723J26617_10004002_pt1 | contig 10345 bp, 8 predicted proteins | sample Cruoilmetagenom6_FD_26617 | JGI IMG/M metagenome (IMG submission 26617) | reverse complement strand
GCTCGTCAACCGTCAGCCGCGGACGATGGGCATCAAGCAGATGATGCAGTGCTATGTCGAGCACCGTGTCGAGGTGATCACCCGCCGTACGCAGCACCTTCTCCGCGAAGCCAAGAAACGGGCCCATGTGCTCGAGGGCATGATCTACGCGGTGGTTGATATCGACGAGATTATCAAGCTCATCAAATCCTCCAAAACGCGTGATGAAGCGATCACCAAGCTCATGGAGCGCCGGTACACAATCCCGAGTGATCACCCGGCCGCGGCGGTCATCCCGCAGCGTCTGATGGAGATGGTCCGGGCCGCCGACGATCTGGGCGGGACCGCGCTGACGCGCGTGCAAGCCGAAACCATCGGTGCGATGCGTCTGCTCCAGCTCGTTGGTCTTGAAATCGAACGCTTGGTTAAAGAATACTCAGAACTCGTCATCGAGATCGAGGGCTATGAAGCGATCCTCGCCAACCACCGCATGATTCTCGACATCATCGTCGAAGACTGCGAAGAGATGAAGGCCAAGTTTGGTCGTGACCGGTTGACCGCGATCGAGGACGCGGCTGGTGATATCGACATCGCGGCGCTGATCCAAGAGCAAGACATGGCCGTGACGATCTCACACCAGGGCTATGTCAAGCGTGTACCGCTCGAGACCTACCGAGCACAAGCACGCGGCGGCAAAGGGATCAAGGCGTCGGATTCGAAAGACGATGACTTCATCGAGCACCTGTTCGTCGCTTCGACGCACGACGATCTGCTGTGTTTCACCGACTCTGGTCGTGTGTTCAAACTCAAGGTGTACGAACTCCCAGAGATGACCCGGACGAGCAAGGGCCGGCCGATCATCAACTACATCGATCTCAAAGCCGGCGAACGGACCTGTGCGTACAGAGCGATCAAGGACTTTGAGTCCGGGTCGCACTTCCTGACCTTCGTCTCGCGTCGCGGGATCGTCAAGCGGACGGCGCTGAAGGAATACCGGAATGTGAATCGTTCTGGTCTGATTGCGGTTGGATTGAAGGACGGCGATGCGTTGTTTAATGTCCGTTTGACGACGGGTGTTGATGATATCATGCTGATCGCGTCTAACGGGATGTCGATCCGGTTCAACGAGCAGGATGTCCGACTCATGGGTCGTTCGGCGGCGGGTGTCAAGGGTATTGAGCTCGGGTCGGATGCTGAGATCGTCGGGATCGTTCGGGTGCCGATGGTGACCGATGATGAAGATTCTGAGGTTCGGCATACCGCTAGTGACGCGATTGATCGCGGGCTGAGTGTATTGACGATCTGCGAGAACGGGTACGGCAAGCGGACGCTGGTCGATGAGTACCGGGTAGCTCCAGAGGTCGGCCCGATGCGGAGCCAGTCGCGTGGCGGCAAGGGACGCGGGGATATCAAGATTACTGCCCGCAATGGCAAGGCGGTTGTTTCACTTGGGGTCTATGACTCGGATGATGCGGTCGTGATCTCGCGTGGTGGATTGCTTGTGCGGATGGCTGTGGATTCGATCTCACGGATCGGTCGCGGGACGCAGGGGGTGCGTGTGGTGGGTCTTAAGGGCGATGATCGTGTGATCGCGGCGGCTCGGGTCGAAGAAACTGAAGATTCTGATGGCGAACCTGGCGGCGAGTCTGGTACTATCGACGAGAAGGCTCAGGGCTAAGGCTTTGGGGTTGGGCGAGGATGACGCCTTAGGAAGGACGGACGCTTATGTCCATTGACTGGTCTACTGACATCGCGATTGCCAACCTGGCCGATGAGCCGGCGTTGTCTGATGAACTGGGGACAATGATCGAGCGTGTCGAGGGGTCGGAGGCTCCGCCTCATATCGTGCTGGACTTTCATGAGGTGAGTTATGTGAACTCATCGAATATTGCACAGCTGCTCCGGATCCGGAAGATCCTCGATGAGAGCGGGCATCGGTTGGTGCTGTGCTCTGTGACCGATGAGGTGATGTCGGTGATGGTTGTGTCCGGGCTTCATAAGCTCTTTCTGTTTGCGCCCGATACATTGACGGCGATCGCATCTGTTCAGATCGAAGATACCCCCGCGTCATAACGCTGGGCTAGGTGGGATTTACTTTGGGGCGTTGGAGCAACTGAGCGTGATCGCTGATGCGTTTGGGCTCGGTTATGTTGTTGAAGAGGAAATATCGTTGACCAGTTCATTGGTCGCGATGGATCGCTTTGATTTGGGGGCGATGAAGAGGGCTGTGATGTCGTCGGGCTGGTGGAGGGAGCCCATCTGCAGGTCGAGGTTGTCTTCGAGGACTTTGACCGATTGGTCGAGGTTCTCTGCGTCGTTCCCTGCTGTGGTGAGGCGGGATAGATAGGTGAGGGTTGGGCGGCGGCGTTCGTGTTCGTCGTCGTCGTTGTTGGGGAACGCGACCTCGAAGCCATCGGAATAGAAGACGAGGACATCGCCCGGTTCGAGGGTGATGGTGGTTTGATTAAACTCAACATCGCTGAAGATCCCGAGGAGCGGGCCTTGGGAGTCGACCAGGTCGGTTTCGCCTGTCGAGGCGCGGACGATGAGAGCCGGGGGGTGCCCCGCTCCGGCGATGGTGACCTCGTTTTTAGATTTGTCGTAGACCGCGTACATCGCGGTGGCAAAACGGGCGTTTCCACCGGTGTGCTGGGTCATGGTATTGTTGAGGCGGCGGAGAGCTTCTGCGGGCTCGACAATCTTTGAATCCTTGCCGGAGCCATCAATTTTCCGGAGCCCTTGCGTGATGACCATGGTCATGAGTGCGGCGGGGACGCCGTGACCTACCGCATCGGCGAGGAAGAATGCTGAGCGGTTCTCGTCGAGTTGGGTGATGTCGTAGATGTCTCCTGAGACATAGGAGGCTGGTCGGTAGATGATGCCGAGGTCAACGCCGTGGATATCGGGAATGCCTTCGGGCAGATATTCTCGCTGGATACTCGCGGCGGATTGGAGTTCTTCGTGGAGTTTATCGACTTCTGATTGAACGCCGTTGATAGTGAGTTCGCTGAGGCGGAGGTCCGTGTTGATTCGTTGGAGGGCGGGCTGGCGTTGTGCGAGTGTGTGGAGGATCATTGCGGCATCGTTTGCAGAGGTTGTGAGCGGTTCACACAAGATGCCTTCGGCGTGCATGAATGAGCGGAGGTGGGTTCGGTTACTATCGACTAGTACGAGGGCTGCGGCATGGTGATGAGAGAGGGTGTCCATAAGCTTTCCGACGATTCGGTCGGGATCTCGCTCCGAGATGACGATGATTGCGGGTGAGTTTGAGATGCTTTCTGGTGTCTTTGGATCTGTTTCGATGAGATCGTCGAGTTGGATATTGTGAAGACCGAGTCCGCGTTTTGAGAGTTGAATTCCGAGTGATCGCGACCAGCCCGGGTTGAACTGATCGATAATTTCTAGACCTGCTCCGATGACCATTGGGCCATTGGAGATGTTTGGCTGGGATGTGCCTGTGAGGCGCATAGACATGGGGGAGCCCTCCGAGCGCGGCCTGAATAGTCGCGTGTAGAGTGGATCGGTTGTATGGCAGGATGTAATGCTTTATGCGGGATTGGTTTGATACAGAGAGACTAGACCGCTGGCACAGGCCGCAGCGAGCGTCCGATGACTGGTACTGAGTGACCGATAACGGATGTTGATGTAAGTTGTTGGCGGGCTATTGCACGATTGATTTGAGGTAGTCGACATCGAGTTTGATGAGCTGGCCTTCTTTGAGATTCATTGTTTCGAGCTTGCCGCCATCGATCTCGATGGCGAACTTGGCGCTGAATCGGCTGGGGTACCGCTTGAGGCGTTGTTCGTATTGGGTAGGGGATTCGTTGTCGGCTTTGAGTCCCTCGGCCGGCATGTGGTGCATCGCGACGATGCGACCGCTGGGATCGAGAAAGATGATGTCGATGTCGATGAGGCAATCTCGCATGACAAATGTCCGGAGGCGTGAGTTGGGGAAGACGAAGAGCATGCCGCCGTTGTCGGGGAGTTCGGCGATACCGCCGAGGCCGCGCTCGCGGGTTGCGTCGTCGGCGACGATGTCGAGTGTGTATGACTTGCCATCGAGATCGACGATTGCTTTACCGTTGACGATCGCGGGCTTGGAGCATGCGGCCATGGAGATGAGAAGGAGCGTTGCTATCAGGAACATTGTGGTGCGGAGTGCGGTGCGGAGGGTGGTTGTTATGAAGTGAGCCATTGGTCGTCCTCTGGGGTAAAGATGATGTCGTTCTTGGGAAGTGTATCGAGATTGAAGGCTTGGAGGAAGTCGTTTGTGGACATCTTGGTTCTGGAGGTGGTCAAGCCGCACCAGTGGGCGATGAGCCCGATGATTTGCTCCTGAGATGTGCCTGAGTTTCGGTAGTGGTCGATGCGGGTGTTGCCGTGGCGTTTGGCGAGTCTTCTGCCGTCTTGGCCTCGGACAAGGGGGAGGTGGGTGTAGGTGGGGGTTTGGTAGCCAAGCGATTGTTGAAGGGTAATCTGTCTTGCGGCAGAATCAGCGAGGTCGCTTCCTCGGACGATTTGGGTGATGGCTTGGTCGTGGTCATCGACGACGACGGCAAGCTGGTAGCTTGGGCATGACCTTTGGGTCCAGACGACAAAGTCGCCTGTGGTTGTTGATGGGTCGAATGATTGGGGGCCTAGGAAAGTGTCGTTGAAGGTGATGTCATTGGGAATGACGATGAAGCGCCAGTTGGTGCCGGCGTCGTTGAATGACGATGGGATTTGGGTTGGGCGGAGCGATGGATCGAACCGGGTTTCGTGGTCGCCCTCGTTGGGTGCGCTGGCGGCGGCTTCAATCTGTGACCTGGTGAGCGTGCAGGGGTAGACGAGTTTCTTTGATGCGAGCGATTTCATCGCGGCGTGGTGGTTTGGGAGATCGGTGGATTGGATGATGGGTCCGATGTCCCAGTCGATCCCGAGCCAGGTGAGGGTGTCGATGGTTTGGTCGATGACCCCGGGCTTGACACGTGGGGTGTCGAGGTCCTCGATGCGGAGGACGATGGACCAGTTGTTCTGTCTTGCGAGGGCCCAGTTGACTAAAAAAGTGCGTGCATTGCCCAGATGGAGGGCCCCGGTGGGTGAGGGGGCGATTCTAGTGATCTGCTTTGGCTTGGGATTCTGGGTGGGCGTTGTGTGCACGGGGGATTGTGTGTACACTAGTGGTGTCAGGCAAGCCGAGGCCTTGTGTTTTTGAGAATGGTTTCGGTGAGTGTGAAGGAGGCATGCGTGAAAGAACAAGCTTTAGGCAAACTGAGCGAAGATCAGATCGAGGCACAGCTGGAGAAGTTTCCGGAATGGGCTGAACTCAATGGCCAGATCCAGCGGACCTTCCAGTTCGAGGATTTCGATCAGTCGATCGCGTTTGTTGGACGGATCGCGGAGTATGCCGAGCAGGTGCAGCATCATCCTGATATTCTGATCCGGTACGACAAAGTGACGCTGACGATCTCAACGCATGATGCGGGCGGGATCACGCACAAGGACTTTGAGCTTGCGCGGACTGCTGATGCGATGATGTAAACCCGTTTTGGCGGGATCGTGTATATTGGTGGGATGAACACAGAACAATCAAGACGGGCTTTTTTGGCATCAGGCGGTATTGCGGCGATCGGTGCAGCTGGGCTTGTGGGATCAGCTGGGGCGGGTGAAGTCGGGGCGTTTTCTCGGCGCGGGCCGGGTGGGCCTGTGGTGATTTCATCGGGAAATGGGATCCGGGCGGTTGAACGCGCGTATCAGATGGTGCTCGGAGGGTCTGACACAGCGGTGGCGGTGGTTGATGGGGTGGGTCTTGTCGAGGCTGATCCCGGTGATATGAGTGTTGGGTATGGGGGGTTGCCCAATGAGGACGGGGTTGTTCAGCTCGATGCTTCGGTGATGCACGGGCCGACGCATAAGGCGGGATCGGTCGGGGCGCTCGAAGACACACTTCATGCGGCGCAGGTTGCGCTCAAGGTGCTCCAAACGACGGATCATGTGATGATCGTCGGAGATGGTGCGCGGCAGTTCGCTCGGGCGCACGGATTCCCGGAGAAGGACATGCTCTCTGATCGGGCACGGCAGGTGTGGCTGAAATGGAAACTGAACAACTCATCGCGTGATGATTGGCTTGATGAATCCGAGCGAGATTGGAATCCTGAGGGGACACAGGTTGCGATGGGGCGGCAGTCTACGCCCGTGGCCTTTACTTATGGAACGATCCATTGCGGGGCCGTCGATGGCAGGGGGGATGTGTCAGCGTGCACGACGACGAGTGGTTTGAGTTATAAAATCCCGGGCCGGGTCGGGGATTCTCCGATTATTGGGGCGGGGATGTTTGTTGATAATGAGGTTGGTTCTGCGGGGGCAACGGGCCGGGGGGAATCGGTGATTCAGTCTTGCGGTGCATTTGCTGTGGTGCGAGCGATGGAGTCTGGGATGGAGCCCTCCGAGGCGTGTGTGCATGTTCTCAGGGGGATTGCAAAGAAATCTAGATTGCAGAAACGACTAGCCGACAACGACGGTCGCCCGAAGTTCAATGTCATCATGTATGCGCTCCGCAAGGACGGGGTGCATGGATCGGCGGCGATGTTCCCAGGCGCTAAGTATGCGGCGGCTGATGGGAAAGGGAGCAGAAAGCTTGCGTGTGCATCTTTGTATGACTAAAGCATGCTTGATTTATTTGAGTTCGACGGACCAGTATGCTTCGTCGAGGAACGCTTTCCATGAGGCGTAGCGTTCGCTGTTGAGTCGCATGGAGATGAGCGGGTTGCGCTTGGGGCGGACCGGTTCTTTGATGAGTTTCATGTGGGCTTGCTGGGGAGTGCGGCCGCCCTTGCGGGAGTTGCAGCTTGTGCAGGCGCAGACGAGGTTCTCCCAAGTGTCTGGGCCGTTCTGGGTGCGGGGTTTGACATGATCGATGGAGAGTTCTGAGGTGTGGAAGTGCTTGCCGCAGTACTGGCAGCGGTTGTGGTCGCGGGCGAAGAGGTTGCGGCGGTTGAGCTTGACGCGTTGCTGGGGGAGTTTGTCGTAGCCGACTAGGCGGATGATGCGGGGGACGGCGATATCGAAGCGGACAGTCTTGACCCAGTCGTAGCTGTCTGGCTCGTACTCTTTGCGGAGTTCGGAGAGTTCGGCCCAGGAGGAGAAGTCGTAGTTGGCGTAGGACCCGTCGTCGGCGTGGATGACCTCGGCGGTTTCGCGCGTAAGCAGGATAAAGGCGCGGCGTGCGGTGATGACGCGGACGGCCATGTACATTTTGTTAAGGACTAAAACTTTCGCATCGAGACCGCTGAGGAGCTGGTTGTATTCGAGTGCGAGGGCGGCGGAGGTCGGGAATGACTCGGCACGCTGCCCACGCCCAGAACGCAGGGCCTTTGATCGCCTTGGTTTCTTCTGAGGACGACGGGACATGGTATGAGTTCGTTTATACCAGTTTTTGTCGTGTATTTCAACTCAATACAGACCGATCGCGCCAAAGTATTGGTTCAGATCGTGTTATTGGCTGTGATTTCAGTGTCTGAAGTGCCGGGTGCCTGTGGTTAGACAGGTGATGTTGTGTTGATTGCAGAGTTCAAAGGTGTCGCTGTCGCGTTTGGATCCGCCGGGGTGGACGATGGTTTTGATGCCCGCGTCTATGAGCAGCTGCGGCCCATCGCTGAAGGGGAAGAAGGCATCGGAGACGGCGATCGAACCGTTGCACAGGTCGCCCGCTTTGCGGATTGCGCCGAGGCACGAGGCGACTCGGTCCATCTGTCCTGCGCCTGCGCCGAACAATCGCGCGCGATTCGATTCGATCCCGCCGATGAGCACGGCGTTTGAAGATAGGGCGGTGCAGATCGGTTCGAGGACGGCGGCGGCTTGGAGCGTTTCGGGGGTGGGTGCTGGACCGGCGGCGTGGACCCATGATGCTGGATGAGGCACGATCAGGTCGCGGTCTTGGACGAGCATGCCGCCGGGGATCCATTTCATTTCTTGCGTGATGTTGGGGGCAACATCGCCGGCTTCGAGGATGCGGAGATTCTTCCATCGGTTGCGTAAGAGTTCGAGTGCGTCAGGCTCAAACGATGGGGCGATGACGACCTCGAAGAATGTGCCTTCAGCAGTGATGCGCTCGGCGGATTTCAGATCGATTGTGGTATTGGTGGCGAGGATTCCGCCGAAGGCGGCCATTGGGTCGCCGGCGATGGCGGCATCGACGGCTTCGTGGCTGGTGTGGGCACAGGCAGCACCACAGGGGTTGGTGTGCTTGAGGACGCACGCGGCGTGCTGGCTTGGCGATGCAGCTTTGAGTGAGCGGACGAGTTCGAGGGCGGCGCTGGCGTCGTTGATGTTGTTGAAGCTCAGGGGCTTGCCGTGGAGTTGGTTGGCGCTCATGAGCGTGCCCGGTTGTGATTGGCCGGATTGGTAGAGGGCTGCGGATTGGTGGGGATTTTCGCCGTAGCGTAGATCGTCGATCTTGGTCAGGCCGAGTGTGAGTTTGTCTGGGAGTTGAGATGAGTCTTTGGTCATCCAAGAGCTGATGGCGGCGTCGTAGTGGGCGGTGGCGGTGAAGGCGTCGGCGGCGAGTTTTCTGCGGAGCTTAAAGGTCGTTGCGCCGTTGTGCTCGCTGAGTTCAGTGAGGAGTGATTCGTATTGGGACGGGTCGGTGACGATGGCGACGGACTGGTGGTTTTTGGCTGCAGAGCGGACCATAGAGGGGCCGCCGATGTCGATCTGTTCGATGGCTTCTTCGTCGGTGACACCTGCTTTGGCGATGGTGGCTTCGAAGGGGTAGAGGTTGACGATGACGAGATCGATCGGGGCGATGTCGTGTTCGCTCATTGAGTCAAGATGTGCTTGGGTGTCGCGTCGAGCGAGGAGACCGCCGTGGATTTTGGGATGGAGCGTTTTGACCCGGCCGTCCATCATTTCAGGGAAGCCGGTGACATCTTCGATCCCGGTGACGGGGATGCCGGCATCGGCGATGGCTTTGGAGGTGCCGCCGGTTGAAATGATCTGGACCCCGAGATCAGCGAGGGCATGGGCGAGATCGACGATTCCTGCTTTGTCAGAAACAGAAATCAGGGCGCGCGTAATACGAACCACCGGGTTGATGGTGGCTTGGTCGGGGGCGTCGGTCATCATGTGGGTGATCCTTGCCGGTATGGGTGTGGGTTTGGGGGATTAGCGGAGTGAGAACTTGGCGATGGCACCTTCTGGCGAGATGACATAGAGGTTACCGTCAACGAATGTGTCTGCTCGGACGCCTGCGGCACCGTTGAGGTTTGCGGTGGCGATGATTTCGCCCGAGTCTTTGTCGACTGCGGCGAGTGCTTTGCCGGTCCAGACCATGAGTTCATCGCCGTTTGCGAGCGAGACGACCCAGCCTTGGATGGAGGAGTTTGTCCAGAGGGTCTCTCCAGAGACCGCGTCGATGGCGACGAGGCCGTCGTCTGCGGTTGAGGCGAACATGACGCCGTCGTGGATGACGGGCTGGACGAGAACGGGTTCGCTGGTGCGTTTGCGCCATTGGCGGAAGCCGTCTTCGATGTTGAAGGCGTAGATGGATTGGTCTGTTGAGGGGACGTAGACGGTTTGTTCGTTGGCGAGGATCGTGGCGAGTGAGCCGCCGGCGATGTTTGCTTTCATGATGGAGTTTCCATCACGGGCGCTGAGGATCCGGAGGTCGCCTCCAGCGGAGACCATGGCGATGGACTTGCCATCGATATTGACGGCGGGGGATTCGATTTCACCATCAAACTTGTAGGACCAGAGCTTGAAATCGTTTCTGAGTTCAAAGGCGTAGAGCTCGTTTGCGATGGTTCCGAAGAGTGCGAGGTTGCCCATGATGAGTGGCTTGGTGTTGATGATGCCGTGGACATTGTCGCGGTCGAGTGTGTTGCCGTTCTTGATGCTGATTTCGTGGAGTTCAGTGTCCGAGCAGATAAAGAGGTTGTCGCCGGAGCGTGTTGGTTCGAAGAGTTGGGTTGTTGGACGGTCGAGTTGCTTGGCCCAGCGGACCTTGCCGGTCGAGGATTCGAGGCAGGTGACGGTGGTGTCGGAGGCGGTGGTGACGACGGCGTCTTTGTAGGCGACTGCGTCGGTGAGCCCGGCGCCTGGTTGCATAAGCGGGAAGCCGGTCCATTCCCAGCGGTATCCGAGTTCGTGCCAGCTGTCATGGTTGATTGACCATTCGTCTGAGGAGGGTTCAGAGATGGAGTTCTCGCTGGTGTTGTTACTGGTGCTTTGGGTTGACGAGCATGCCGAGACAGCCCCGACGAGGCTCAAGGCGATCAGCGAAATACAGCATCGGGTCAGATCAATAGTCATTGTGGGTCCATCTCCATTGTGGGGCCGATTCACCAGCCCGGACGCGTCAGGTAGGATAGGGGGGTTGGGGGGCGGATTG
>JGI24723J26617_10003997_pt1 | contig 10353 bp, 7 predicted proteins | sample Cruoilmetagenom6_FD_26617 | JGI IMG/M metagenome (IMG submission 26617) | reverse complement strand
CAGCCATAATTTTCAGCTAAATAACCGCACAGCATCATTCCAAAGAAAGCTCCGGCATTTACACCCATATAGAAGATTGTATAAGCACCGTCTTTTTTAGATTCCTTGCCTTTGTACATTTCAGATATGATGGAAGTAATATTCGGCTTAAAAAAACCTGTACCAATTACCAAAAGAGCAAGACCCATGTAAAATGAAGCAGTGGTTTCCAGCGCCATGGAGGCGTGGCCAAGCGTCATAATAACGCAACCCAACACCACTGCCATACGGTACCCCGTAATTTTATCTGCTATCCAACCTCCAATGATAGGGGTTAAATATAAAAGCGAAGCATAGGTTCCAATAAGTGCCAACGCGTGCTCGCGTGGCCATTCCCAACCGGGATTGTCACTCAAAATTGGNGCGGTTAAAAACAACACCAAAAGGATACGCATTCCGTAAAAGGAAAAACGCTCCCACATTTCAGTAAAAAANAGTATAAATAATCCCGCGGGATGCCCTAAAACTTTGTCTTTAAACAGATTTTCTATATCAGTGTTCATCGGTATTTGTTTTGGTTAAATTGTTTCTGAAAAATTAGTGAGGCTTGTTGATATCTGGATCTGCAAGTTCAAAAGGCTCGTTGTCGTGAAGTTCACGCTCATTATCCTCAGCACCATGCGTAAGTTTTTCCAGTTTCTTTCTTATCAATAAAACCAATAATCCAAAGGCAACACAGAACACTGCAATTCCCGTAAATACAGTATATTCACCTAAATTAGAGGCTGATTCTCCTAAAAGTCCGGCTACTTTATTTCCAAAACCAGTCATCGCAAAGTATACCCCCATCATTAAAGAAGCATATTTTAGTGGTGCCAATTTCGTAATATATGAAAGCGCAACTGGCGACAAACATAATTCTCCTACGGTATGAAACAAATAAGCCAGTACCAACCAGTACATAGCTGATGCACCATCACTGTTAAACTGTGCAGCGGCTGCGGTCATAAAGAAGAAACCCATTCCCATAATTATCAAGCCCAGACACATTTTGAAAAGTGAAGTGGAAACTTTTCCTTTTAGTTTTCTCTTTGCCCAATATGCAGCAACTGTTGTACCCAAAATAATAATAAACATAGCATTAAGCGATTGAAACCATGAAGCTGGCACTTCCCAGCCCATCAACATTCTATCGGTTTTTTCAGAAGCGTAAATATTCATTAAACCCCCAGCTTGTTCAAAGGCTCCCCAAAAAACTATAACCAGTATAAAAGAGATGAACAGCACAACCATTCTGTCCTTTTCAACTTTAGAAAGCGGTCTTTTCATTGCCGCTTTTTCTTCAGGATCAATAGATTTGTTGGTATTATTTCCAACATATTTTAAATGTTTCTGACCCACTAAATATTGAAGTAATCCCAAAGCCATACCTATAGCAGCAAGTCCGAAACCGTAGTGCCAGCCATAAACTTCACCTACATACCCCACAATTAAGCTGGATAGAAAAGCGCCTATATTAATACCAATATAAAAAATAGTGAAACCCTTATCTCTTCTAATGTCACCAGTTTTATACAAACCACCAACCATAGTTGAAATATTTGGCTTTAACATCCCCACACCCGCTATAATCAAGCCAAGACCACTGTAGAATGCCCACATTTCTTCTATGGAAAGAACGCCATGTCCTGCTACCAAAAGAATACCACCTACAAGTACGGATTGCTTCTGCCCCATAAATTTATCGGCAATCCATCCTCCAGGAATGGAAGCAACGTAAACAAGCATGGTATAAGTTCCGTATAATGAAAGTGCTTCGGCGTTTGTCCACCCTAATCCTGGATTATCGCTGGTTGCCTCTGCAACCAAATAAAGTACCAAAATGGCGCGCATTCCGTAATAGGAGAAACGTTCCCACATTTCGGTAAAGAACAAGATATAAAGACCTACTGGATGGCCAAATAATTCCTTTTGCTTTTGATATTGAAGAGCTTCTGACATAAAATTAATTATTAGTTAGTGTTGATTTTTATAAGTTGTTTTTGATGTAATTGGTCATTAAAGTATAAAGATGCAATCGTGTATTGCCACCGTAAATACCGTGGTTTTTATCGGGATATATACGCCAATCGAATTGCTTATTGGCCTGCACTAAGGCTTCTATCAAACGCATACTGTTTTGAACGTGTACGTTGTCATCAGCACTACCATGTACCAACAGGAATTTTCCTTTCAAACCCTCAACATGCGACAATGGAGAATTTTCATCATAACCCGAAGCGTTTTCCTGCGGGGTTTGCATATAGCGCTCTGTATAGATACTATCATAAAATCGCCAGCTGGTTACCGGGGCTACTGCAATGGCCATCTCAAAAGTGTCCGGCGCCTGAAACAACGCGTTTGATGACATAAAGCCACCATAGCTCCAACCCCAAATTCCCGTACGCGAGGCATCGATATATGGAAGTTCACCCAACTTTTTAGCGACCGCTATTTGGTCTTCCACTTCGTATTTCCCCAATTCCTTTTGGGTCATTTTTTTGAAATCCCTTCCCTTAAATCCTGTGCCGCGACCGTCCACGCAGGCAATGATAATATCTTGCTCATTGGCTAGCATTTCGTGCCAATAATCATTTGTTCCCATCCAACTGTTTGATACATTCTGGGAGCCAGGACCGGAATATTGATATAAAAACAAAGGATACTGCTTGTTTTCATCAAAATTCAGAGGTTTTATCATATACATATTCAAATTTTCACCATTGATGTTTATGGTTGAAAACTCTTTAGGTGAAATTTTATAGGAAGACAAACGCTCCTTCAAATCATCATTATTTTTTATTTCACGAAGCAGTTTGCCAGTCTTAGCCTCGCGAAGCGTGAACACATAGGGTGTTGTTGCGTCTGAAAATGTATTTATAAAATAGGTATAATCTGCGCTGAAGTCGGCATCGTTGGTTCCTGTTTGCTGTGTTAGGCGGACTTTGTTTTTGCCAGAAGGAAGTATGGAGTACACATCGCGATTGATGCTTCCGTTTTCGGTACTTTGGTAATACACGCGGCCCGTGTTCTGATCAAAACCGTAATAGGCAGTTACTTCCCAAGCGCCCTTTGTTACTTGGTTTAGTAGTTTACCATCTTTATCGTATTGGTAAATGTGGTTCCAACCGTCCCTTTCACTGGTCCAGAAAAAACTATTGTTGTTCAAAAAGGTTAGATTGTCTGTAACATCTACGTAGGCATCATCTTTTTCGGCCAAAATTAGTTTTGAAGTGTTGTTGGAAACATCTACAAAAACCAAATCAATCACATTCTGGTGGCGGTTGGTAAGCTGCACACTCAGCAGTTTATTATCTTGTGTCCACAATAAACGCGGAATGTAGTAGCTATTATATTGCGAAAGGTTTACTTCAGAAGTATTGCCGTTCCCAAGATCATATATATGTAGTGAAACCTTGGAATTTGCCTCTCCCGCCTTTGGATATTTAAAAGTATCTGCTGAAGGATAGAGTTCGTTACCGTAAAGATCCATATTGAATTGCGGCACCTCGGTTTCGTCAAATTTTATATAGGCTAACCTGTCACCATCCTTACTCCACTCAAAAGCCCGCACAAAGGCGAATTCTTCCTCATAAACCCAATCGGTAATCCCGTTTATGATACTGTTTTTCTTACCGTCATCGGTAATCTGTTTGGCTTCTCCAGTTTTCAAATCTTTTACGTAAAGATTGTTTTGATATCCGTAAGCTACTTTACTGCCGTCATTGCTGAAGGTGGGCTCCTGAATTTTATTGGTAGAAACCAAACTGAACTCTTTAGAAGCAATATCATAAACATAATAAGTACCAAGTGATGAACGTCTGTAAATTTGCTGCAACTCTGTAGTAAAAAGAATTTTTGACTCGTCTTTGCTAAACTCGTAGGATATCACGTAGTTTATGCCTTTTAAATCTGCACTGTTCAACAGGGTTCGTACTTTTTCGCCGCTTTTGTAGTCATAAACATCAACAGTAGAAGCTTTGCTTTGTCGGTCATAATTGAGCACCGCATATTCCTTTCCGTTGTTCATGGAGTGAAGGGCATCCAGACCTTGGGTTCTGTAGGCACCACCCCAAATTTCTTCGAGGCTTATGTTTTTTTGCTGTGCGGTAAGTGCAGTAATAGCTGTTAAAAACAGCAATAAAAAAGGTAGGGAGTGTAATCTTTTCAAAGTGTTAAAATTTTGTAACGCCAAGTTTACTAATTTTTTGCGAAAGAGGGGGCGGTTTTTTTGTTAAATAAGGCGTTGTAACAAATATTAATAGCAATAACAATTAGTTACAACAACTTACAAATTGTATACTTTTGATAAATAAAAACAACTAATAAAGAACAAGAAATTTTCTATTAATCGCGAACCAAAGGCATGGTTGTACATCGAAGCAATCCTTCCTGTTTTGATATTTCAGCATACGGCACCTCTTCCACAGTAAAACCTTGTTCGCGCAGCCACGAATTCAATCGGGTAAAGTTTTTTTCTGAAATGACCACATCGGGCGAGATACTGAAGATGTTGCTGTTCATATCATACATCTCGCGCTTGGTAATGTGGAAGCAATTTTCCTTTCCGAAGAAATCAACAAGCCAGTTATATTCCTCCTCAATCAAAAAACCTTCCTTATGGATAATCGCCTTCCCCCGTCCCAAGGGCTGAAAACAGCAATCCAGGTGCAGTGCGTTTTCATCGGCCACGGTGTTGCTCTTTCTTAGGTTAAAGGATTTCACCTTTTTATGCGGAAATAGTTTCTGCAGGTGTTTTACGGCGTTCAGATTTGTGCGGGCAGTAATGTAATTCGGGTAATCTTCGCCATAATAGGCGCCTACAAAAATATAGTCACCCCAGGGCATAACATCGCCGCCCTCTATATGGGCATTTTCGGGAAATTCAATAATCTTTGAAGGATCAATCTGGTTGATTACGTGCTCAATGGCCTCAATTTCCATAGAACGGTCCTCCAGAATGTTTGCGATAATGAATTTATCTTCAATCACAAAGGCAATGTCGCGCGAAAATATCTGGTTATAGTCCTTAATGGAATGGGGGCGATACACCTTTACATCGTACTTTTTGAAAACTTCGGCTACGGCCTCCATTTCCTTTACCATGTCTTCATCTTTGGGGTACGTCCCGGCCTTTATATGCTCCGCAGATTTGGGATCGTAGGCATCTTCCAGCTTTGGCACGGGGCCATTGCTATCTGCGCGGCCCAGCACTACGGCGCGCAGTCTTGATATTTCGTCATTGATGTGTAGGTTGATCATATAGCAAATATAGAAAAAGCACCTCATAATGGAAGTGCTTTTAAAGGTATTAAAAATAAGTCTTTATCGTTTCTCGATCGGTACAAAGGAGCGCAGGTTCTCTCCCACATAAATCTGTCTTGGGCGACCAATAGGCTCTTTTTGTAACCTCATTTCTCTCCACTGCGCTATCCAGCCCGGCAAGCGCCCTAGCGCAAACATAGGGGTGAACATTTCTACCGGAATGCCCAAGGCACGGTAAATAATGCCCGAATAGAAATCTACGTTCGGATATAATTTTCTTTCAACAAAGTATGGGTCTTCAAGGGCTTCTTTTTCCAAAGCCTTGGCAATGCTCAGCACGTCATCTTCTATCCCTAGACTGTCCAAAACATCATCGGCAGCTTTTTTAATGATCTTGGCACGGGGGTCGAAGTTCTTGTACACCCTATGGCCAAAGCCCATCAAACGGAATGGATCATTTTTATCCTTTGCCTTTGCCATAAATTTTTTGGTGTCGCCACCATCTGCCTTAATGGCCTCCAACATTTCAATAACCGCTTGGTTTGCTCCGCCGTGGAGTGGCCCCCAAAGGGCAGCAATACCGGCAGAAATAGAAACAAACAGACCTGCGTGCGAGGAGCCCACAATACGTACGGTGGAAGTGGAACANTTTTGCTCGTGATCTGCGTGCAATATCAAAAGCTTGTTCAANGCCTCAACAACCAGTGGNTTTGATGTGTATTCACCACTTGGTTTTTTGAACATCATTTTTACGAAATTTTCCACATATCTTAAATTGTCGTCCCCATAATCNAGNGGAAGACCCAAGCGTTTTCTATATGTCCAGGCTGTAAGGACGGGAAATTTCGCCAAAATCTTTACGATGGCCTTATACATATCCTCCTCACTATCCACATTTACCGAGGAAGGATTGAAAGCAACCAAAGCAGAGGTTAACGATGAAAGTACGCCCATTGGGTGAGCAGATTTCGGAAAACCGTCCAAGATGCGCTTCACATCCTCATCTACGTGCGATTGTGATTTTATATCATTGTGAAATTTCTCTAGTTGTTCTTCGGTGGGCAATTCACCAAAAATCAATAAATAACAAACCTCTAGAAAGCGCGCCTTTTCCGCCAACTCCTCAATGGAATATCCTCTATAACGAAGAATTCCCTTTTCGCCATCCAAAAAAGTAATTGCACTTTCGCAGGAACCGGTATTCTTATACCCGGGATCCAGTGTAACCACGCCGTCGGTATCTGTGCGAAGGCTCTTTATATCTATTCCTAATTCATTTTCAGTTCCCTCTACAATGGGAAACTCGTATTTTTTACCATCTATCTCTAGGGTCGCCATCTTTGCCATAAAATATCGTGTGTTTTTTTAATTTATTCAGAAACGCTAAAGTACAAAATCTATGTTTAATTTTTTAACATTTCCAACTAATCTTAGGTTAAAATATCCTTAAATCATCGGCAGTACGGCCTATTTCCTAAAAATAAAAAAACCCCGCTAGTTGCGAGGTTTTTCTAAGCTTGTACTACGTTTAAATTTTGAACGCATTTTGTTGCGGAAAATAGGCAACTTCGCCCAATTGCTCTTCAATTCGCAGCAATTGATTGTACTTTGCCATTCTATCACTTCGCGAGGCGGAACCCGTTTTTATCTGGCCACAGTTCAAGGCGACCGCTAAATCGGCAATGGTGTTGTCCTCGGTTTCGCCGCTTCGGTGGCTCATTACGGAAGTATAACCGGCATTATGCGCCATATTTACGGCGGCGATGGTTTCAGTGAGTGTTCCTATTTGGTTCACTTTTATAAGAATGGAGTTAGCTATTTTTTCTGAAATACCTTTTGATAGCCTTTCCACATTTGTTACAAACAAATCGTCACCCACCAATTGCACTTTATCGCCAATTTTTTCTGTCAGGTATTTCCAGCCTTCCCAATCGTTTTCGTCCATGCCGTCCTCGATTGAAATGATAGGATATTTTTCGCACAATTCAGCCAAATAATCTGCCTGTTCCTTTGAAGTACGTACTTTTCCCTTTTCGCCCTCAAATTTTGTGTAATCGTATTTCTTCTTCACATAAAATTCCGCGGCAGCGCAATCCAGGGCAATCATTACATCGTCGCCCAATTTGTAACCAGCTTTTTTGGTTGCTTTCGCAATAGTATCCAAAGCATCCTCCGTTCCATCCAAAGTTGGGGCAAAACCGCCTTCGTCGCCAACCGCCGTACTTAATCCGCGGTCGTGCAATACCTTTTTAAGGTTGTGGAAAATTTCGGAACCCATTTGCATGGCATGGGTAAAATTTTTCGCCTTTACGGGAATCACCATAAACTCCTGAAATGCGATGGGCGCATCGCTGTGTGAACCACCGTTTATAATGTTCATCATAGGCACGGGAAGCGTTTTGGCACTCACCCCGCCCACGTAGCGGTACAACGGCATTCCCAATTCGGCAGCGGCGGCCTTTGCAGCAGCCAAGGAAACACCGAGAATGGCATTGGCACCGAGTTTTGATTTATTCTTCGTGCCGTCCAAATCAATCATAGTTTTATCGATCAACTCCTGTTCAAAAACAGAAATGCCCAAAAGAGTTCCGGCAATTTTGCCGTGAACGTTTTCAACGGCTTTCATAACTCCTTTGCCCATATACGCTTTTCCGCCATCACGAAGCTCTACAGCCTCATGCTCGCCCGTTGATGCTCCCGATGGAACAGCTGCACGGCCAATATAGCCGTTTTCGGTAATTACGTCTACTTCAATAGTAGGATTTCCTCGGGAATCAAAAATTTGTCTGGCTGTGATATCGATGATGATGCTCATTGGTAAAAGTTAATAGTTATTGGTTAATTGTTAATTGTAAAGACCCCAAAGATTCTTGAAACCTTTGGGGACTGGAAAATTTTAAGCGGTTTGTAGTTTATGTTTTTCAATACTTTCGATGAATTCATCAAAAAGATAAGAAGCATCGTGCGGCCCAGGACTTGCCTCAGGGTGATATTGAACTGAGAAAGCGGGTTTGTTTTTCAATTTAATTCCAGCCGCGGTGTGGTCGTTCAAGTGTAGGTGGGTTATTTCAATATTTGGATTGGCTTCGGCCTCTTCCCTATTGATGGCGAAACCGTGGTTTTGCGAGGTAATTTCGCCCTTGCCGGTAATCAAATTCATCACGGGATGATTGATTCCGCGGTGGCCGTTGTGCATTTTATAGGTTGAAACCCCGTTTGCCAGCGCCAGCATTTGGTGGCCCAAACAGATGCCGAACATAGGCTGTTCCTTGTCCAAAATAGTTTTTACCACTTCTATTGCGCTGTGCAGAGGCTCTGGGTCGCCGGGCCCGTTTGAGATAAAATATCCATCGGGATTGAAGGCTTCCATTTCAGAAAAAGTTGCATTGTACGGGAAGACTTTTATGTAGCAATCGCGTTCGGCGAGCCTGCGCAGGATGTTCTTTTTAATTCCCAAATCCAAAGCGGAGATTTTGTATTTGGCGTTCTCGTTTCCGTAGAAATAGGGCTTCTTTGTGGAAACTTTTGAAGCTAGTTCCAAACCGTTCATATCGGGTACGGCCGCCAACTGTTTTTTCAAACCTTCAATATTGTCAACTTCCGTGGAAATAACGGCGTTCATCGCGCCATTGTCGCGTATGTAGCTTACCAGGGCACGGGTGTCCACATCGCTTATGGCAAGCAGGTTGTTTCTATTTAAAAATTCTTCCAAGGAGTCATCAGCCGCGGGGCGCGAATAATGATAGCTGAAATTGCGCACCACAAGGCCTGCTATTTTTATGCCTTCAGATTCTACTTCGTCTTTATTGGTGCCGTAGTTCCCGATGTGGGCATTTGTGGCAACCATAATTTGCCCAAAGTATGATGGATCAGTAAAAATTTCTTGGTAACCCGTCATTCCGGTGTTGAAACAAACTTCGCCAAAGGCCGAGCCTTCTTTACCACCAACTGCTTTTCCGTAGAAAATGGTTCCGTCTGCCAATAAAATAAGTGCTTTTTTTCGTGTTTGGTATTTCATGCTATTGTTTCTGTGGATACTATTGAATCTGTGGTTTCTTTTGTTTTAAATGTTGTGTTTCAAACTTCTAAATTTCCAATTCGCAAAATCTTTGCAAAAATAGTATAAAAAAAAGGGATAAACGAAAACGCTTATCCCTTTGTTATTTATTGAATTGGAATTCATTCTATTCCTCTTCCTTTTTAGCTTCTTTCTCGGCTTTTGCTGGTGCGGCTTTCGCAGCAGGAGCAGCAGCGGCTGAAGATCCGCTTCCACGACGACTTCTACGTGTAGATTTCTTCTTGGTAGCTTTGCCGGCATTGTAAAGTTCGTTGAAATCAACAAGCTCTATCATTGCCATATCAGCGTTATCACCTAGACGGTTACCCAATTTAATGATTCGGGTGTATCCTCCCGGACGGTCACCAACTTTTGGCGCAACAGTTCTGAAAAGTTCTGCAACCGCATCTTTTTGACGCAATTTTGCAAATACCAAACGACGGTTGTGCGTGGTGTCTTCTTTAGACTTCGTTACCAATGGTTCAACGAACTGCTTCAACGCTTTTGCTTTTGCAACAGTAGTGTTGATGCGTTTATGCTCCACAAGTGAGCAAGCCATATTGGCCAACATGGAGTGTCTGTGGGCGGTTTTTCTACCTAAGTGATTTATTTTTTTTCCGTGTCTCATGACGTTTTTGTTATCATCATCTTGCTACAAGACCCGCCGCGACGGGGAGCAAATTATGATGGGTTAAATTGATTTACGATTGTCGATTTACGATTCACGATTTCTTAATTCTAAAATCGTAAATCGTAAATCTAAAATCCTCTAGTCTTTATCTAATTTATATTTTGCAAGATCCATCCCGAAGTTTAGGCCTTTCACGTTTACAAGCTCTTCTAGCTCTGTAAGCGATTTTTTACCGAAGTTTCTGAATTTCATCAAGTCATTTTTGTTGTAAGATACTAGGTCGCCCAAGGTATCAACTTCTGCAGCTTTCAAACAGTTTAGCGCACGAACCGAAAGGTCCATATCTACCAATTTTGTTTTAAGCAACTGACGCATGTGAAGG